>Ga0129333_10004852_pt1 | contig 12596 bp, 13 predicted proteins | sample CPB6_08_DNA_FD_94474 | JGI IMG/M metagenome (GOLD analysis project Ga0129333, IMG submission 94474) | Freshwater to marine salinity gradient microbial communities from Chesapeake Bay, USA - CPBay_Sum_0.6_0.8_DNA | ecosystem: Environmental > Aquatic > Marine > Coastal | place: USA: Chesapeake... | reverse complement strand
GCTGCTGAAGCCCCCATTGGTGGCCCAAAAGGACGCAAAGCTACAGCACAAGAAATTAAAGATGCTGCTGGCGACGATTAATGTTAGAAATATTATACACATTAATAGCCACTCATATCACCATTGTATCTGTAACGCTGTTCTTACACAGGGGACAGGCACATAGGGGATTGAGTTTTCATCCATTACTAGAACACTTCTTTAGGTTCTGGTTATGGCTGACTACAGGCATGGTTACCAAACAGTGGGTAGCCATACATCGCAAACATCACAGATTCTGTGAGCAAACAGGAGATCCCCATAGTCCGCACGTTTATGGCATATGGCGGGTACTATTTACAGGAGCAATGTTATATGGGCAAGCGGCAAAAGATCGTGAAATGGTTGTTGCTTACGGTGTTGGCACTCCTGATGATTGGATTGAGCGTAAGTTATACTCGGCTCACAGTAGACTTGGCATCATTATATTACTTGTGCTGAATCTAGCACTATTTGGTTGGTGGGGATTATTAATCTGGGGTGTTCAAATGATTTGGATTCCTTTATGGGCCGCAGGTGTAATTAACGGCCTAGGACATTGGTGGGGGTATAGAAATGGCGAAACCAAAGACAGAAGCAGAAATATTGTTCCGTGGGATATTATTGTTGGCGGTGAGTGTCTTCATAATAACCATCATCTTGACCCTGCTAACCCCAAATTAAGTCGTAGATGGTTTGAATTTGACGCAGGTTGGATGTGGTTTAACTTATTTAGATTTTTTAGGTTGGCAAAGATTAACAGGCCTAATGCCGTTTAATGTTACACTAGCAGACATAATATCATCGATATTACCTGCTAACCAATAAGGCCAATAATAAACTATGATCCATTGACGAACAAATTCGTCGTACCACAAACCCCAAATATCATCGATCGGATTTTTCAAGATCTTTCTCCAGTAAATCGGCCATCATTCTTAGTGCTCGTATTGTTTCTCGAACACGCTCTCTGTCTTGTTTACTGGTATCAGGCTTTTCCTGTCTATTAACAACGACCGCAGTCGGACCGAGTACACGACACGGTGTGTCTTTAGCAGTAACAACTTCAGGACAGACCTTAAAAGGCTTATTTGGAGGTTGCTCTGAATACGCCGTCCCAGTCGCTAGGAAGGTTAGCACCACGCATTTCTTCAATACGCTCGAGCCATAAGTCATAGTAGTGGTCCATTTGTCCATCGAATTCACCTTTAAGTTCGTTGACTAATTTAATAGCCTTATCCCATTTTTGTTGTCTATATAAAGCCAACATTTCATTGTGCTGCTCCTTGGCCTGCGCCCAAGATACCTTCTTAACTTCAGTATCAGGGTTAAAGAATACTGTAAAGATGTTAACACCTTCCTTCTTACCTTTAACAGCAATACAATCTAGTTCTAAGGTAAAGTATTCATTGCCCAGACGTTCGGCAGTAATAGGACCTAGAACAATTAGAACCCCGTAATTTTTACTCTGTCCTTCGAGCCTAGAAGCAAGGTTAACAGCATCTCCAAGGCAGGTGTAATCAAACCTCTGTTCACTGCCCATATTACCAACCACAACAATCCCAGTATTAATGCCAATACCCATCCCAAAGGGAGGAACACCTTCGCTGCTAATCTCTTTATTAAAACCATCCAAATCTCCTAACATTTCTAACGCGGCTTTAACAGCATCTTTACAATGCTTAGTTTCATCTAACGGTGCGTTCCAGAATGCCATCTGTGCGTCACCGATGTACTTGTCTAATGTGCCACTATTCTCTAGTATCTTACGAGTCATGGCAGTCATATATCTGTTCATAATCTTTGTAAGACCTTGAACATCCTTGCCATAGTGCTCACTAATACTTGTGAAGCCACGAACGTCTGTAAACATAATGCTTAGTTCTTTTTCTTCACCGCCTAGTTTTAATAGGCTAGGATCTTTAATTAGTTTAGCAACTAGATCTGGGCTCAAGTAACTTGAGAACTGTTTCTTAATCTGTTGCTTGAGTAAGAACTCTGTGATAAACTTGCTGATGTAGGCGTGCATGGCAACAATTAATAAGCCAACTGTAAATGCTGTAACATCAAATAGATAAGCATATTCACGGTAAGCATACATACTGGCCGCAATACTACCATATACAATTATACCTGTAGTAAACACACCCACGTAAGTCCATCGCATTAAGAAAATCATTAGCACACCAAATACAGCAATACTGGCAATTTCAATATGGTCAGCATAGTTGGATCTCTTGATAGCATTGTTATTGATCATTGTGCCCATAACAGCACCTTGTAGATAGTGAGGCCATACTTCGCCTGCGGCTGTAGCTACAGGGTTAGCTAAACCTGCTGCTGAAAGACCTAGAATAACAATACCGCCTTCAAAACTTTTAGGCAAGTTAGCTAGGCTATGCTCTTGAGGAGTGTTACGCCAGTCAATCCAAATACGGCTTAGATTGTCTGTTTCAAATTTACCTACACTAGGCACACGAACTGCTTCAACTCCCATGTCACCAATCTTGGCCTGTATCCGATCATTGTTAGCTGCTCTCAGTGTTTCTAAACTTAGGGCAGGATGAACATTTTCCCCTGCGGCAATAATTAACGGTACACGACGAACAACACCATCAATTTCAGGGAATGTGTTTACAATACCTACACCTGCGGCTAGTTTGTTGATAGGATCGACACTGGTAATCAGTCCAGGATATTCTACCAGTTTACCTGAAGGATCTTGACCTACTAACTGTACAGGGCTACCGTGATCTGTGTTCTTACTTTTAGTGTGTGCCAGTGCTGGTATAACAATAGGATGCTGTTTAATTGTTTCTGCCAGTAGAGCATCTTTGCCAAAGCGATCCTTTTCAGGCATTAGCACATTGAATACTACTAGGCCAGCATCTCTAGCATATAAATCTTTGATAATGTTAGCGTATACATCTCGAGGAAACGGCCACTGCCCGTACTTTTCTAGAGTATCTTCATCTACGTTTACTGTATGTACAGGAACAGCGACTTTTTCTTGACTGGTAATTAGCTGATCAAAATAACGAAGCCTTACTGATTCTACAAAACTAGGATCCCAAAATCTAATAGCAACTATGATTACTAGTGTTACTAGAGCAATCCAGGGATTGAGATATATCTTTTTGGCTTCGTTTTTCATTACATTTTTCCTGTTTAGAATATTTAGTGAAAAAAAATAGGACCCTTAGGTCCTATGCTGGTTACGGGCTTCCAGCACCACCCTATCGTTGTGGTCGTTTTATTCTAAGCGTTCTCCGCAGTGAGGGCAAGATTTGCTATCTTTACGATGCTTATGTAGAACATTTTCCCACTCTTTAATTTCTTTAATAATGCTTTTAAGAGTTCTGCGGCATCTGATAGGTTTGTCTTTATCCAATTCGTTCTTTAACCTCTTACGAAGTTGATTAACTCGTTGTTCAAAAACTCCTAAAAATCCACCTGCGGATTCAGCCATTTACTTCACCTTGGCCATTTCTGCTTTGATTCTAGGAACTACAGACTCTGGCATAGGCACATAGTCTAGACCTGTGGCTAGATCATCTCCTTTGTCTAGTGCCCAAGTAAAGAATTTAATTGCTTCTCTAGCTTCGGCAGGTTTCTGTGAAACTAGATGCATGATAATAAATGTAGCACCACTAATAGGCCAGCTGGTCTTACCAGGTTGATCGGTTAAAATCTGATAAAATGTTTCGTTCCACTTAGCACCAGCTGCGGCAGCTTTGAATGTTTCATCATCGGGTGCGACCCATTGTCCGTCGCGATTTTGAACCTGTACCCAGTTCATATTAGTCTGCTTAACATAAGCATATTCAACATAACCTAAAGCACCCGATAATTGACGAACCATAGCAGCAACACCTTCATTGCCTTTACCGCCTGCTCCGACCTTCCAGTTAACAGCAGTACCTTCTCCAATTTGTTCTTTAAAATCCTTGCTCATTTTGCTTAGATAGTTTGTCCAGATAAATGTTGTGCCAGACCCATCTGCTCTACGTACAACCATAATCTGTTGATCTGGTAGCTTTAACGAAGGATTTAATTTTGTAATAGCAGGGTCATTCCAACGAGTGATTTTGCCTAAGAAAATATCAGCCATAACTGTACCGGTTAGACGTAGTTCACCAGGCTTGACTTCTTTAAGGTTAATAACTGGCACCACTCCGCCTATAACCATAGGCCATTGTGTGGCTTCTAGAGTTTTTAGCCTTTCGTCAGTTAATGGCATGTCACTGGCACCGAAGGTCACTGTCTTACCTTCAATTTGTCTAATGCCAGCACCACTACCCACTGATTGATAGTTAATGCGAATGCCAGTTTCTTTGTTATAGGCTTCTGCCCATTTTGAATACAAAGGAGCCGGGAATGTTGCCCCGGCTCCGTTTACTGTTCCTTGTGCTTGTGCTGAAGCAACAAAACCTATTATTGCCAGTAGTGTCACGAATAATTTTTTCACTGTAATCTCCTTGTGTGTTATTAGTGAATAATGTGTAGCGTTCCCTCTCTACACAAATTATTTACAATTATATTACTAGAAAAAGATTACAGTTGTGTTACAGTTTTATTCTTGTATGTATTTTATATGTCCAATCCCCAAAGACATTTCATACTCTTGATTGCTGATTCCTGCTTTCTCAAGAATTGCCTTTCTGTCTATAATTTTAGATTGTTGCCAAATTGTTTCAGCAGTGTAAAAATCTTCTACTCGCACAGATGGATATATTTCACAAATGCTAGGTCTAACTATAAAAGAATGGAACCAAGGTATTTCAAATTTATGTAAGTTATAATTTTCTGTAAATGTGTTGTATAAACTATGATGACCTTTTTCTAAATTTAATCTATCCGACAGCGTCATATCCATGAAAATTCTTTTGTTCCATAATGCTAGACTAGCAGAGTTGCCTATAAAACAATGATCGTCTAACCCATGGATAGATTTATCTTTGTGTTCAATTCTTACAAAACCAATTGACCAAGGAGGACAGGACCATTTCAATGGTTCCATTAGGCGAGAATAATGTATAACATCTGGCCGTGTGTCAATGATTAAATCATATTTTTTGTTAGATAGAACTTCTTCTTCAAAAATGTCGTTAACAACAAGATCGCTTAGATATGCAGGCCCGTAGAAAGGATCACCGTATTCCGGTTTGTAATCGGCTAAAACAATTTTTTTGAGTGAATAGCCTGCGAAATCTTGAACAATTCGTTCTTTAGAAACGTCACCGACATTCCACCATGAAATATAATAATCGACTCGGTCAGCTTTATCTTTAAAATATTTTAAAATTGTATCTTTGGTAAATTTCCAAGTTCTTTTATGACCCCGTAATATTACAGCTATTTTTTCTAATCCTGTTGACATTCCTATGACCTTTAATTTATTTAATAGGTCTGCGTATAGGTAAACGAGAAAATGTAGGGGATTTAATTTTTGCCAACTCAGATTGTAGACGTTGTTGTTTTGCCAAAGCTTCTGCTTCTAATCGTTTTTTTTCTTGATATTCTGTTATTCTTTGTTCCAGTGTTTTAGGCTGTAGACCTAAGAGTAATTGTAATCGTCTTTGGTCTTCTATTATTTTTTCAAAACGTTTTTTAAGTTCTGGGTTATTGTCCCAAACTTCTAAGTTCATCAAGGCCCGCCACCTTGTGTTACTGTGACTGAACAGCCGCTTAATGTGGCACATTGTTGCGATATACCAATACTCTGTGCTGTAGTACCTTGCTGTGTTAGGTTAAGTGTAATGGCACCTCCGGCATTAACTAGGTTAATTGTGGCCTTGTGACTAGCTGAGTCTTTCTGATTTACTGTAGCATTATTACCGTTACCGGTTAGTGTAAGGTCTAGGAAATGACTACCAGTGCCTTGTTGTGTAATATCAAATATATTACTGTTTCCTGACAGTATACCAAAGAACAATTTTCCGTTGTTACCACTTTGCTTTAACAGTCCTTGGTTACTGTTACCTGTGATATCAATTAGGGCGAATTGACCCGATCCAGTTCCCCCATCATTACTCTGCTTGACAGTAAGGGTATTGCTATTACCTGATAGATTTAGGCCTGTGTAATGGCCACCGCTGTCAGTGGCATTGCCTAGTCCAGTACTTTCGTTTCTTGCTTGCCATAATGTGATGTTATTAGTGTTACCTATAATGCTAAACTCGATTAAGTTTTTACCTAGCACAGAACCTTGTTTAATGTTTAGTGTATTGTTATCGCCGTCGATAATAGCATAAGTTGTGCCGCCTAGGCCAGCAATCTTATTGTAACTGCCGCTTTGTTCAATGGTCACAGAGTTATTACTGCTACCAATCTTTTCTTCTATATAAATTTGATTACCTAAATTTAAATTAGCGACCCTGTCTTTGGCAGAATCTTTTGTGGCTAATTGTGTGGTAGTAATACCATCACTTTCGGGCCACAATGCCATAGCAGTTCCTTCGATAGGAACAATGATCGCATTACTATAACTAAATCCAGTTAGGTCAATGTCTATATTGTCAATAGTACCATCAGTAAATGCTGAGTTAGGAATGGTTCTACGACCATCACCGAAGTCCCAATATAGAGTGTGACCAAAGCCGCCCTTAACGTTCCAATACCATGCTTCTATGTTATATGTCTGGCCGGCCACTACATCCATGTAACCGCTGCTGGTATAACCAAATAAACTTTGATAAGTGTTGGTAGAATCTTGATTGATAATGGTTCCACCGTTGATCGTCATTTTAAAACCATCATCACTGTTATTATAGAAATATAATCTATAAACTGTGCCGGCAGGCTTGCTGGCTGTTATTGGTGCTGTGATGGTTCCTCTAAATCTCACCACAGTATCGTAGTTTTTAAACAGTCCACTGTCGTTGTTGGGCAAGTCACTGTTAGTGGCAAAGAACATACCATTTGTAGTTAGTCCTGTTCTAGCAGGATTGCCATAGTCATTTCTGTTAGTAGATGGTGAGTGATAACTGAACGGAATAGCAACACAGCCTAACCATCCGCAACTATAATTTTGACTGTCATACTTCCAGGCTTCGTAGCGTAGCCCTGTGTTGACATTCTGTGAACTAGATGTTTGTGTGCCATTGGCTTCTAATGTGCTGACGCCCGTGTCAGCCATTGTAACTTTGACCACAGGAGTTGAATATGTTGTTAATACACCATTGACAATTTTGTTAGTAACTATTGTACGAGCCACTCTGGTCTGATAAAGAGATTCCGTGCCGGTTGTAGTTGTAGTCGAATTGTCGCTGTAAGTTGTAGTAGTAACAGGAGTACGATAAATTTGTGTAGTATTTCCACTTACTGCGTTTCTTGTAGTATACGTTATACTAGTGCTGACCACTGTAACAGTGGTAGGTGATTGAGGGCAGTTAGTGGTACAACCTGTAGTAGCGGTTAGGCTGGGTGCTGCCACTGTTTCAAATCCACTACTAGCAGGTAATGAACAGTTAGCCGGTGCCATAGACAAGTTTGTACATTGGCCGGCATAGACACCTAATTGTACAGCATTATTATCTACTGTATTATTACTCATGGCATCAAAAGTAATCACATAAGTAGTGCCAGCAGTTAAAGTCACGGCCTGGTAGATACTATCAAAACTACCCACGGCACCGTCAATCCATTGACCGTTACTCCATGTACCAGCGGCACTGGGATATATACCACTTTGATAACCCACGCCCCAAGCAGTAGGAGCATTAATATAGAGTTGTCCGTAATTAGCAGTATTAACACTTAAACTACCACCTGTAACGAAATCGGGGTTGGTTAGTAAGTTTGTAGTCTGTCCTTGTACAGTCAGTTTAGCGTTGTCAAAATACCAATAGGCAGGATCCTGTCTAAAGGCAAACATAATGTACTGACTGCCACTAACCGACGGCGTAAAAGTAAATGTATATGTAGCCCATTGGTTAGCCACGTTGTTTTGAACGCGGCCGACCCATCCGCTGGGCAATGTCTGAGCATAAGCACATTTACTCAAAAGAAGCATGAACATGGCTACAAATAACCATGCCCAGTACTTTGGTCTTGCAGAATAAAAAATGTCTTTAATCATCTGAAGTTCTGATTGATAACAATCGATCCCTGTGGTTTGCCTGGGCCGAATACCCAAGAGTTAGTCTGCATATCCTGTGTTATAACTACCTGTACCTTTGTGTCTAAAGGTAATGTTACGTTAGCATAGTTTCTATTGTTAGGTGCTAGGCTTTCATACAACCATCCTACCTGCTGTGTTTCGGATTTATCTTTCCATAATTTCTTTACATAGGGATTTTCAGTTTCAGATACGGCAGCAACTTGATTAGCCACAGCATCTTTGTTAACCTGTTCAACAGTTACAGCACTGGCAGTGGTAGTGGTTTTTTCTTCTTCAACGGCACCGTCTGATTTCTTTTTCTTTGAAGATGCTCCAGAATCTTGTTTGCTGGCAACATGAGCTTTTTCTTGATCCTTAGCATCGTCTTTGTCATCTCTGTCGTCTTTTTTAGCTTCTCTAGTGACTCCTGTGGCCTGAGCAGCAGCACGAGCAGCAGCTACTACAGGAGCACCACTCATAGTACGTGGCGGTGCTATCTGTAGATTATTGCCTACAGGTGTGCCAAATAAGTTAACTGTAATAGGAGGTGTAGGAGGTGCGCCCGCAGTTTCGACCAGTGTGGCTTGATAAGGTCTATCTAGCTTCACAAGATTAGGTCCGCTTTCAACTTCAATTTTACCACTACCACAGGTAACACCTTTTACCGCGCTGGACTCCCAGTCGCAGGTAGGCATTAGAATAACCATGGAGCTGCCTACTTCGTTTACTGACATCACAAAATCAGTACCACGAACAGCAATAGCTGCGGTGGGAGTCTTTATATTAACTGCTTTAGGATCTTTGGCAATCGCACCAGACACATAACGCACAGTGCCGCTAGCAGCCTTAAGTCCTAGTTTACCAGTTTTGCTCGATGGATCATAGACAAAGTCATCTATAACCAAAGCACTGTGTTCAGTTACTGATACCGTAGTGTCGTCCTTGAACACAATTTTTAATTTGCCGTTTTTTGTTTCTACTTTGTCGTTTTGCTCTACGGTGGTGCCTTTGGTAACAGTTACAGTTTCCTTACCTCGCTTGATTACAGCGGAGCCAGTAATTTCTGTAACTGTTCCTATGTTTGCGAACACGCTGGTAGATATAAAAATACCTACCAGAAAGGCAGCTAACTTCATGTTAGCTCCCCTTAGTTCTTCTGATTGATGTTCCAGGTTCCACTGTTGCCCACACTCTTAATATTAAGAACGTTGTCAATAGTACCTGTTTGTGCTACTGTAAATTTATTGCTATTGCCTGTGACATCAACCCAAATGCTAGAACCAGCTGAACCAGTTGAACGCTGATTTAGGTTAAATTCATTGCTGTCACCACTGACCATTAATGTCTGGCTATGCTTGTTGCCCACAGCGTCAATGTAAAACTTGTTTAGATTACCTGTAACAGTAACCGCACTTTTTAGATCATCGCCAGTACCACGGAATTGAAACTCATTACTGTTACCAGTAAATTTCCAATTTAGGTCGGCAGCTTTACAATTTGTTAGTGCTGTGGTTCCGTCGCTGGCGTTACCATATCCGCAGGCAGCATCAACCTTGTTGCTGTCACCAATTTGCTGGATAGTAATGGTAACTCCCTTACCAGTACCAGTTGTATCGTTAACTGCTTCTAACATGATCTCGTTGCTAGCACCGATTTGACGAGTAACTAACTTTTGATCGATGCCACGTAGGTATACTGGTCTTGCTGCTGAACCTGCCTTGTTACCAGATCCATCTTGTGTCATGTTGACGTTTACATTGTCACCACTTTGATCAACAAAAATTCTGTTTGTGGTAGCAATGGCCAAGGCCGCAGTGGCGTTTGGACTTACTGTTGCTGTAGCAGGGATAACAGGTGCTTGTGGTGCTGTTACTGCTGTTTGTGCTAGAGCAGGTAGTGCTGCTGCTAGAAGAATAGAAAATAATGTTTTTTTCATAATTGTTTGCTCCTGACCTACTTGTTATTTTGTAGGTTATTTCCCCTGTCCAAAGTTAATGGGGTTTCCGCTTCCGTCAACAACTGACGGTGTTGCTTTCTTGTCTCCTCTAGTTGTTTTTCTGTCAACGGGCTGCTTCGGTGATGAGGCAGTCGTTTGGGAGGCTCCTTTAGCTTCGGAGTTTTTTTGAACCAGCTCATTAGGTTTCTCCTTAAATTTCCATAGCCCTTGACGTTCTCCTCTTAATATCAACTCTTTAACACCTGCTTCAATCGCTGAACGTAGAGCATAGTTACTGGGTTCATTAAATGTTTGACTTGAATCAAATTCAAATGCCTGTGTGGCCTGATTGAAGAATCTTAGAGCTGTTACACCTTCTGCTGTGCTTAGAAGATTCTTTTCTACGGTTACACTGGTTAGAATTTCTCCTGTCTGTACAGATACTAGTCTTAAACTGATAACCACTAGATCTTGTGTATATTGAGTATAAGGCCCAACACCCAACCAACGAGCACCAGTGCCGCCTGTTAGTGTGTTAGAGTTATAATCAATAATACCGCCTTCTATGATAACACCGGCCAACTGTAATGGAGGTAACATCTTGGCCTTGTCTCCATCATAGATCTCTCTAGTCTGTTTGATCATCTGACGCTCTTTTAAAAGATTGTCTAATCCAACTCTTTCTACAACAGTAAACCATTGTCTGTTGCCTACTTCTTGTAGACTCTTGATTAGGTAGGCCTCGGCACCCTGTGTGACTGCGGTACTGAATAGGCTCAGTGTGTTACTGGGCTTACGCTGACCTGTTAGGTCTTTAAACTGATATACCGCCACAGTGATTGGCGCACCTTCAGGTGCAGGTACTGAATTGAAATCTTTGTTTATACTATCTGTGACTCGAGGAGGTTCTTGTACTTCAACGTCTGTCATAGGACGAACGCTGGCACAACCTGTTAAGGTTGCCACAGCTAGTGCGAGTAGTGTTAGTTTAAAATTTTTCATATTAGAATCCAAAACTTGCTATAGGTACGGTAACTGTGGTAACAGTTCCTTTAGCGTCAACTACTGTCAACACTACATCTTTTTCTGTCTTGCGCCATGTTACAGTATTGCCATCGAGTACAAAAGTTCCTGTGGTAGGATTCACACAACCAGGCACAGAAGTTCCATCAGGATTGGCACATTTATTTTGGAATAGGTTATTGCTCAATTGTGTGGCCAACTGAGCATATACTTGACTTTGGAATAGACTCATGAATCTATTCAGTGGGGTGTTCAATAGGTCTGCTTCGGCTTTGGCAATCGCAGCCTTCTTATCTGCAGCAATAGCATCCTTACGAGATTTTTCAATACTGTCAATGGTCAACACATGACTACTCCAGCCAATGCCATTAAACGCAGGATTTTTAAATTGCTGTACAAGTTCCGCCTGAGCTGTTCCGACAATGAACAGTGAGACGAATAGTAGTTTTAGTGATTTTGTCATTACTATCTCCATGCTATGTAAAATTATTTACTAGCAGAGTCTAGATAGTAAAGTTAGCTGATTATGCTAAAGTAGTAGGATCCATACCATTATCAGGTATGTTATTTGATGAGCCAATTGATCTTGGCCGAATTGATTCCAGAACAAAGGTTTGGTGTTGTCTTTGATTCCGTATTTGACCTTAACAAAGTCAATCATGTAGTGTAAGATGCCTTCACACAAACCTACTAATAAAATTATAAGTCCGTCTAATGGCACAAACACATTAAAGACCAACAATACCACAAAGGTCGCTATCACATGTTCACAGCTATGGCTGATGCCAACAGGGTGTAACCATACACCCTTCTTAACTGTCTGCATGTAAGTTTGGATTACAAAATCAGCATACCAATGCTTGATTTGAATCAATAGCAGTAATAGCAAAATTTCCATGTTAGATATTTAGTGCTACTATAACATGGATTAAAGAAAAAAACAACGGGAATTTAGATCAATTTTGTCCAAGTTAATCCCGTGGGATTTTTAAGATCTTGAATTCTAACTGTAGGATTAGCTTCGAACATGCCATTGGCATATCTAACGTATACCAAAACCTGGGCATCTTCTGTACCGCCATCTATGCCAATTTTAGCAATAAATTTCTGCGCCGTACCGTCAGGTGCTCCGTAGACTACACTTTTTACCTTTAAATTGTCTAATTGACCTACACCAGGAACAAAGTATAATTCTGTAGGATTAGCGTAAAAATAGCCTAGTTTACCCATGGCCACTACTTTATGTAATTTTTCTTTCTGTGCCAGAGTAGATTCGATGCGCTGTACAAACATTTCAGCAATGCTGGAAAATAGGGCATCTCCTAGCTGTCTTAGTTGAGCATCTTTTTTCCACTGTGACTGTACATGATCTCCAAAAACACGCTGCCATTCAGCGTTCTGCTGTGCGGCAGCATATATCTGCTCTTCAGTAAAATTTGCAGTTTTACCCTTCCAAAATATTTCATAGTATCCCACTGCGGCTTCTGAAATAGGTTGAGGTGTCTGCGCCGGTGGTGT
>Ga0129333_10004851_pt1 | contig 12596 bp, 14 predicted proteins | sample CPB6_08_DNA_FD_94474 | JGI IMG/M metagenome (GOLD analysis project Ga0129333, IMG submission 94474) | Freshwater to marine salinity gradient microbial communities from Chesapeake Bay, USA - CPBay_Sum_0.6_0.8_DNA | ecosystem: Environmental > Aquatic > Marine > Coastal | place: USA: Chesapeake... | reverse complement strand
TTAGTAGCTGTGGTAAAGGTCGGCGTGGTTGCTTGTGCGCCGGTACCAACATAACCTACTTTTGCTACAAAATTGGGGTCACTCGAATAGACGCTGCCTAAACCATCAATTCTCCAAATACCGTTGGCAGCCGAAACGTAACAATGTTCCAAGTCGCTCGAAAATTCAACATCCACTGAACCGTTCCCTACACCAATACCTCGAGCCACGCAAACCCATTGTGGACTTGTTACCGATAACCGTGTTGCGTTTCTTGTTCCCCAAAGTTCTCCACCGTTTGCGTTAACAAACACTAAGAACCACGACTGAAAAGGGTCTGCAACACGCAAGGTATCCCAAGCCACATTGTAAATTACCGTATCACCTCCCATAGAGACGATTTCACCGGTTGCTGCATTTTGACCGTAATTTACGCCCCCTGCCGTAAGAGCTGGATTGTAATGAAGGGTGTCATCAAAGTAATAATTCGCCGTTGCAAAAAAACTAATGGAATCTCCTGAGGCTAAAGATGGGATTCGAATTAAATCACCCACTTCATAGTTTTTCGTGGCAATATAAGTTACAGAATCCTTTGAGTTTGGATCAAAATACTCCGCAAGGAATACCTCGGTGTGAAAAGGGTGATTTGGACTTCCATCCGTCCCTGGAGGGTCGTAAGAACCCGGTAAATTTGGTTCGAAAGAAGACCAAGTATTCCCTTTATCTCCTGAACGGGAAATGTTGTTGTAGTAAATGGTAGAAATCATAACCGCAGGATTGAAGTAAGAGATTTCACACTCAAATCCATCGCCTCCTCCTACTTGTCGGAATTCTTGATAGGTCGATAGGGTGTGGTTGTTATACAAAGTACCGTTATCCTGTGTACCTCCCATTACCGCTCCGTCACGGTCAAAAGCGATGCCGTAAAACTGCGTTACGTTATATCCTCGATTCGCAACAAACCACGTAGATCCGAAGTCAGTGGTGATGCTCACCCCTCCATCATTACCTGCATAAAAACGGTTGTTGGCATCCCATTTCATCTCATGGTTATCGGCATGAACATAAATGGAAGACTGCGGGGCAACGGACCACAATGAAATCTTTTGGAAACCTCCAGAGGGTGGATTGTTCACGGTTTGCTTCCAACGCCAAATGTCAATTCCTCCAATTAAAATTTGTTCAGGATCGTTCGGTACGACAGATACGATGGAGTTGTAGGTTCCCTGATCTCGGTAAATATCAAATTCACTTGGTGGAGCAGAAGCACCTACAAATTGGGTCCATGTTTGTCCGTTGTCATGGGATACGTGCATGCTCATTAGGTTTGAATTGGTCCTTACCGCGTACAAAGAATATTTGTTGGAACTGTTTTTATCGGGCGAAACGGCAAATTCAATTCTTGGTGAGCTTGAAGGCACTAGATTATTGGCGGCTGTACCCGATTTATCCGAGAAATTTTGGCCGCCATCGGTTGAAACGTAGGTTTTATTGGCCCCAAAAGCAGCAACGATAACTTGTCCATCTTTCGATATCTCCAAAGCCGTACAAGAACCTGCCGTCGCAGGAACCGAAGTAAGCGATGCGTCGTTCAGTTTCCATTTTTTCAATCCTCCGGAGGTTGCTAACCAAACATAATTATCAGCATCCGAACTTACAATTTGGGTACAGCTATTGGTCCCTGGTATGTTGTCCCACGTAGCACCGAAATCTTGGGTATACCATACTCCATTTCCACCCCATCCTTCTTGATTCGAACCCGTAGCAACGAAGAACGTACCATCCGAGGTTTGAGTCATGGAAGAAATGAACGGATTCGCGCCTGCCGCAAAATAGGATTCAACACGGTTCCACAGGTTGCCTTTGTTCAACGAAACAAACAAACCTCCGGAAACTCCACCCGCCCAAACGCGGTTCACGTCCGTACGGTCGATTTGAATAGCACGCGTTCGTCCTCCGATATTGTCCGGACCTTCCTCCGTAAATAATATGTTCTTGGAACGATCAAGCTGGTTAATTTTCTTTCGAATCTCTGCAAGCTTCTCGTTAGAAACCGGTTGCCCTGTTTGAACGTCGATATAACGCGCTTTCAACCATTCCAATGCTTCATCCGCCTTGTAAGATTTGGAATCATCTTGCTCTTGAGACAGGGAATCCATCCTGTAAAAACCATCACTGTTGTTGTTCAGGTGATTTGCCACAAAGACGCTTGCGAAAGCCGTAACTAACACAAAACCAATAATGTAAATCTTTTTACTCATGTTATTGTATTAAAAAATCATTAAAATAGACTGCCAAAATAATCATAAATCGTGGAATAAAAAACACTTGAAACCGACATGTGTTCAAAAAATTATAAAATATGTTTTTCAGCGTGATAGGACGACCTTACGAGTGGCCCGCTTTCCACATGACGAAATCCCATTTTCAATCCTATTTCACGGTAGTAATGGAATTGATCGGGTGTAATAAACTCAGCCACGGGCAAGTGATTTAAGGTTGGTTGCAGGTATTGCCCAAGGGTAACAATATCCACTTTTACTTTGCTTAAATCCTCGAGGGTTTCTAACACCTCATCTTGGGTTTCTCCAAGTCCCAGCATGATCCCTGACTTTGTCTTCATTCCGCCTTTTTTTAAACGAAATAACAATTCTAACGATCGATCGTATTTGGCCTGAATTCTAACCTGTTTCGTGAGGCGTCTCACCGTTTCCATGTTATGGGACACCACTTCAGGAGCTGCATCAATGATTTGTTGTAAGTTCTCCCATTTACCGGCAAAATCGGGGATGAGGGTTTCAAGGGTTGTACCGGGCGATTGATGCCGTATTGCGCGAATGGTTTGAACCCAAATTTCGGCACCCCCATCCTTCAGATCATCTCGATCAACGGAAGTGATTACTGCGTGCTTAATTTGCATGGTTTTAACGCTGTGAGCAACTTTACCGGGCTCGAAAGCATCCACTTCCGAAGGTTTACCCGTTTGGACCCCACAAAAACCGCAGGAACGGGTGCATACATTTCCAAGGATCATAAACGTGGCGGTTCCTTCCCCCCAACATTCGCCCATGTTAGGACAGCTTCCACTTTCGCAGATGGTGTGTAGTTTATGTTCATCTACCAAGCCGCGTACTTTTTTATAGTTTTCCCCGGTCGGCAATTTTACGCGAAGCCAATTCGGCTTTTTAAGGCGTGATGTATTCTCCATGTTGGGTACAAATTTCGGTAAAAAATGACAAACCTTGCATCTCATGTAACGACTTTCGCGATTTCACTGAAACATTGGCTACCTTTGCCAGGATGACAGCAACGGTAATCTATTCAGGCAAACTACGAACGGAGGCAACCCACTCTTCCGGTGAGAAAATTGTTACGGATGCACCCAAGGACAACAAAGGTTCAGGCGAACATTTTTCACCCACCGATTTGGTCGCCACATCCTTGGCTTCTTGTTTCCTCACCATCGTGGGAATCTACTGCCAAGAGCGGGAAATTCCGTTAAGCGAAATTCGCATCGATGTGGAAAAAATCATGGCTGCAAATCCGAGAAGAATTGCACAAATAAACCTTGGGGTTGATTTCATGAAAAATGAATGGGATGAAACCACCCGAAAAAAAATCATTGCCGCGGGAAAAGCTTGTCCGGTCGCCGCGACCCTCGAACATCAAGTACTTATTGAATATACTTTCAAATGATCAAAAAAACACCCACCAACTACCCCAGAAAGGAAAAATCAGATATTATTTACGGAATTCACAGTGTAAAAGAAGCGGTCGAAGCACAGCGCGAAATCAATAAAATCCTGATTCAAAAAGGCATTTCTAAAGAAGGATTTGAAGAAATACGGACATTTCTGACGGGTAACGACTACGTGGTTCAATACGTTCCTATTCAAAAGCTCAACCAACTCACTTCTGGCAATCACCAAGGAATAGTGGCCTACGTTTCTCCCATTGTTTACCAAAACATGGAAACCCTTGCGGAACAGTGGTTGGAGCAGGGAGTCAAACCGTTCATTTTAGCATTGGATCGGGTTACAGACGTACGGAATTTTGGTGCCATAGCGAGAACTGCCGAGTGCATGGGGGTTCATGGCATTTTAATTCCTTCCAAAGGTTCAGCCTTGGTTACGGCAGATGCCGTTAAAGCATCTTCCGGTGCTCTTAACCGAATTGCTGTATGTAAAACAGATCATTTTAAAAACACGTTATTTCACCTCCAGCAAATAGGAATTCGAATTGCAGCAGTTACTGAAAAAACGAAAGTGTCCATCGACGGTGCCAATTTACGTGGAGCCATTGTCTTGATTTTAGGTTCAGAAGAAGATGGAATTACCCAAGATTTGCTCAACATGGCTGACTTACGGGTTACTATTCCGATGGACGGCGCAACGAGTTCTTTAAATGTTGGTGTTGCTGCTGGCGTTGCGATGTTTGAAAAATCTCGTCAAGAACGAAATCGATAACTACTTCAGCAGTTGAGCGGTAAGCAGCGGAAGCTTGGAGAGGCAATCAATCTTGTATTCGTATTTCGATTTATTGGAACGGTCTTTTTGGTACCAAACCGCCTGCATACCGGCTTTTATTGATCCGAGAACATCCGCACGGTAATCGTCCCCTACCATCAAGCTATTTTTGGCGGCAGCATTGGCCTGTTGTAAGGCTTGGGAAAATATGGTTGGATGCGGTTTATTAAAACCCACCTCTTCGCTGCAAAGTATTACTTGAAAATGCTGATGAATGTTGGCATATTTTAGTTTTACATGTTGAACCTCTAAAAAACCGTTGGTTATGATATGAAGGTTAAATCCCATTTCCTTCAAGTCCTCCAAAACCCTCTCGGCATGTGGGATTAATGCGGTCTGTTTTGGGGATAACTCCACATATCCGTCTCCAAGTTGAACGGTCAGGTTTTCGTTTACCACATTAAAATTACGAAGTGTAGCACGAAAACGCTCGTAACGCAGTTCTTCCTTAGTCAATTTACCGGAAGAATATTTGTGCCACAAGTGCTTGTTGTTTTTAAGATAGGCTTTATGGAATTTATCGAACAAAGGAATATACTCCACTAGGCCTGTTCCTTGATGCAAGGTTCGTAAAGCCCGCTCAGAGTTTGCCTCAAAGTCCCACAAGGTTCGATCTAAATCGAAAAACACATGTTTATCCGAGTATCCCATACCATATCAGTGCAAGAAGATGAGCGTTAATCACAATACCCAAAGCCATCAATGGTAAAGCCCATTTACGGTGGCGGTAAAATCGCGAACAAATTACAGCACCCAACGGAACGGGAAAGAGCACTGAGGACACATAGCAAAAGGCGACAAATCCAATGCGACGCTTGATTTTTACAATCTTACGATTTCTAGCAACCCTACGCGGATTAAATCGGTGAGGTTTTATCCTGTTTCGTTGCTGTATTCGCTGAAATATGAAGGAACCGGCATAAAAAAACAGCATTGCACTTAAGATGGCACCGAACGAGGTAACCGCTACTGTTTCGAAAAAAGGCACGGCCAGACCTGCTCCGGGTGCCGCTGCAAAAAGGAACTTAAACGTTCCCAGAAGAAACATGCTCCAGAGAACTTCATAGCTGCCGGACATCCTTATACTTTTACTCCAAAGGCCAAATCACCTGCATCTCCCAAGCCAGGTACAATGTACGATTGTGCGGTTAATTCAGCATCAATTGCTGCAGTGTAAATTACAGTATTGGGGGGGAAATGGTGTCGAACCCGATCGATGGCTTGTTGGGTTGACAAGGCTGTTGCAATGAAGATTTTTTTAGGAACCCCCGCTTTGATTAACGCGTCGTACACCGTGTTCATGGAATTACCGGTCGCGAGCATCGGGTCACTAATAATCCATATTCTGCCGTCTAAATTAGGCGCTGCCAGGTATTCCACATAAATTTCAAATTCTTCAGGGGTAAGGTGTTTACGGTATGCCGAAACGAAAGCGCTTTCGGCTCGATCGTAACATCGCATTAAGCCGGTATGCATGGCCAGACCTGCCCGTAATATAGTAATGAGTATGGGTTGTTCGGCTAAAACCGTATCCTTCGAAATCCCGAGGGGCGTTTCCACGTTGATGGTATGGTACGGCAGTGATTTAGATATCTCATACCCCATTATCTCAGCAATTCTTTCCATATTTAAACGAAAACGAACAGGATCGTGCTGAATATCAACGCTTCGCATTTCCGCCATATAATTTCCAATGAGGGAATTGGCCTCGGATAGATTATGTACCATACTTTTTCGTTTTTACGAAGGTAAGAGTTTCTAATGAAAATCGGGTGTTCAGCGCAATTCGCGCTTCAAAACTTCTTCATCTAATTGTTGGTCCCAGCGCGCAACCACTATGGTTGCCACTGCATTACCAATAAAATTCGTGAGGGCCCTACACTCAGACATGAATTTATCCACTCCTAAAATTAGGGCAATTCCCGCCACAGGAAAACCTTTAACTACCGCAAGGGTGGCCGCTAAAGTGATGAAACCTGCACCTGTCACGCCAGCGGAACCTTTGGAACTTAACATGGCAATGAGCAATAGAAGCACTTGTTCGTTAAAACTCAGGGGAAAATTACAGGCTTGAGCGATGAAAAGCGCTGCAAGTGTCATGTAGATATTGGTACCGTCTAAATTGAAAGAATAGCCCGTAGGAACCACGAGTCCTACAACCTGTTTAGAGCATCCTAATCGTTCGAGTTTTTTCATCAAATTAGGGAGCGCGGACTCCGAAGAACTGGTGGCTAAAACCAGGACCAATTCCTCTTTGATATATCGGAGCAATTTAAAGATATTGAACTTATTGTACCAAGATACCCCCCCTAAAATCACGACAACAAACATAGCCGCAGTAAGGTAAAACGTACCAACTAAACCAATAAGGTTCCAAAGGACATCGAGTCCATATTTCCCGACGGTAAAAGCCATTGCACCAAAAGCACCGATTGGCGCTAATTTCATGAGCAGTTCAACGATTTTAAAAATGGGATGTGCTAACGCATTTAAAAAGTCAATAACCGGTTTGCTTTTATCTTGGGTCATGGACAATCCAAGACCGAACATGATGGCAACAAAAAGTACCTGAAGAATGCTATCGCCCGTTAATGAACTCATGAGGGAAGTAGGAATGATTCCTAAAATAAAGGCCGTTAACGAGTGTTCTTTGGAGGCATCTACATAATCCTGAATCGATTTTGGATCCAAGGTACTGGGATCGATGTTCATACCATGGCCGGGTTGAACGAGGTTGGCCACGACCATACCCACTACCAGGGCTAACGAGGAAAATGTGATAAAATAAAGCATGGCCTTTCCCGTAACACGCCCCACAGCGCTTAGGTTGTTCATGGATGCCAAACCTGTTGAAACGGTAATAAAAATCACCGGAGCAATGATCATTTTGACTAAAGCAATGAAACCATCACCGAGTACTTTAAGACCAATAGAAGGTTCTGGCCAGAATTTACCGAGTAAAACTCCAAGAATGATGGCAAAAATTACCTGCACATAAAGCAACCTATACCAAGGTTTTTTGGGCTGATTTTGTTCCGTTGTGTTAATTTCCATGAAAGCGTAACTTAGCGTTTCCTGCAAAATAAGCAATCTTTTTGATTGCTTCTTGCAGAAAAGCAAAAGCAACTTAAATTTACCTAACTTCGGAAACTATGAAACCTGCGGCCTTTAATAAAAAGTCCATGATTTTGGTGGTTATTGCCTCGCTTGGTTATTTTGTGGATATCTATGACTTAGTGCTATTCGGGGTAGTGAAGGCCGAGAGTTTAGCCACCATAATGCCCGATGCTACCGACAGCCTGAGGGCTTCCACTGGCAAAATGTTGTTTAACCTTCAAATGATTGGGATGTTTGTAGGGGGGCTTTTGTGGGGTATTTTAGGAGATAAAAAGGGGAGGATTAAGGTTTTGTTTGGTTCCATCTTATTGTACTCAATTGCCAACCTTGCCAATGCCTTTGTTACGAGCATTCCGAGTTACAGCATCATTCGTTTCATAGCCGGTGTGGGATTGGCCGGTGAGTTAGGCGCAGGTATTACCTTAGTTTCTGAACTGATGCCCAAAGAAAAACGAGGTTACGGCACCATGATTATTGTGTGTTTTGGTGCCATGGGGGCGGTATTTGCAACCGTCATTGGAACGCAGGGTGAAGTGTTGGCTCATTGGATTGAAGGGGTTTTCGGAAGCGCACTTCACGCTTGGCAGATTGCCTATTTGGTAGGGGGAGCTTTAGGTTTGTTGCTCTTACTGCTTAGGATGCGCACCCTTGAATCGGAAATGTTCCACTCGATGCACCAAGAGGGAATTCGCCGAGGGGACCTAAGGCTCATTTTTGGAAATCGTGCCAACCTAAAAAAATACCTTCATTGCATCATGGTTGGAATTCCCATTTGGTTTGTAGTGGGCTTATTGATCATGAACTCCAAAGACGATTTTGGACCGTTGCACGGCCTTAAAACCGTACATAATGGATATGCCGTTATGTATGCCTACATTGGATTATCCTTCGGAGATTTAATAGCTGGGCTGTTAAGTCAATGGTTCAAAAGTCGGAAAAAAGTGGTGTTCATTTTCCTCACCTTAACCTTGGTAATTACCTTGGCCTTTCTTTTTGGAAAGCAACAGATGAGCTTAGAATTGTACTATTTCTTTTGCTTTTTATTAGGTGGATCCACCGGTTATTGGGCTATATTTGTTACGATTGCTGCAGAGCAATTCGGAACGAATATTCGTTCCACAGCGGCGAATACCATTCCGAATTTTGTGAGAGGAAGTGTCTTTATTATTGTTTCCCTTTTCATGTTAACCTCGTCCTTGATATCTACAGCTTTAGCTGCATTGGTTGTTGGAATTCTTTGCATTTCTTGTGCTTATTGGGGCATTTATCATCTGAAAGAAACCTTTTCGAAAGATTTAAATTACCACGAAGATCATCTTGTTTCATAACCATGATTAATGTACCTTTGTCGCTCATTGCCCACGTGGTGAAATTGGTAGACACGCCATCTTGAGGGGGTGGTGCCAATAGGTGTGCTGGTTCGAATCCAGTCGTGGGCACCAAACCAAAGCCTGGCATGCAATGCGGGGCTTTTTTCATTTTAATCCGTTACAAGCTTGCTTGAATAAGGTTAAATGGAAAAAGACCAGAACGGCGAAGGCGTCAGGATTTGGTTTGTGTAGCGAAAAAACCTTTTTTGGTTCATGGAGTAATCCAGTCGTGGGTACTGACGCTCGTCCCTCGGTCAGCACATGCACCAAACCAAAGCCTGGCATGCAATGCGGGGCTTTTTTCATTTTAATCCGTTACAAGCTTGCTTGAATAAGGTTCAAAGGAAAAAGACCAGAACGGCGAAGGCGTCAGGGTTTGGTTTGTATAGCGAAAAAACCTTTTTTGGTTCATGGAGTAATCCAGTTTTGCTCATCAAATTTTCACAACATCGATTTTTTAACCCTGAAGCTCAAGTTGATATCTACATTTCAGGAATACCCGCTGAATGCCCTTAATTATTCACTAATTTTGGATAAATTAGCTTAATGAAATTGGCGAACGAATTTTGGTTAATTATTGGATGGATCATTGGAGGAATGGGAGGTGCGTTATATCATCAACTCACTCCGTGTATCGCTGGTTGTTCCGGCGGCAAAATGAGCATGTTCATCCCGGTGATTATTGGCGCGGCAGTCGGCGGTTTATTGTCGCAAGTCCTTGTGAGTTTAAGAAGTCCCCAATAACCTGTTTCTTATGTTTCAAAACAAAAGCGTCGCACTTTGTTTTTTACTGGTTATTTCTCTCCCTATTGCTTCCCAACGTCTCAAATGGGAAAATTTCAACAATCGAGCGAATTGGAGTAGTAATCGATTAGAGGCGCAGGTAGGTTTTTGTGCAACCCAGTTTACCGGTGACCTCGGTGGAGCTTCGGGACAAGGTAAGGATTATTCTACGAAGGACATGAACAAGCAGGCTACTGGAAAAGGTGTCCAAGCGGCTTTTAAGTTTCGTTTCAATCGGTATTTTGCTACCAAAACCGAGGTGAGTTATTTTGAGCTGAAAGGCAGCGACGCTTACACCGATAATCCGAGGCGCAATGCGCGCAACCTTTCTTTTCAATCGTACAACTTCGAATTCAGCCAACGCCTAGAGTTTATTTTTCTGGCGCAAGAATTCAACGGTCAATTTTACCGCCTCACCTCCCGTAGCCGACAAAAAGGTTCGAATTTTCAATTGTACACTTTTGGGGGTATGGGTTTTGCCACCTACAACCCAAAAGCAAATTACAACGGAACCCTTGTCGCACTTCGACCCCTTAAAACGGAGGGACAAGACTACGGAAAAGCCACCTTTATTATGCCTTTGGGATTTGGAATGCGCTTCGGACTAACGAAGCAAATTCGAATAGGTATTGAGGCCACATGTTTTAAAACTTTCACGGATTACATGGACGACGTGTCCACTTTCTATCCTGAAGCGGGAGTGTTAACGGACCCTGCCGCCCTTTACCTTTCCAATCCGAGTAAAAGTCCCGAACTTTTTCCACCCGGAAGCCGGCGCGGAGACCTGAATCAAAAAGACACGTATTACCGTTTGGGGGTATCATTGATCTTCAACCTAAAGCGAAGGTGATTGTTTAAATTCGGATTTTAACTTTGAATATTCTCCCGAGTTCTCCGAAGTTCTTCGCGCACTTCCATCAGTAGTTTTGGGAATTTTACACTCCAAGCATCCTCATTTCTTTGATGATGGGTAAGCGTTGCATTACCCGTTGCAAGCAATAATCGGAAAGCATATGGATTTTGTTGGAAAGATTGCATCAGCAAGGACTTCATAATACGTGAAGAATGAGCATTCCAAGCATCCCGATTAAGTCCTTGAATTTCTTGCCCCCAAATTTTGGCTTGGCTACCGGTACAGGTCCTTAACCTTGCTATATGACTCATAGCGGCATCATATCTTGGTGATTCCGTGAAAAGATTAGGGTCTAAAAAGCGTACTTTTTGTGCCTGAAAAGCCCCTTCAACGGTTTCAAAAAACCCTCCAAACTTTTCCTTATCAAAATCAGGTTCACCATCACCCGAATAGTCAAATGGTCGTTTAGCAAAATTGCTTAATTCAATAAACTCTCGATTACCTGCATAGATATTAATCTTTGTTTCGGGACCAAGACCTGTGGATTGAAATCCCAAAAGCAGTATATTCATCATTGCGCTTCGCTCTTCATTGCTAATAAACGCAGCATTCAAGGCGTCTACATTTGCTTGAAACATGTCATCAATGGTCCAAGCCTTGTTTTGAACCAACCAAGCGTACTCATCGGCCAAGGTTACATTGGATATGGCTCGACCGTCGGTATTGATACCGAATGAAACTTTAGCCTCCTTAAGCTTTTCAATAGGGTAATTTTCTCCCTTCGGATATACTTGCGTTATATGGTTGCTGGTAGGACAAATTTCCAAGTGTATTTGGTCCCTTTTCAGCCTTTCCAACAATGCTTCATCCTCCACCGAGCGAATTCCATGACCGATGCGTTTGGTTTGTAGTAAGGAAAGGGTTTCTATCACAGATTCTGCCCCTCGGGCTTCTCCAGCATGCGCGGTACAAGGAATCTTATGCTGGCGTACTTTTTCAAACGCAGCAGCATGATTTTCCAGATTAAAACCCACTTCATCCGCGGCTAAATCGAGGGCAACCACTCCTTGCTGGTGGTATTTAATGACTAAATCTGCGGTTAAATCGCTTTGTTCGCGGGTAAAATGTCGAAGGGTACATAGAATTAAATTTACCTTGACGGGCCCTTGGTAGGATTTCACTGCGTCAATGCTGGCTTCCACCACTTCCTCTGGGGTTAATCCGTTTTCAAGATGTTGAAGCGGAGCGAATCTCAATTCGCCATAGATGACATGGTCTTGTTCCAACTGATGAATAACATCCAACGTTGCATCGAAAATTTGCTCTCGGGTTTGCATCAAGGCTATTGCTGCCTTCGCGCAAGCCAAATAATCGTTGAGGGAACAGCAATCAACGGGTGTATTATAAACGCGCTCGTATTCTTCGCGAGAAATTCCAGGAAGTACTTTGGAAACAAAATTAAAACTGAGCGAGCAATCAATGTGAAGGTGAAGCTCCACCTTCGGAAACGTAAAATTTATCATGCGCCGATCCGGCTTTCGCTTACTTTAATTGTTCGTTGGAAAACTGATAAACCGGAAGTTGGTTTCCTTCAAACTCAACGACTTCAATCCCACACATGATCAACAAACGCCCCAACATAAGGCGGTTCAATTCGGTGTTTTCTTTCATGGTGAAAGTGCCAACATAGGTTGTAGCATCAAAGGATGTCGTAAAATTCTCGGTAAAATTCTCGCCGTTAGCAATGATTGTTTCTGGTAAAACATCAGCCCCAAATCGAAACGTTATCACACCGTTAGCCTTTTGGGTGGCATATTCCGTTTTAGAAGCGGCAACCGCATAAACTTGTGCATTGATTCCTGCAGAGAACGCCATGATGAATAAAAACGAAAAGAATACTTTTTTCATGTTGCTTGTAATTATTGTTCGAAAATAAGAAATTTTGTTCACAAAACGCAGTTTTATCCT
>Ga0129333_10004850_pt1 | contig 12597 bp, 9 predicted proteins | sample CPB6_08_DNA_FD_94474 | JGI IMG/M metagenome (GOLD analysis project Ga0129333, IMG submission 94474) | Freshwater to marine salinity gradient microbial communities from Chesapeake Bay, USA - CPBay_Sum_0.6_0.8_DNA | ecosystem: Environmental > Aquatic > Marine > Coastal | place: USA: Chesapeake Bay... | reverse complement strand
TTCCGTGAGCGTGAAAAAGCCGCCTCGATCGAAAACATGCTCGCCACAGCCCAAGGGCAGCTCTCCGAACTCAACGCAAACCTCTCTCAAATCCAACAACGCATCCGACAAATCGATAGCGATATGGCTGTAATCCAAGCCAACAAAGACGACATCGATCAACTTCTGACGCTGCCCAGCGTAGCCTCCGAACCCAAAGTTGTTCAGCTCACGGAAACCATCCGGGCCCGCGAGCGGGAACGCGAACTCATTTCCAATCGATACCGCGCCAAGCACCCGACCTATATTCAAATTCAAACCCAGATCAATTTGTCCCAAAAAGATCTTAACAAAGTTTTATTCGATGCCAGCGGATTGTTGGATAGCACCCGCAACCGACTTTTGATCCAAGAAAAAGAATTAACCACCTCCAAGGAATTAGCTGAAAAAAAGCTTTTGGATGTCACGGCTAAAACAGTCGAATACAATTACCTGAAACGGGAACTTGAAACCGATCTGGCGGTATACAATTCCGTTCTCTCCCGTATCAAGGAAGTCGACCTCACCAAGCAGCTCACCGAATCGCCGGTGCGCATCCATGAAAAAGCCGTCGCCTCCCAACCGATCCGCCCCAGCGCCACCAAGCAATGGATGCAAAACCTTCTGGGGGGGATGGCGGCAGGAATCGCTCTGGCGATCGCTCTGTTCATGATGGATACGAGCATCAAAACGGTTGACCAAATCGAGCAAATGACCGGCGTCAATGTGATTGCCGCCATCCCGAAGTTGAGCTTGTCCTCCCGCGCCAGCGTTCTTGTTGCCAATGAGGAGCGGTCAGGCATCGTGGCCGAGTCTTTCCGATCGTTGCGCGCCTCGCTGACGCTCCACCGACTCAATGAAAATGCCCGAACTTTCCTTTTTACGAGTTCCATGCCGAGCGAAGGCAAAACCTTCTGTAGTTCGAACTACGCCGTAACGCTTGCCCAACAGGGATTCAACACCCTCTTTATCGATGCCGACCTTCGCAAACCCGGCGGCTCGATTGTGTTTTACGGCGAGAACCGCAAGCCGGGGCTTTCCGAGGTGTTGATGCAATCCTGTGCGATGAAAAATGCCATCATGCCATCGCACATCGACAACCTCCAGGTGCTCACCGCTGGCGGTCGTGCGCCGAATCCCTCCGAGTTGCTCACCTACGAGAACATCGAGCGCGTTCTCTCGGAGGCCCTGTCGAAATACGACCGGGTCGTGGTCGACTCCGCCCCGCTTCTCGCCGTGAGCGACACCTTGCTGATCGCGCCTCATATCGAATTGTGCACGCTCGTCGTCCGGGCTTTTGCCACTCCTCGCAAAATGGTCATGCGAGCCCTCAAGTCCTTGGAAGAGACGAAAACCGAACCCGCCGGTTTGATTCTGAACTTCCTCCCGAGCGGTCGCGGAGGCTACTACGCCTATTACTACTCTGGTAAGTACTATGGCTCCTACGGTGCCAAGGGTGTCTACGGCGAATAATCCGATACTATGAGCGAAGATTCCAATTCCACTTCCCCGAAACGCGGCATGCTCATTCTCGGAGGAGTTATTTCACTGCTTGCTGGTCTCTTCGCCATCGCCGCCCCGGGGCTTTTTACGCTGGTTCTTACCGAATTCCTCGGAGCCTTGCTGCTTGTCACCGGCATCGCGGGAGTTTTCCAAGCATTGTTCGGAAAAAACACCGCCCACCGTTGGCTCTCGCTTCTTACTGCTATGGTTCGTGTCGCGGCGGGATCGGTGCTGTTTTTTGTCGCCGGGGAGGGAATGTCCATCCTCACTTTGATTCTCGCATCAGTCTTCGTGGCTGAAGGAGTCATTTGCATCGCCACATCCTTTGCCATGCGTTCGAACCCCGCCTGGTTTTGGCTTCTCCTCAACGGTGTCGTTGCCATCGTCCTGGGCGGAATGATTTTTTCCAAATGGCCCTCCGATGCAGCATGGGTGATCGGTTTGCTTTACGGAATCCAATCGGTTTTCGGCGGTTCCGCCCTGCTCATGCTCGGCTTTCGTTCCGATAATCGTTGAGGGAAAAAGCCGTTCCTCGCTGTTGAATTTTTTCTGAAATCCGCAAAAGTCCTGCCCGATGGAAACGAAAAGGGCAGACTATATTGCATTGGGTTTCGATAAAATTTCAACCGACCTGGATTTTCTACTCGAGTGTTTTGAGGAGGTCTTGCGTGAACTCGGGGAGGATCGCGTCGCGGACAGCCTCCCTTGGAGCGGGCAGCGTGCCGAATCCTGTGAGGGCTTCGAGCAGGCCGCCTCGATCGCGTTCCAGCTCCTCAACATGATCGAGGAAAATGCGGCATCGGCCACCCGGAGACTGCGCGAGATCGATCTTGGCAGCACCGCCGAACCGGGCCTCTGGCCGCGCCAGCTCAAGGATCTCGCCGCTTCGGGGATCGATCCCGCCGGGATCGCGGCCTCTTTGCCCTCGATTTGCATCGAACCGGTTCTCACCGCCCATCCCACCGAGGCCAAGCGCGCCGCGGTTTTGGAGCAACACCGTGCTCTCTACACTCTGCTACTTGCCCGAGAGGACTCGATGCTCTCGCCCTCACAACGCGAGGCGCTCCGTGCCGAATTCAAGGTTGTCCTAGAGCGCTTGTGGCGCACCGGCGAAATCCTCCTCGAAAAGCCCGACATCGCCACCGAGCGGCGGGGTGTGATCTACACGCTGCGCGAGGTTTTCCCTGCCGCTCTCAGCCGGTTGGATTCCAGATTCCGTCACGCGTGGCGCGAGATGGGATTTGACCCTTCTCTTCTCATCGATCCTCTACAGTGGCCGAAGGTCCGCTTTGGAACCTGGGTGGGCGGAGATCGCGACGGCCATCCGCTCGTTACGGCGGGAGTCACGGAAACCACCCTGCGCGAACTCCGCCTCAGCGCACTGATCGTCCTGCATCGGCAGTTGGAGGATCTGGCTGGAAAACTCCCTCTCTCCAGCAATTTTCAGGATTTTCCCGCCGATCTTCAGGGAGATCTCGACCGCTTCGGCACAGAAAATCCTGCTCTTGATGCGAGCTTGCGTATTAGCCACTCCGATGAGCCTTGGCGTCGGTTTGTCCTCCATCTCCAAGCGAAGCTTCCCGTTACCACTGGTGAAATTGAGGACGCCAAAATGCTTGAGGGCGGCATTCATTTCCGGACCTCCGCGGAACTCGATCAACATCTCCAACGCCTCGCCGAATCGTTGCGTGCGATGGGGGCGGGTCGTCTTGTTGATTCAGCCGTGTCGCCTGTTAGAAGGAGTCTAGACACTTTTGGATTCCATCTCGCCGTTCTCGATATTCGCCAGAACAGCCGCTTCCACGATCTCGCCATCGATCAACTCCTTGCCGCAAGTGGAGCGGCGGACTCCGGATTTTCCGATTGGGAAGAGTCCCGTCGCCTTGAGTTTCTTGAAAAAGAACTCCGTTCTCCTCGACCCTTCCTCGGCGGGGGAGTTTCCGTCGGTCCTCAAGCGGACGCGGTTTTATCATGCTTCTCCGTAATCCGTCAGCATCTCGAAAATCACGGCCCGGCAGGCATTGGGGCGTTGATCGTTAGTATGACCCGCCGTCTCTCCGACTTGCTTGTGGTCTATCTCCTCGCTCGCGAGGCGGGCTTGGCGAAATGGACTCCCGACGGGTTGTGTTGTGAATTGCCGGTCGTTCCCCTTTTCGAAACCCTCGACGATTTGGAGCAGGGGCCGGACATCATCGCCCGCTTTCTGGAAAATCCCGTTACCCGTCGCAGCCTGGTTCACCAGCAGGCCGGGGTGGGAGGTTCTCCAGTCCAGCAGGTGATGATTGGCTACAGCGACAGCAACAAGGACTGCGGTATTTTCGCAAGCCAATGGGCGTTGCATCAATCGCAAGACGCCATCGCCGCCGCTGGACGAAAAGAAGGTTTCAAAATCCGGTTCTTCCACGGTCGGGGAGGCACGATCAGTCGCGGCGCGGGCCCGACCCACCGGTTCCTCGATGCCCTCCCGCCGGGTTCGGTGCAGGGTGCCCTCCGCATGACCGAGCAGGGCGAGACCATTTCGCAAAAATACGGCACAATCAGCTCCTCGGTTCACAACCTGGAGCTGCTGCAAGCCGGAGTGGCGGCAGTTTCCTCGGGAAATCCCAAGCCCGCAGTCGATGGCGCCGTTGCCGAAATTTGCGAGTTTCTCTCCGCCGCAAGCCGAGAAAGCTACACAGCCCTCATCCAACATCCGGATTTCATGGCCTACTACTCCGAGGCCACACCGATCGATGCCTTGGAAACCAGTCGCATTGGCTCGCGTCCCGCCCGCCGCACCGGCGAACGCACCCTCGCCGACTTGCGGGCGATTCCGTGGGTTTTCAGTTGGAATCAAAGTCGCCATTACCTCCCCGGTTGGTTCGGTGTGGGGTCCGCCCTGCGCCGCCTTCGCGAGGAAAAACCCACCCTATTCGACGCTCTCCGCGCAAACTTCCGAAAGTCGGCTTTCCTCTACTATGTCCTGAACAATGTCGAGACGAACCTCGCCAGCGCGGACCGCGAAATCATCGAGCAATACGCGGGACTCGTTACCGACCCCTCCGCCAAATCCTCGATTTTGTCACTCATCCTCGGCGAGTTCGATTCCACCCGGGAGATGATGGCCGAGGTTTTCGGCGGCTCGATGGAGGAGCGCCGTCCCCGAATGACGAAGACGCTCGCCCTCCGCAGCGAGGGATTGAAGACCCTGCACCACCACCAGATCGACCTCCTCCGCCGCTGGCGCGCGGCCCGCGCGGCTCAAAGCCCGGAAAAGGACCGCCTTCTGCCGAGAGTGCTTCTCGGGATCAACGCCATCGCCAGTGGCCTTCGCACGACCGGTTAGGATTTCGGGCTTCACCGCGCCTTACGCGATTGTGTAGAAACTCCGTTCCTTCCAAAAAAACCTATGGGCAAGATTTACAACAACATCGTCGAAACCGTCGGGCGCACGCCGCTCGTTAAACTGAACCGCGTCACCGCCGGACTCCCCGCGACCATTGCTCTCAAGTGCGAGTTTTTCAACCCGCTCGGCAGCGTGAAGGACCGCATCGGCATGGCGATGATCGAAGACGCCGAGCAACGCGGGATTCTCAAGCCGGGGGGCGTCATCATCGAACCGACGAGTGGAAACACCGGCATCGGCCTTGCCTTTGTCGCTGCGGCAAAAGGTTACAAAGTCATTCTCACGATGCCCGACACCATGAGCCTCGAGCGCCGCACCTTGCTCGCTCTGCTTGGCGCCGACCTGGTCCTCACGCCTGGTGCGGAGGGAATGCGCGGCGCCATCGCCAAGGCCGACCAACTTCTCCAAGAGACGCCCGGTGCCTGGATGCCCCAGCAGTTCAACAACCCCGCCAATCCCGCGATCCACTCGAAAACCACGGCCGAGGAAATCTGGGCCGACACCGACGGCAAGGTCGACATCCTCGTCGCAGCGGTGGGAACCGGCGGATCGATCACCGGCGTTGTGGAAGCCCTGCTTCCCCGCAAGGCATCGTTCCGCGCGATCGCTGTGGAGCCAAAGGATTCTCCTGTTATTTCCCAAACTCTCGCCGGCGAACCCCTCAAGCCCGGCCCACACAAAATCCAAGGCACCGGTGCGGGATTCGTTCCCGGCAACCTGCATTTGAACAACGCCTCCGGCGCCGCCCAGATCACAGAGTGCGTGAAGGTCTCCAACGACGATGCAATCGCGATGGCCCGCCGCCTCGCCAAGGAGGAGGGAATCCTCGGCGGCATCAGCACCGGCGCGAATGTCCACGCAGCCATCGAAGTCGCCAAACGCCCGGAGAACGCCGGCAAGTTGATCGTTACGATTGGTTGCTCGACCGGTGAGCGCTACCTCAGCACAGCCCTCGCCGACGAGGCCCGTGCGAAAGTCTCGAACTAAATCCCATGAGCAACACAGAAACTCCCGTTCTCCCAAGCCCGCAACCATTGGATGACTCCTCGTTGAAGTGGGAGTTGTTCTGGGAAAAAAATAAATCCGCAATCCTTGGTGCGGTTGCCCTGTTGGTTCTTGGAGGCATCGGGCTCGGTGCCTGGTTTGTTTATTCCAACCTCCGCAACGCCTCCGCCCAAAAGCTCCTCGCGGAAGCTTCTGGGATCGAGGAATACGAGGCGGTCATCGCCAAATACCCTGGCACGATGCCCGCGGCGGACGCTTTGATGCGCTTGGCGGCCGCCCGCCGCGAAGCGGGCGACCTCGATAAATCGACGGCTGCCTTCCAGGCGTTTCTTGAAAAATTCCCCGATCACGAACTCGCCGGGGGCGCACTCCTCGGGGTGGGACAAAATCAGGATGCCTCGGGAAAAATCGACGAGGCCGTGGTGACCTACCAGCAAGTCGTCACCCGATACCCGCAGAGCTACGCCGCGCCATTCGCCGCCTATGCCGAAGGGGAAATTCTTCTCCGCCGCTTTCAGCGCGACGAGGCTCGCCGTAGCTTCAACATGGTGCTCACCCAGTTTCCACAGTCCCCGGCGGCGCGCTTGGCGTCTTCCCAGCTCAATCGCCTCGGTGCGAACCAGCTTCCCAATGCCTCAATAGCGGAACCCGCCTCCACCGCGCAGCCGGTTAAGTAGGCTTCGAACGAATCAACGCGACAGAAGATTCTTGGGGCGTTTTTCGTCCTTCGGAGTGAGGTCCGTGTCGGAGTCGGGCAGGGGAACAGGGCGATCGGAGATCGAAGGCGTGATTTGTTCCTGCTCCGCCACGCTATTGTCGATTTCCTGAGCGCCAATGACGGTGACTTTCCCGTCCACGCTGGATTTCAACACCGGGCGTTTTTTGATTTGCTGATAAGTTTTCCGCTCGAGAACCTCGCCATTCAGTCCGATGTGCGAGTGGAGGAACGCCTTCGGGGCGACATTTTGGAGAATGTGGATTTGGTTCTGGTTGTCGAAAAGGATTTCCGGGGAGCCATAGGAGACAAGACGGCCGAGTCGGTGGGTGCATTTGATGACGCCGGCGTCAGGGTCGGTGATCCGGAGGTAAAGTTGTGTGCTATTGGGGAGGCGGTGGGTCATGATGGTGACTTTGCGCATGCCGCCACCGCCTGGTTGGTTCGCAGGAACTCCCACGGTTTTTTCAAAAATGGATCGCCCTTCGGTGATCTCGATATTCATGGGTTGGGAGGAAAAGGTCTGCCCTATGGACATGGCGTGGATTTGTGCGCGGACCCGATAGCCTCCGAATTCACCGATGGGATAAAGGGGCGTGAGATTCACAGGTCGGGTGAGCTTTTCGCCAGGTTTCAGAAGCAACGGAGGATTCGAGTGCCCGGAGTGGTGCGGCGCGATCGGGCGACCGTCGAGGGTTTCGATCTGGAATCCAAACCATGGAATGGCATCGGTGTCGCGCAGGTTGAGGGAATTGCCGGTGAGATTCTGAATCGACACATTAACGATCAGCGGTTCGTAGGCTAGGTAGAGGGTCCTCTTGAGCGTCATCTCGACCTGAATCTGCGCGCGGGCGAAGGGATGGAGGGCGGCCAGGGCGAGTAGGATGGCGGCGGATTTTTTGAGGGTCGGGAACATCATAGATCGGGTTTGTCGGCGGCGGTTCGGAATCCCATCGTGTCGTTGGTTTCGAGCGGGGTCAAATCCGTGCCGCGTCGGGTGACAGTCGAGGTGTCGGTGGAATTTCCAAATCCAGTCATCCAATTTCCCCCGCGATAAACGGGCACGCGCTGACCTGGTGCGGCCTCGGCCCAGATCGCCGTCCACTCGGAAACATTTCCAGCCATTCCCTGGACCCCGTAACCACTGCGGTCGGTGGACGGGGAGTCGACTCGGCTCCAGCGTTTGAAGCCGTCCTTCTCGCCTCCGATCTTGGCGTCGGGGCTGGGTGTGAAATCGAAGCCGAGATTCGCCAAAGCCCCGGAATTTTCATCCCCCCACGGGTGGCTCGACTGGTCTGGACCGCGCGCGGCTTTTTCCCATTCGCGCTCGGTGGGGAGACGGCGTCCGGCCCATTTCGCGTAGGCGTAGGCGTCGAACCAATCGACTCCAAAAACCGGCGAGTCGGGCGTGAGGGTGGCGCCAAGGTATTGGCCGTCGCGTTGCGCGCGCTTGAGGTAGCCGGGGGTGGGCGGGTTGATATCGGTCTGGTCCGCCCAGCCCTTCGGTACATGCGACTTGCCGGGTGGTTGGAAGGGGTGCGCGATCCCTGCGGCTTTCTCCGGATGGCTGGCGAGGTCCTCGAGAAATTTTTGATACTCGGCGATCGTGACCTCGTATTTGGAGATGTAAAATTTCGGCAGGCTGGCGGGTTGCCCCTGGTAATCGAAAGGCCCTGCGGGAATCTCGACAAGCGTGCCGAGGTCTGGAACCTGGCAGTCTGTCGAGGGCGGCGAGAGAAGAAACCACAAGCCGGCTCCGGCAACTGCTGCGGCGAGAGACGCTCCGGCGATGATCCAACCGAGGCGATGTTTCTTCGGGGGGGGATTGGAAGAGGGAACAACGGGCGGGCGGATGGAGGCGGGCGAGGGAGCAGGGGAGGCAAGATTTTCAACATCCTCCCATGTCAGAGGATGGGATTCCACATCGAGCAGCCGCACGGCGATCTCGCGGGCTTTGTCGGCGGTGGAATCGATCGATTCCAGGATCAACCGGCCAAGCGTCTGCATTTGTGTTGTTGGATTTGTGGGCGTGGCCTCGGAGGTAAGAGCGAGGTTCGAGAGGCGAGGCAGGGCGCTTTTGGGCAGAATGACGGCTGCGGCTGTGAGCGGCGCGAGGGGGATGTTCCGCATTTCGCAGTGGCTGCATACCTCCGCAACAAGGCCGATAATCTGCAGGGCCATGCCATTGTCGAGGCGTGTTCCGCCCGCGAGAGCTTTATCCAGCGTGGCATCGCCAAAATACTCGGTGCAAAAATACTCGCGACTATCGGCCATGCCCGTCTCGGAAACCTCCAGCACGCGAGGGTGCGTGAGCCGCATCTTGGCTTGGGCCTCCTCCAAAAATACGGCACCTTTTGCGTTATCACCGGGCTGTTGAGGGTTCCACACATGAAGCATCACCTGGCGGGCATCTTCGATTTTTCTGGCGCGGTAAATTTGGACTCCCTCCTGCTCGGCGAGCTTTTCACGGACATGGAATTTTCCAAAAACCGTCCCGGCCAAATCTGCGGGCCTTTGCACAGGTTCAGGCTCGGTTGGCGGGAAAAGCGTTTGCAGGCAGTGGCGAAGGGCCTCGGCTTCCAGGGGGAGCGGGAGGAACGGGGAATCCTTCAAAAGCCCGGCATATCCGGCAATGGGGCGGGACGAGATGAAAACCGTTTTCATTTCCGGCCAGCGGTCGCGGAGGGCGTCGCGAAGTGTGAATCCACTGAGCGGCGGCAGGTAGACCTCGGTTAGCAGAAGGTCGCAGCCGCCAGCGGCCTCGATTTCGCGGATGGCTTCGTCGGAATTGCACACCAACGCCGGGCGCGGCCATCCAAGCTCGACAAACAAGGATGCCACCGGTTCGGCAGCGGAAACCTCATGGAGCGCCGCAAAAATTTTCACTGGTTCTCGCGCGGCAGATAAAGAGGAAGGGGATGGTTGGTCGCAAGGGAGCCGGGATTGGCGCGCGTGTCCTGCAATTCCCCCGCGTAGTAGATGCCCACCACATATCCCACGAATTCAAATCCCTGTTCGCCGGAGACGGTGTAGGTGGCGTCGAGCAGTTCCGGTTCATTCTCGCTCCAATTCACCGGCGGGCTGATCCATTCGGTCACGATTTTTCCGTCAGTGAGCTCGATGTTTCCGGCCGAATCCTTGTCGTAAAAGTAAACATGGACTCGCATTTGGGTGGTGTCGATCGACTCGCCGGGTCGGGACTTGATGGAGATGCGAAGCGTCTTCTTGCCGTTCTCTCCATCGCTTAGGCGGGTGTCCACGATCCCAAGAATGGCGCCGGGTTGGAGGCCGAATTCATCGCGGGCGTCGGCACCTTTTTCGGCGGCGATCATCGAGGGGGCGGCCGGTTCGGCCTTGGCAGATTCAAGCATTCCCAGTTTCCGCCGCGTTTGGATGCGCAATTCCTGACTCAAGTCCGGCAAGGCGAGAACGGTATTGTAGACCGCGGCGGCATCCGTGGTTTCGCCTCGCTTCTCATGAAGGCGTCCAATGCGCAGAAGGATCCCTGCATCGTTCGGAAGCAGGCGGTCGGCCTCGCGGATTTTTTCGAGCCCTTGATCGTATTCCCCGATGCGGAACGCCTTGTCCGATTCGGCAACCAGGGTGGTGATTTTTTCATAAGTCGCCTCGTCCGGCTCTTGCGGTGTGGGGGCAGCGGTGGGCTGGGGAACCGGTGTGGCGGCGGCGACTGGAGCAGGGGTCGGAATTTCCGCAGGCTTCTGGGCCACTGCACGGCTGACAATGGCTTCTTGAAGCCGGGGCAAATAAAACCAAGCCACGGCCGCGATTTGAAGAACCAGAAAAGCGGTCAACAAGCCGGCGGCCACCTTGAAAGTCGTTCCAACTGGAGCGGACGGGATCGGTGATTCCATGGAGGAGTTGCTCATGAGTTCCCGACAAAATGCCATATCCGGCGAGGCGTGAAAGAAAAAGTGCGGGGCTGCGGGATTCTCATCGCCGTCGCAAAACCATCAAATACTCCCGCCCCTCGCGCTCCGGGTAGGTCGCTACGGGAGTGGTTTCCGACAAAACCTCGAAATCCTTACCCAAAATCCCGCGAACTGCGTCGGAGGGGCTAGCGAACGGGGGGGAGTCGGGTTCGGGGTTGTCCGGATTCCCGTAAAAAACTCCCACAAACAACCCTCCCGGCTTGAGTGCGGCGGCGGCTTCGCGAGCGTAATGCTCCCGCCGCGAGGGATGGATTGCGCAGAAGCAGGTGTGCTCGACCACCGCATCGAAGGGGTCCAGCCTCCGCGCGTCACCTGCTAAAAAATCCCCTAGCACATATTTCTCGTGACCGACCGGTGAAAAGCTACCCGCCCTCTGAATCGCCGAGGGGGCGATATCGACCCCGACCACCTCGCTGGCGGGATTTTTCGAGATTTCGCGAACATCATGGCCTGTACCACAACCGGGAACGAGCACGCGACCGGCGAGGGGATTCTTTGCGAGCCAATCCACCAGCGCGGGATGCGGTGCGCCTTTTTCCCAGGGAGTGTCGCCGGCGTTGTAGCGTGCCTCCCAATCAACGCCGACGCCAGCGCGATCCGAGGGAGATGCCGTATTGGAATTTTCGGGAGTGCTCACGAATCAGAAAAGGCAGGTTTTTGGTGGTTTCGAGTTCGAAATCAGGCTCGAGAATTTGCCGAAGAACTTCGAAAGAGGAAGGGTAATCTGGGCGAGCTCCCAGCCAGTGCTCTTGTGGAGTGAATTCCTCTAGCCACGAAAACGGTGTCGCCAGCAGGAGTTGGCCCCCGCTTTTGACCAATGATGGCAGGCGTTCCAAAAATTTCCGCGGCTCAGGCAAACGGCAGATCAAATTCGCCGCGAGCACCGCATCGAATGATCCAAGGGGGGGGAGGTCCGTGGCGTCGGCGACAAGGAATTCCACGCGTTTGCGGTCGATCGCCGCCGGAACCTTCGCCACGAAATCCTGCATCCGCTCGCCCTCGGCCAATACCTTGCCGCTCATCGCCCCAGCGGCTTGAAGGGTTTTTGCGGCATCGATGAAAGCCTTCGAATAATCGATCCCGACGACCCGATTCGCCCGTTGCGCCAGTTCAAACGACGAACGGCCGACGGCGCATCCGACATCCAAAGCCGAGTCGATCGGCCCATCGCCATTTAGCAAATCGGTGATGATCCGTTCCGCGAAGCCCCAAGCCTCACGGGGAACCGGAAGTCCTCCCGACGCCTCTTCGTAGCTGGCATAGTGGAAAAACAAATACTCTCCGACCAATCGGCGGCTTTCGTAGGGATTCGGCATTTGCGTTTCCTATCACGACTCGATGCGAATCCGCCAGCACTCGCGGCTTGCAAGCGCACACGGGGTTTCTGCTACTCGTTGCATATGCTTACACGCGTTTTCTCCGCCGCCGTTCAGGGTGTTGAGGCCATCGAGGTGGAGGTCGAAGTGAATACCGGCGCGGGCAACCCCGTTGTGATTGTTGTTGGCCTGCCTGACGCCGCTGTGCGCGAGAGCAAGGACCGCGTCACCACGGCCATCGCGAACAGCGGTCTGCGTTGGCCCCGCGAGCGCACGACCATCAACCTCGCCCCGGCCGATATCAAAAAAGAGGGCCCGAGTTTCGATCTTCCGATTGCTGTTGGGATGGTGGCTGCCGCGGAGCGCGCCGAACTTCCCCGGTTGGAACGCTGCTTGGTCGTTGGCGAGCTGGCTCTCACCGGAGAAATCCGTCCCGTCAAGGGCGCGCTGCCGATTGCCGTCGAGGCCCGCGCACGCGGCAAAAAAGCCGTCATCCTCCCAGCCGCGAACGCCGTGGAAGCCTCGATTGTGGAGGGGATTGAGGTTTACGGGGTGAAAAACCTCCGTGAGGCCTACGAATTTCTCGCCCGCAAAATCGAACTTGCTCCCGCCCGCGCCGATGCCGCCCAAATCCTCGACTCCACCTCCCCGGCCGAGGTCGATTTTTCGGAGGTCAAAGGCCAGCATCAGGTGAAACGCGCCATC
>Ga0129333_10004848_pt1 | contig 12600 bp, 17 predicted proteins | sample CPB6_08_DNA_FD_94474 | JGI IMG/M metagenome (GOLD analysis project Ga0129333, IMG submission 94474) | Freshwater to marine salinity gradient microbial communities from Chesapeake Bay, USA - CPBay_Sum_0.6_0.8_DNA | ecosystem: Environmental > Aquatic > Marine > Coastal | place: USA: Chesapeake... | reverse complement strand
CACTCGACAAAACACCGCTAGCGATCGTGACGCCTGCCGCGCTGACCGGGACGTCGTTCACGTTTGAAGTGTCGGACGATGGCGGGGTGACGTATAAGCCGGTCTACAAGGAGGGCACAGCCTACAGCGTCAACGTGGGCACCAGTCGCCACATCGCACTGGATGAAACCGCGTTCAAGGCTGCGATCGGTGGCCCAACGACGACGCCAACGGTGCTCAAGGTTGTCAGTGGATCGGCTGAAGGAGCCGCCCGTACGCTCCAGATGGTTTTTGGGATCGTTTAACATGCCCAACAAGCACGCCGCTGGTTGTGAATGCTGCGCTGAGGGTGAATGCTCGCCGTGTGATAAGACGATTTCGAACGTCTCGGTGACGATGGGCAGTGAAACCGTTTCGTGGACGGTCAACAAGGCGATCAACGCAATCCCAGGGTGCCTGCTGCTGCTTACACACTGCACGGCCAAAACTGAGTACGATCTTCTCGACTACTACATTGATCACGCCTACGACGGGCGGATCGGTGACTGCTGGCAAGGATTTCTAAACGGTCCGCGACCAGGTGAACAGAACGGCTGCTGCGATGTCACTGAGCCACCAGGCCCAGGTGGTGGTGGCGGAGGGCCTGGCGGTGGGCCAACTCCGGCTGATGTGTGTGTCCCATGCGGCATGATGGTCGAGGAGTTGCCAGGGTTCCCTTGCCAATTCAACGAATACTGGATCTTGGCACAAAAGCTGGACGACCTCACGGCAAAGGTGAAAATCCGAGTCTGGGACGAGTACAGCGTACAGCTCAAATTCGTCGTCAACGGTGCTAACCAAGACGTCCAGTACACCATCGCGCGCGACACTCGCTGGAGCGTCGAACGATACTTGAGCTACTCGCTGACCTCGTACTACAACTCAAATTGTTCGCTTGATTCTGATTGCCAGGTGCCCACTGAGGACTGCGAGAGCGATGTTGCTGGGTTCCCGCTCGATGTCTATGGTCAGTTCCATTGTAAAAATGGCGTACCATTTCCTGCGGTAAATTACGAGCACACATCAGTTCGGTACATGATGTGCGACTCAACGCCAGTATGGAACGAGCTGACAACCTCGACCTACTGCCTCAACGAGGGCTGCGGATTCGATGCCATCTTTTGCGATCCAGAAGGAACAGTTTCTGATACTCAGTGGAATGATAAGCCATACGGCGATCCGCTTTGTTTCGTCAATTACTGGGGCGAGCCGCAGATCATTGGTGATTTCAATGCTTTCCCAATTCGCACCGAGACGGCAAACTCACGGGATCCAATGTTCGGCGTCCTGCCTGCTCAGGATGCCGTCGGAGGTGACCCGCCTTTTTTGTGCAATCATGAAGTCATTAATGACTTTGGAAATAACATTAACAGCGGGATGGAGCCAACCAGGTGCGACGAGACATGCGGTTCCTATCTACTTTACCGAGCCTTTTACAGTGGCACACTGACCAAGACCTGCACGGCCCTGTGTGGTGCTCATTCGATTGATTTCGTTGGCACGCCAGAAGCAGCTCAGGACATCACCGCAGTATTCGATGGATGCCTTCTGACGCAATGCAGCGACACTGGCGGAGCACTCGGTGCGGCTGACAACAAGTGCCACATTTGGCGATCCGCCTGCTGCCTCGATGCTTCGCCACCGGTTGATGTGACGGTACCAACGAGCAACAAAACAGCACCCAACACAATCACCCTCACAATTTCATGTGCTCCATGATCGAATCAACCTGCCCGCGATGCGGGGCGAAACATCATGCACCGGTGCCAGTGACTCAGTTTGCCTGCTGTCCTGTCGGAAACGAGGTGATTGTCGACGAGTCACTCAGGCAAGTGATCCGCCGCACTGCATCACGATCATTCGTTGAGAACCGAACCGACCGCCCTGGCGATCATGTCGCCAAAATCATCAAACATCATTTCGGAATCGACCCACCGAAGGGATGCGGATGCCGCAAGGTGCAAAACGAAATGAATCGCCTTGGGTGGTCAAAATGCCTCGATGAAATCGACAGGCTAGCTAGCGACCTGGAGGCCAACGCTAAACAGTTCAGCTGGAATGTCACACTGTCCGCTGCTGTCCGAGCTGCGGCTACGGGTGCTATACTTTGGTTGAATCCATTCGATCCCTGGCGATCGATCATCCGCGAGGCATGCAAACGCACAAAGGCCGATTGCGATGGCGAAAAAGAAGATGGCCGTTACAACTGGTTCGGAGGCGTTTGAGAACGGGGTGCCGTTTGATGACTGCCCGCACCCGATCGGCAGTTCTGATCGCTTTTGGTGGTTCGCTGGGTGGCTAGATTCTTGGAGTCAAAAACGAGTTTCGGAAATCAGGCAACGACTTAAACTAGGGGCCGATGATGCAGACTTGGACGCTAAGAAAGCTGAGCCGAAACGTAAATGAGATCACGTTCTGGGACGTGCCAGCTAATGACTCGGTCTGGCTGCTGCTGAGAACAGACGTGCATCATGACAACCCAAAATGCCTCCAATGCGTCGAGCGTAAGCACCTGACCGAAGCGATTGAGCACAACGCCCCAGTCATCGACAACGGCGACCTGTTCTGCGCGATGCAAGGCAAATATGATCGCCGCAATAACAAAACAGCGATCAGGCCAGAGCATCAAACTGCTAAGTATCTCGATTCGCTTGTCGATACTGCGATCGATTTCTACCGCCCGTTCGCGTCGATTTTCGCCGTTCTCGGACGTGGCAACCATGAGACCAAAATTCAAGACGTCCATGAAACCGACCTAACCGACCGGCTGGCCGTTGGCCTCCGTGCGCATGGATCACAGGTTGAGACCAGCGGTTACGGTGGATGGGTGCGAGTGACGTTTAAGAAGTCAAAGGGCAAAGAGCAAACGAACCGAGGATCGTTTTGGCTGCATCACTACCACGGCACCGGGGGAGGCGGACCAGTCACCAAAGGGACCATCCAAACCAACCGCATCGCCGCTGACACGCCAGACGCCAGGGTGGTTTTCACCGGCCACACCCACGACTCCTGGATCTTTCCAATCCGAAGGCAGCGGATCAGTGAGCGAGGGAACATCTACCACGACGACCAGCTACACCTCCGAGCACCTGGCTACAAAGATGCCTGGGATGATGGTGATAATGGATTCGAGGTTGAGAAGCGGCACGGTCCAAAGGGGATCGGTGCCCTCTGGCTTCAGGTGACGCCCGACATCGAGGGCAAGCCAGGCGGATTGTTGATCGACGCACAAAGGGCCCAATGATGCCGATACCAAAGCGACAACCAAACGAGAAACAGGACGACTACATGGCTCGGTGCCTCCGGGCCATCGCAAAGGAGGATATGCCGGATGACCAGAAGAAAGCCATCTGCTACGAAGAAAGCAAAAAGCGATACGAGGCTAGACTGGGTGGCGGTGCCAAAGGAAGGCGAAACCGTCACGACGAAGGACGGCGGGAAGCATAGCTTCACCCGCGCACGGTACGATGCCATCCCGATGCAGGCTCTCAGGATCCTCGCCGAGTGCATCGGCTTCGGTCTGCGAAAGTACGGTCAAGACAACTGGAAACGAATTCCGATTGAGGAGCACATGGGGCACGCCATCGGTCACCTGGTCAACTGGCAGTGTGGCGATCGCACGGAACCGCACTTGGTCAACGCTACGGCCCGCGTCATGTTCGCTTTGCAGATGGCCATCGAATCCGAGGAACAAGGCGAACAGTATGAGCACCCAGACGAAACTTGAGATCGGCAGCATCTACCAGGTTGTGTTCCTCGATCACGCCGAGGGAGATGACGTCTACACGATCCGCCTTGTCGGTGAGCTGGTAAAGAAAACGCGATCTTCCATCACGCTTGGCTGCTGGCTGGTGGATCGGCCAAAGTATGAGCCGGACGACCCGAACCAGCACGTCTACACCATTCTGAGATCGACCATCAAATCAATCGCTCTCCTCAGTCTATCGCCCGGAAATACACCGTCTTCTTGTTCGTCTTCTGGTCATTCGGGCCAGTGACTATGGCGACCTGGCGAGCCTCCAGCATCGCCGAGAGGATCTTGTCGGCTTCACTCAGTGGCATATTGAACTTCCGCAAAATCTGCCGTTTTGTGACGACCCGCTTCTGCCGAGTTTCACCAGCAACGAATGACAGGATTTTCCGCCATCTCTGGGCAGCATGATCGCTCCCGCCGATCTCACGGCGAGCATGTTTGAGAAACTGAGTCGTCGCAATCTCAACGACTGAACACCCCCAGTGGGCAGCCTCGCAAGTGATGTTCGGCGACTCCATGTCTGCACTGCAGGCGTACAGCATGGCGAGCCTGCGGGCTTTCTCTGGTGCCCGTGCCCACTGAGCGCAGGCGACCTCGTCTTTGTGGTTCTCGTCCACGTAGCGGGCAAGTCGCCTGAATATTTCAGCCGCTCCCTTGTCCTCTCCAATCTTCCGACACCCTGGGAAAGCGTCTTTCATGTTCCCCTGGTTCTCAGTAAATCGCAGCCACCATCGGGCTGGTTGCAGAATCGATTCCGGCAGTGGTTGCCGCTCACGTTCAACCAGTGGCGCGTAGTTGGGCTCAATGAACACGAGGAGTCGAGCTGAGAACCCATCGACCAAATTAGACTCATCAAACCCTGACCAGAGCGTCTGCGGAGTCGTCGCACCAAGCAGTGACATGAACGGGTTGTCAATCTCTTTGTTGTGTGAGCTGTCGCTGTACGTCTTCTGTTTCCAAATCTTGCCAGGTGACCACAGCTCCAGCATCGCATCCTGAACGCTGTTCAGCGGGCCGCCACCATAGGTCATTTTGGTTTTCTGGAGGAATTTTCCGAACTCATCCCAGATGAACAGCTGCGTCGGGTTCGTCTTCATCCGCGACGCGATCGCCGAGTCGCTCGTCGTCTTCCCAGTCCACATCTCTGTCGCATTGCATTCATTGAGAACATCCTGAACGATTCGCATCGGCGCCGCTTTACCGGAACCAGGCCCGCCAACGCTGACGAGGTAAAGGTTCGCGTACTGGCCGGTCTTGTCCTTCCACTTGCTGCCGAGGAGCACGCTGAGCAGTGCCAGCGCACCAGGCAACGCCAAGATCGGGCTGGGCCTGCTGTTCTGGCTGTTGATCCACCTGACGACATCGCCGAGGAAACCAGGCGGATAAAGCAGTGCCTCAGGCCAGGTTGATCGGTGGGCCTCTTCTGATCGGTTGAGGAACCCGTCGATGTTGACATCGATTTCTTCGTCGTCTGCCTGAATCGTGATGGCGTCGATCGTGGGCCATCCTGCCACCTCGGGGCGTTTAAGTTCCCGCGGTGTTCCGTTCTGCCGCGCGGATCTCACCTTCGTTTGTATCTCACGATCACTGAGCGGGTCTGAGTTCCGCTGGTTCCAGGCCGCGAGCAGCTCGTACACTTGATCGTCGGTGAGTCCGTTGCCGTACTCGTCAACGATCGCCATCAAATTTCCAGCGAGGCTGTATGCCGCATTATCTCGACCGCCAACCAGGGCAGGAGGGCACGATTCAGCGTAGCCCATCGCACGATCCCAGACGCTCGCCTGGCTCTCCAGTCGAATTGCCGGTTCCGTGCGTTCTACGGGGCTGTTTTGGGCCTTCTGGAGCCAGTTCTGGCAGAGCCACTCCACCTGCCCCTGATCGTCGCCGATCGTCGCCCAGTCGTCGCCAATGACGTCACCGGTGAGGCACCAGAAACGCCTGTTGTCATAACATTCCAGCCAGGTTCCGGCGCGGGACACCGCCCAGTCCGGTTTCTGGCCACGAACGAGCAGTTTGACGCCCGTTTCCGACGGTGAGATTTCAGCGTACGACACACCCGCGAACGCCTGCAGGATCTCGGTAGCCTGCTCGGTGTACTGTCCCTCGACGATGCAGTCATCGAGATCGACGCCGACATATTCGCCGCGATCACCGATCACAAACGCGATGTTCGGCGAGTTCCGGACCTGGTCGAAGGTGCGCCAGGACGCCGGCTCGTTTGACTTCCCCGCGAACGCTTTCCTGCCGTCGGATGTCTTCCACCAGGTGGTCCACTGTCGCAATCGCTTCAGTTCATCCGGGATCGCTTCCCATGCCATCGCTCAGCCCTCCTCGCTGCCCTCAAACTGGTACGCAACAACCGCCATCGTCTTTCCGCCAGCGTACCGATAGACGTACACAATCACCCGCCCTAGATCATCCTCTCGCCGCATCCTAATAGCTGCCGGTGGCCACAGAACGAGCGGGTACTGTTTCCGCTCGCCATCCAGCGGGCCACCGAGAAACTCAACGATCACGTTTGAGCACCTCGGGCGATGCAGTCAGCCTCGTGCTTTTGCAGCTGCTCTTGATCGTAGTAGTACCCCGATCGCTCGCCGGCCTGGTACCGATTCCATGCGTCGATCATCGCGGCACGTACTGACTTCCTAAACGCTGCATTGTTGAGGTCAGGCCGGTTGTGCATGTTGAGTAAATCGTGGCCGAATTTGCTGAGTCCTTCCCACAGCGTTTGGGTTGGTGAACAGAACGCTTTTCTGATGGTGTCCTGAACTCGCTTCCTCTCCTGGTACACTGCATCCCGCCAAGCCTCCTCCTCTGGCGTCAACGGCACGTTCAGACCGTCTTTGTAGATAAGATGCTCCATGAACACCTCGCCAATCTCAGGGAGCCACGGGAGCCCGGTATCGCATGGATGGTGCATGGTCGCTCTGACTTGGGCCAGTATCTTGAGTCTTTGGTCCGGTGTGAATCGCTGCCGAGCGTGACGTTCAACCGATGCCACTGCCCTGCGTTTGACCTCGGGATCATCGCTGTTGCTGAGCTTCCACATCAGCTGAGCCTCTCGCATTCGCTTGCATCGTTCCGCAATTTCCTGCTGCGTCATGTAGTTGCTGACCTTCGTCATTTCACCCTCTTCAAACTTTGAAAGATGTCAGAATCAATCGTGATATCGTCCATCAGGTCGGCAAGGTACCCGTCCTCGAAAATGCACTTCTGAATGCCGATCGCCCGCACAATGTCGGGCCACTTTTTGCCCTTCTGAAACTTCAGCTCAAGCTGTTGCGGAATACCGAAAGCCTCCGGGCAAGCCTTCCAAAGGCGGTAAGCGGCCCAGCAGTGAGGCGGGATCGGTGTTGAGCACCTTTCACGCCACCACGCCTCAGCCTGCCGGCGCTGGTACGACCCCGAGGGATGTTCGAGGCAAACATACTCGGTGACTCCGGGGTGGTCCTCAAGGCTGTAGGTGATGCGAACCATTCGCGGTTTGTGCTCGGGAGCGTAAACGCTCACCCGCATCTCTCGAACGTTGACGACCACCAGCCGCGATCCATCAGGCCCAATCACCGGTGCCTCTGTTGGCCGTGTCCCGTGCCTGATCTCACGAGGCGGGAACTCATGACCGCACGAAAAGCACCGCGACGCACTCGCCGAGACGATCTCTTTGCACTCAGGACACGGTTTGCCAGGTGCCTCGCCTGTCCCCTCTCGCTTGGTCTTGTCACGTCCATCGTCATCGGCAAAAGTGTTGATGGGACCATGCCGAAGGAGGTTACCCGCGAAGTCAAGCACCAGGCAATCATCCTTCGATGGATGCTTTCGCAAACCTCGCCCAATCATTTGGTAGACCAGCCCCTTTGACTCGCTCGGCCTCAGTAGTGCGATCGAGTCGATGCAGGGAGCGTCAAACCCAGTGGTCAAAACATCGATGTTTACCAGGTACCCGAACTGCATCGAGGCGAACCCTTCCAGGATCGCAGCACGCTCGCCCTTTGGCGTCGTCCCATCGACGTAGGCCACGTTGCCAGGCTGGGCATCTGCGATCATCGACGCGACCATCTGGCCGTGTTTCCTGCCGCAGCAGAACACAAGGCACGAATGACGGTTGGCGGTACGCTCCAGCAGCTCAGAGACAGCCTGACGCACCAGCCGTTCGTCTTTGCTGGCCACAGCGTCGAGCTGTTTCAGGTTCCACTCACCGCCAGCCTTGCCGACACCATCGGTGGAGACGTGGAAGTCAGGGTCCTTTGAAATCAGGTTGCAAAGGTACCCTTCCTCGATTAGCCGGATCAGTGGTGCCTGGAACGCGACGTCGTGGAGCATTTTATCCGGCCCGAGGATCGAGCCAGAATCTAGCCGCCACGGTGAGGCAGTCAATCCGACGAATCGACTCGCCGGATTCATCCTGGCGAAGTACCTGAGCATCTGAAGCCACATCCCGTCACCATCTGCTGGAACCAGGTGGCACTCGTCGCCGATGATGAGATCCCGCCAGCCGAAGTTGAGAAGAACGTCTTCCCGGTAGGCCGACTGGATCCCAGCGAAAACAACAGCGGGTTGTGCGTTCTTTTGCTTGAGACTAGCGGACCAGATGCCGATCGGCACATCCGCACGCATGGCGACGAACTTCTCGGCGTTCTGCCGGATCAGTTCTTCTCGGTGCTGGAAGATCGCTACCCTGCCACCTTGGGCGATGATTCGATCGGCCAGCATTGCGATGACAAGTGACTTCCCGGCACCTGTTGGCAGGATCACTGCTGGGTTGCCGGAAGCGGTCGCCATCCACGACGCGACCGCCTCCACTGCTTCTGTCTGGTACCATCGCGGCTGCATCATGCGTCTTTCTTGATGCGAGCGTAGTTCCAGCGTCCTAGATTACCGCTGATCCAAGGGTTGCTGTGAACCTGGAAGCCTTCGAGCAGCCCGTCATACCAGTCTTTTCCGGTCATGCTGAATTGACACAGTTTCCTGGCATCCGCAGGCAATACCGGCTCCCGGTATTCCGGCTTCATTAGCTCCCATGCTGGCTGCTCGATCTTGCGACGATACCATGTAATGCTTGATTGTTTGGTTATTTCTGTTGTGGCTTTTGCTGGCGCCTCCCAATCCCTCACAATTGAACAATAGTACTCATCCCCCGGCGTTAAATCTTCCGGCGGATTCTTGCTCAGCAGCCTGTACCCTTCGCCCGGATCCGGCTTCGGTCCTGCCGGATGTTCGGCTGGCTTCTTCCGCTCATCGGCAACCATTTTGCCGGCGCCGACAAAATGGTCGGATGCTAGCCCAACCAGCCGATCCAGCCTCGTTTTGATGTCCTCGCCAAGATCAATCAACCTGTCAATCTGTTGTTCGATTCCCATCGCTCTACCCTCCAAAAGTAAAATCAACCCTCAACAGCCGCCACAATCTTTCGCCGAATCGGATGCTGATCGGCAGCACTGAACACCGTGCCAACCAGATCACCTGGCACCGGTCGCCAGTCCTGCTCCAGAGTGTCGTAAACCTCATCACCTGACTCAACCGATTCGCCATCCTCCAGGCACCGCATCAGGGATTTCACGTTCTTCGACTCGTTCCGCAGTTCCTCGATGAACTGCTGATCCCGCCGATCCACCTCCCACTGATCGCCTTGCATGACTTCCGCCATCGCATCCATCGCGTCGATCCGTGCCAACACTTGGCAGGAATCGCCAGCGGCTAGCTCTCGCTTGATCTTCGCAAACTGCTTTCGCAGCATTGAAAGCAGATCGCCAAATGGGTTCGCCTCGCTCACCTCTCCCATGATTCCCTCAGCTCCTCAATAGCCCTCTGATACATCACCGAAACACGTTTTCCGCTCAACCTTAGCTGACGACCAATCGCCGCGAAACTCATCCCATGCTGAACGTGAAGTTGCACGATCAGCCAGTCCCTCTCCCGCAGCAGCTCAGCCGCCAGAACCTCGATCTCACTCGGTTCAGGTGGTGCCGCACGCTCTACCACCGCACCCTGCCAGGCTCGCTCTTCACGCACACACAGAGCGATCGCTTTGAGCTTAGCAAACTTCCGGTTGCCGTTCGTCTTCAGCAGCCACAACCTCAGTTCCTGGCCTGCGTCATCTGGACACACCCGAAACCGGCACGAAAGCCAGGAGGCTGTTTTTTGAATCCATTCCTCCTGGCCATCCATGATTTATCCTGCCTCTAAAATGGTCCACCGTCGCCCTGTTGCTGGCCACCATTGTACCGCTGCGGGACTCTCGGCTGCTGCGCTGGCTGATTGCCTGGCCGCCACATCTGAGGCTGCCCTGGGGCCTGCTGGCGGGGTTGCTGAGGCTGCTGGGCCGCCTGTGGTGCCACCGTGCGAACGGACGACTGACGCACTGGTGGAGCCTGAGAACTCAGCGACCACCAGGTCTTGATATTGCTGTAGGTCTTCCCGTTTGCCTTGCTGACGTCACAGCTCACCCGCACGTTGCACTGGCGGCCGAGGTACTCATCGGTGTCACCACTTGGGCTTAGCAGATCGACCGCGCGGCTCATCTGCTTCAGCGTCACCCAGCCGATTTCCTTTCGCTGGGCGTCTGGATGTTCGACGCAATGATTCGACCGAAGCGTCCGACCGGTAAACGGCCCGTCAATGATCGTGTAGCCAAACTTGATCGTCGTCGATCCCTCGGCATGGTCTTCAGTCGCATCGCCTTCAGTGACTTCCACCAGGTAGTCACCCGCGGGGATCGGCTCATAGGCTCCCTGTTCTGGGATGTCATCCCAACCGCTCACGTTAAACTTAGCCATTGCTCACCTCTCCTTGATTCTGTGGTAAATACTGCGCGTAAACGTTATAGTCCAGTGCGATCTCCTCGGGGATGCCGCGAAGGCGATTTCCCGCCACTGCCGATGGCTTGCCAGTGGTTCTCAGGATCCTCTGGCCGACACGTTTGGCCTTGTGGACGTCTTTTCCCATTCGGCCCTCCTCCTTCGTTGTGACGACCTTCTCGCAGGCAAAGAAAATCTCATCGCACCATTCGCGGAGGTGCCTGAGCACCTGGTTTTGGAGCTTCGGTTGCCAGCGATCGTAGCCAGCGGTTTCGGGATCCTCGAATCGCACCGGCTCCGCATGAGCGATCAGAAAGACGCCCATCCCGCGACCGATAATCAGATCGTCCAACTCCCTCGTCAGTCGCTGGAACCAGCCAAATGCCAGGTTGTACCCGCGACCGTGGCTGATGTCGCCGATCGCCGCAATGCCAGCCTCACGGCAGATGTGCTCGTACACCAGCCGCTCAAACCAGTCGATCGAGTCGATCGCCAGGTTCTGGAAATCGTGCGCCTGGGTCTTCAGCCAGGCAATCTGCTCGAAGACCTGCTCGGCAGCAGTGCACACGCCGAAGCTGGCCGCGTCGATGTCGGCAAGCCCGTCTTCGCACTGGATGAAGATCGCACCTGGTGCCTGTGAGCAGAAGGTTGATTTCCCGATCTTCCCAACGCCGTACAAGAACGTCTTCCTCGGTCGAATCACCTTCGTCGAGTAAACTTGCAACGTCATTCGCCGGCCTCCTTTTTGCGGATCACCGGACGATACAGCCCGCCTGAGATCGTGCACTCCATTCGCTCGAAACTCAAATTCAGATACTCGTCGCCATCCTCAGTGACGCCCATCACCAACCGCTCATCGCTGTTCAGCACGCCCACTGGCAGCTCGATCTCGTGGATCTCCGTCTCAACTTGCAGTCGCTTCATCAGATCACCCTTATTGATCGTCCAAACTGAAAACTGATCGGCCAGACGTTCTCGCCGAACTCATTAAAAACCGCTCGATACTGCTCTAGGCCGCGAAGGATTTCCTCCCTCGCAACCAGCAGTGTTGAATCCATCACCTGATACATCTGACCCCGAAATGGCTCGTCCTTCTCGATAGCTAGGACGTACACACGCCAGTCCGATCCTTGCCCCAGCTCACGCAGCATCTCACGGTAAAAGGCAAGCTGCCGACCGTACGAGTACCTCGCAAACGAACGCTCGAAGTCGTCGAGGCTGGCAGTCGTTTTGACGTCAACGAATGACTTCGCATCGACATCCAGCAAATCCAGTCGGCTCTGGCAATCCACCCCCATCATCTGCCCGCGGATCGTCACCTCGGGCTGCCCCTGGCCGCGAAGGATCTCGCTGCCAAACGTCTCACCAACCGATGCCGCCATGCCCTGAATTCGTGCAAACTCTTCGCCGGTGATGATCTCGCACGTTTGCTCAGCCAGCCATGACTGAAACGCTTTGGTTTCGCGTCCGTAAGGGTTGCCGGTTTTTTCATTGATCGGTCCTTCGCTGACGAGGTACCGACTCAGAAACGTTGACTCGCCCTCCAGCAGCCAGCAGTGGAACGCTCGGCCAAAAGCGTAGGCCGACGAATCAGCCGACTTGACCAGGCCGCGAGCTTCTGCCTGAAACCTCCTCGGAGATCGCAAAAACGACTCCAAACTGTGGCTTCCCATGTACAGTCGACGTGCTGCGTCGTACTCGGTAGCCGTGATATTCTCGATCCTCGTCGACATTCTGAACTCCCTCTAGTTCCTCGATCCGCTCAACCAAACCCTTGATGATCCGCGACGCCTCGCCGCTGGTTCCCGTCCAGCAGTTTGCTGGTCCAAATTTGTGATAGAAACGCCTGGCGTTCTCGATCAGCTCATCGCTCACGGCAGATACTCCTCGACTGTGCCACTGGCCAGCATGAGATCGCTTGCCCACTGGAATCGTTGAGTCAATGCACTCGCCTGGCCATCCATCGGGACAGCAAAGTCTGCAATATACCGACCATATTTGTCGCGCCGGTCCCGCCAGGTGACGATCGCCAGT
>Ga0129333_10004847_pt1 | contig 12604 bp, 19 predicted proteins | sample CPB6_08_DNA_FD_94474 | JGI IMG/M metagenome (GOLD analysis project Ga0129333, IMG submission 94474) | Freshwater to marine salinity gradient microbial communities from Chesapeake Bay, USA - CPBay_Sum_0.6_0.8_DNA | ecosystem: Environmental > Aquatic > Marine > Coastal | place: USA: Chesapeake... | reverse complement strand
CTTGCACCGTACAAGGAAGCTTTTTCGGCGTGCCGTCAAAGACAAAGAACGCATCCTTGCTCATCCAATACGCAACCCCGTTGACGTCAACTGCTGCGTGAGGCCCCACACAGCCACAGTTCGCACCAAGCTGCTGGAAGCCGAAAGTGTAGGGAGGTCCCAAATACTGTTGACCATGCAGGGACGTATCCGTCCAAATCAAGATCTGACCACGTGAACGCACCGCAGTAATGATTTCATTACCGTCCGTGAGCCGTTGTCCGCCGGCCGTGTTTGTGGCGGTTGCTACGAACTCGTTGATGTCTTCCTGTGCTGAAAAGCGGACCAACATCGGATCCTGTGACGCTGGAATCCCCAACGTCGTCTCGGTTCCAAAGCACACCAAATGCCTGTCCGGCGTGGAGACAAGAGCAAAACGGCTCTTTGTTGGCGCTCCTGAAATGGCCGTGGCCCGTGTTCCAAGGCCCGAGGTAGGATCCCACTCGTAAATCCCACCATTGACGTTTTGGAGGATCAACTTGCTCCCATAGGTATCAAACTGCCAGACTTGAGAGAGCAACTGAAGCGCCGTTGATGCAGGACGAGGTGTACCCCAAGTGCCCGCTCCCCACGATCCGAGCCCCCAGCCAAAGTCAAAGTAGCTGACGTCCGATCCAACATTGATCTGATAGGCCGCCGTGGCAGATCCAGCGGCAGATGCCGTGCTTGTCGCCGCTACGGGAGAAGCAATTCGATAGGTTCCCGTCCCAAGGATCTCTAGGATCTCAAATTCGTTGTTAAGACTTGCGTTGGGGATGCCACCAGGGTCTCCAGCGGTGCTGGAAAAGGTGACAAAGTCCCCTTTGATTGCCCCATGAGCAGCATCGTTTACAACAACCGCTGTAGACCCGTTTGTCGTATCGAATGTAACCGTTCCCGTGGCACGGATGGGAGTGATATCGCCCCATCCCCCGCCGTAAAAAGCATAGACCTTACGATTGGTGCCGACCGCGAGATAAGGGGATGAGTCAAGGGCAGTCCAGGACAAGGTGTCGGTAGCCATTCCGACCAAGTACTGCTCCTCTTGGTTAAATGGTGTCCACCCGCCTAGCTTCTCAGGAAGCCCGTACCGAAACCGGATGTAATCCCCATCCACCCAACCGCCTTCCGCGCCGTATTCGGTGTTCTGCTTGTCTATCCCCGGCTTCAAAAACAATCGCAGCAACGCCATCGTCGTTCCTTACTTGACCGGACCGCCTACGAGCCACGCATCACACGTCCGATCAGCGGCACATTTGAAGTCAAAGAGTTCACAGTAACCAAGGTTCGCGGACCGCGAGACATCCTCCGCGTAGCTTTCCTCCACAGGCTCTTCTCCGCGAATCCCATCATTGATGCACTTCAGCATGGCAGGCGTCTGGATGAACGCGCTACAGTTGCCGCAGAGCGCTTTCTTCGCCTCACGGACCGTGGTGTCCCACATCGCAGCCTTCTTGTCCCAAAACGCCCTGGACTCGGACTCCGGGTTCAACGGACCGTAACCGTACTCTTTGATGGCATGGTTCCGGTTTTTGAGGTTGACGTGAATGTCTACTGTGGCAATCGGACAGGCCTTCATCGGCCGTTGGGCCGCGTTCCGGAGCTCCTCGGCAATGCGCCGCTTCTGTACGGTAGCCATGCTACTTCTTCCGCGCCGCCCGCATGTTGTCTACGAGATTCGGATAAGGACGACCCGCTGCCTTAGCCATCTTTTTGGCGGTTGCCTTTTTGGCGGGGGTCAAGGCCTTAGGCTTACCAAGCCCTTTTGGCCTGCTCTTTTCCCAAACGGGCTTGGTTTTCATGAAAATTCCTTACATCGTAGCCCCGGACGCAGCCGGAACAGTGGTGATCTGGATGGCTACAGACCGTTTGAGATTAAGCGGGTTTCCACAATCGGAACACGCATCTGCGTCAAGCTCTGCCTGATCGAGATCATAGCCGCAATGGGCGCACACTGCCTCAACATCGTGAGCGGGCTCGATGCTGCCATCGGCCAAAAGGCGGGAAGGTAGGGAAAGGCGCATGAAATCACTCCATTAAGTACAAGGCTCGTTCATCTTCTCGGCGCACGGTCAGCCCTGGCAGCACTTTACCGGCAGCCTTGTTCCACTTCAAGAATTCGTTCGCTGCTCCTGCGTAATCGCCTCGATTGTGCTTCTGACGCAGGGTAGAGTTTTGAAGGTTGCCTAGTCCAAGGTTGAAAGCGAAGCTAACGAGTGCCAGATGGCGATTGCTAAGAGGCTCCACAGTACATAGTCGGAGTACCCCCGGAAGAAACCGCTGAAGATCTTCTTGAAGTAGCGCATCAACCTCTTCCTCCGTTATTTTTCGATCCCAACCGGCCGGTATAGGGAGGTCCAGTCGTTGATCAAACGGAACGCGCAGGTGAGAAGGATCGATGACGTGACCGACACCGATAGTCCACAAACGAGCAGGGCAGCGATAGGGGTAATAGCGAACTCCTTCGTGATGCCTGAGCATGGAAAGAAGCTTTTTCACTTCTTGCTAAACGCCTGAGAACCAAACCAAAACGAGATGACCGACGCCCAGATGATCTGCGTGTCCGCATCCCACAGCTTGGAGATCACCACGTCAAAAGGTGTCCCTAGGTGCCACGCGTAAGCCGCACCAAAGGCATTGATGAAGCAGAGCAGGCCAAACATGCCATAGGTGATCGCAGGACGGACCATGGCCCGAGCGTTGATGACCCAGCGGCTTGCGCCTTCGCCAATCGCAATGTCGTGCGCGTAGAGCGCCTGCTTCTCTTGAAGAGCAATCTGCTGCGTAGAGACATCCGCTTGGATCTGAAGCTGATGCGTATGGATCTCTTCAACCCTGGCCTGGGCCTCAAACCCGGCTTTACGCATCTCAAGCTCTCGCTGGATCTGCATCTGCGCCAAGGCAAGCTCATGCTTCTTGTCGGCCCGGTCTTGGAAGAAGTCCAAGAACTTCGGCAGCCCTCCCGCCAAGAACGAAAGCAGTGTGGTCAGTAAGGTAATCATCGGCAGTCCCTATTTTTGCGTTGTGATGATGTCTTCACCTAGTTCAACGTCTCCGGCGTCCTTACGGGCTCGGCAGGCTGCTCTGCTGAAACAGGGATTGCGCCCTGCTCTTTTGCAGCCTTGTGGATCGCTTCGATCAACCCCGCCACTTCAACAAATGGACGACCGCCCAGGTACTGAAGAAGCGCATTGACCAACTGAGTGGGCAACTTCAACTCATCCATGTATTACTCCGCTGCTTTCTTAAGGGGCTCAAGATCTTGGCCGTTCCACCACGGGCTTGGAATGATCTGGCGAAGGTGGTCTTTATTACGTTGGACACAGCTCTGCCAATCCTCGTCCGACATGCGTTCCGGTTTTCCGGCATTTAGAAGGTTGACCGAGTCCATGGCGGCATCGTAGCGACGTTGGACTTCCTCAGCCGAAAGCTCTTCGGCAGGGGGCACATGTGGGGGTGGCGGAACGACTGGACTGATTTCGTTTGACATCTCAACTCCTTAGCTTGTCTGGCCTTTGATGACCGCAAAGTTAAACACCGGCTGCTCGGTAGTCGTTCCACCCGTCGTTGCGAACGTAATTCGGAAGCTGCCAGCAGCCACATTCGTTACAAAAATCTGGTACAGATCTGTGCCTGACTTTTGATTCACGATGACCGTATCAAGCGCAGTGACCGTATTATTTGTAACTGTAAACGATTGCCATGAGGTGGTGCCAGCAGCACTGACCAGCGTAATTGCGCCGGTTGGTTTGTTAAGGGTTACCCCAGTTGTACGGGAAGTCCCCTGTGTGACTGTGCCGCCATTAGAGGGAGCGTAGCCGGTCGCTCCAGTATTATCGGTATACCACCTTGGATTGCCCTGACCATCACTAATAACAATACGATTATTAGAGGTGGTTATGTCGAGTCCGCCGCTATTGCCTGTAAATGACCCAAGAATTACGTTGTAACTCCCTGATGTCATGTAAAAGCCAGAACCCGCAAAACCAGCTCCTCCTGCGCCTACAAAAGCATTAGATGCGCCGGTAGAAAGTAAATACCCAGATTGAAACCCAAGACATGTGTTGTATGAACCGCCAGAGGCCGTGTACATAGCGAATTGACCTAACGCTACGTTGTACTCTCCATTGGTGTTTGTGTATAAACTTTGCGTTCCAACAGATACGTTTCCAGTGCCTCCAGAATTGTTTCGTTGAGCTTCAAAACCAACAGCTATATTGGTATTAGTGGAGGTTACACTCCGCAACGAGTTGCCACCAATTGCTATGTTGTAACTACCGCTTAAATTAGAGTAAGCAGCATCTTGGCCAATTGCAACATTATCGCCGCCAGAGGTTATTGAGTATAAAGGCCTATACCCTAATGCTACGTTGTAAGTGCCTGTATTATTTGCAGGGGTTGTAGATCCCTGCATAGCAAATGAGCCTAGTGCGACGTTAGGCCCGCCCCTCATGTACTTCATGGACGAGTCACCGACAGCTACCTGATAGTTTCCAGTAGTGTTGTTGTATAGCGTGTCTTGTCCGATTGCTAGGTTGGACGTACCTGATGTATTCGTGTACAGAGAATTCGTCCCAATCGCAGTATTATAATTTCCGCTCGTTAAGGAATACAGTGAAAAGTACCCAATCGCATTATTAAAGATTCCGGTATTGCTTGCTGGCGAGCCGGAGGCATACATGGAGTAAGCGCCCAATGCGTTATTTGACGACCCCCTCATGTTATACATCGACTGATAGCCGACTGCTACTTGTCCTGAGGAGGTAGTACTATTAATTAAAGCGTTGGATCCTAAGGCTGTATTGTTAGCGCCTGATGTATTACTAAATAATGCCGATGCTCCAATAGCGACATTATTGGATCCGGAGCTTGTTGTGTACAGAGAGCGATATCCTGATGCTGTATTATAGTTGCCGCTTGTAAACACATACATGGACTCAACCCCGAGCGACACGTTATATGATCCGGTGTTGCTGGCGGGAGATGTCGATCCCCTCATAGAAAAATAACCAATAGAGGAATTGTTGCTTCCTCTCATGTAATACATGGCTTGATAGCCCACAGCAGCGTTATATGTTGATGTAGTGAGGCTGTATAGAGAATCAGACCCTACTGCTGTGTTATATGAGCCACTTGTTATACTATATAGAGAAGCATTACCTATGCCGACATTGTAGGTGCCTGTAGAAAAACCAACTGATCCAAACAAGGCCTGATGCCCTACCCCGGTGTTCCAGGACCCGGACATTACATACAGTGCGTACGCGCCTACGGCTGTTTGATAATTAGCTCCTCCATTAAGCTGCAATGTGGCGTATCCAATAGAAGTGTTAAGTCCACCACTATTGGAAAAAAGAGCCGATCCTCCTGCTGCTGTATTAGTGGATACTGCACCTCCACCACGACCAAATCTCAACCCGTTAATATAGGCATCATTGGTAATTGTTACGGCTCCAGTTCCATTAGGGGTAAGATTGATCGCCCCATTGGTGTTTGTACTGCTTATAGTGTTGTCGTTGATGTTGATGTTGTCAATCTGGACTTCGGCAATGACTGCTTTTCCAGTCCCGTTAGGGGTAATGTTAATGTCGCCGTTAGTATTTGTGCTGCTGATCGTGTTGCCATTCAAATTGAGGTTATCAACTTGAACTTCTGCAATGGCGACCTTTCCGGTCCCATTAGGAGTGAGGTTAATGTCGCCGTTAGTGTCTGTGCTGCTGATCGTGTTGCCGTTGATGTTGATGTTGTCAATCTGGGCCTCGATGATTGCAGAACTAAGGCCCAAGGAGGCTCCGTCGATGGTTCCTCCGTTGATATCGGCAGTGGAAAATGCTCCCGTCGAGGGGGACGAAGCCCCAATTGGAGTGCCGTCAATAGCGCCCCCATTGATGTCCACAAAATCGAACATCTGGACGACGTTCGTGCCGTCCACGTAGAGATGGGCTTTTCGGCCGTTGGGTACGGTGATGCCGGTGCCGGCCGAGGTCTTGACCGTAATGCTTTGGCTGCCTGTGGTGTTGTTTTGGACGATGTACTGCTTTTGGATCGTCGGGACAACAAGTTCACGGGTGGCAGTCAACGACACCCCAGACGTGACGTTCAAGACCAGGGCCCGAGCTGCTTGGGCCGCGTTCGAGTCCGTCAGGGAGATAGTTAGGTTGGCATCCGACGCATAATTGGGGTTGCCATAGCCCACAATAGCCTGTTCAAGCGCCGTTCCAAGGTTCGTGTTGGTGATCGTGCCCCATGTCCCGGAATTCTCGCCGGTGGCCATCAGCTCGATCTTGAGGTTGGTGGAGTAGGTGCTTGCCATGCTCGTTTCCTTTACGTCGTAATCTGAGTCCAAGCCACCGTATTGCCGTCGTTTACGATGACCCAGTTTGAATTTTGCGAGTCGTCCACATTCTGCCAGTTGGGTGTCTGACTGTCATCTATCACAGACCACACCAAGACCGGCGTCAAAAGCGCTTCCGCTTGAACCCCAACGGGGAACACATTTGCATTTGCCGAAACGGTGACCGTCCCAACAGAGCCTACCGCTTGAATCCCCGTGACGACTACAGTGCTTCCCGCAGAAACACTTACCTGCCCAACTTCTCCTGTGGCCTCTACCCCAACTAGAGTGACATTGGCCTCGCCCTCTATCGAGACGTTGCCGATTTGCCCCGTTGCAGAGACGCCAAGCGGGTAAACATTCGCAGCTCCCGTTACTGTCACGTTGCCAAGCTGCGTAGTGCCCTGAACACCCGTGACAAGAACGTCCGCATTCGCGGCTACCGTAACCGTTCCTACCTGCCCCAGAGCTTGTACGCCGGTCACAGGAACATTGGCCGACGCAGTGACCGTTGCGTTTCCAAGCTGTGCAATGCCCTGCACCCCAGTCACTAGAACATTGGCGTCGCCATTGATCGTGACCGATCCAATTACTCCAGTCGAAGCAACTCCGGTCAGGAATACATTCGCGGTGCCAGTGACAAGGACCGCGCCTACTTGACCTGTCGCAGATAGCCCGGTGACGTAAACATCCGCTCCCGCTTCTGCAACAACGGACCCCACTTGGGCCGTTCCAACAACCCCGGTCACTTGGACATTGGCATCTCCATTGATTGCGACAGAACCTATTTCCCCAGTCGCAAAAACGCCTGTCGGAGATACATCAGCATTTCCTGTGACATTGACCGACCCAACCTGCCCAGATGCCGACACCCCAGTAACCTGAACGTCTGCCCCTGCGGCAACGATGACGTTGCCCAACTGCATAGTGGCGGAAACGCCAGTGAGGAGTACGTTTGCATCGCCCGTCACTGCAACAGTGCCCACTTCGCCGGTCGCGGTGACACCTGTTGGATAGACATTCGCGCCAGCAGTAACCGTGACAGCCCCAACTTGGCCTGTCGCAGAAAGACCCGTCACAGGAACATTCGCAGCACCGCTAACCGCAACCGTCCCAACTTGGCCTGTCGCAGAAAGACCCGTCACAGGAACATTCGCAGCACCGCTAACCGCAACCGTCCCAACTTGACCCGTCGCAGAAAGACCTGTTACAGGGACGTTCGCAGCACCCGTGACGACAACAGATCCAACTTGACCCGTCGCAGAAAGACCTGTTACAGGGACGTTCGCAGCACCCGTGACAGCAACAGATCCGACTTGGCCTGTCGCCGCAACCCCAGTAACAAGTACATTTACGCCCGTTACTACCGCTACGGATCCAACTTGACCCGTCGCAGAAAGACCTGTCACAGAAACATTTGCAGTGCCTGTGACAGTTACGGGGCGCACAGAACAGGTGGCTGTCACCCCTGTCACAGAGACGTTCGCGCTGCCAGTGACAGTGACGGGACGAACCAGCCCAGTGGCTGAAACACCCGTTACAGAAACATTTGCTCCGCCAGTGACAGTGACGGGACGAACCAGCCCAGTGGCTGAAACACCCGTTACGGAGACGTTCGCGCTGCCAGTGACAGTAACGGGACGAACTAATCCAGTGGCTGAAACGCCCGTTACAGAAACATTCGCAGAGGCTGCGGTAGTAACAGATCCGACCTGCCCTGTCGCCGACAGACCAGTTACCGAAGTGTTTGAGGCCCCTGTGACGGTGACTACGACCGCCCCAGTACCCCAGGGGATCTCGCCCCACGTGCCATAGCCCCAGCCGTAGCCCGTAGAGCCTGTAGCGTATACGCCTTGGGGGTAGACCTCAGCGGAAGCTGAAGTTGTTACAGAGCCGACCTGCCCTGTCGCGGATACGCCGGTAAGCGATACCGATACGCTAACCGATCCTGAATCGGAAAACGGTGCGGATGCTATTGGGCCGGCGCTAAACATGCTGTTTTACGCCGGAAGATTACGGCGTACCTTGGTCGTCGTATGGAAAGCGTTGCTTAATCTCGTTGATCTTGTCCAACCACTCTTGCATAGTGGCCTCACCGCGCTGAGCCTTAAAGTAAAGCGGATCAGATTCGTTTGCGTAAGCAGCTAAACGAAAGGTGCGAATCGCTGTGGCCCTTGCTTGAGCTTCAATGATGGCGAGCTGTGCCTTTTCTTCTTCCGAAAAGCTATAGTCCATTTATGCTCTCACCATTTTGTATAAATCTATATTTCCTAGGATATTACCGGCTCCACAAAAAAACGCCATTCCATAAACAGTTCCACCTGTAAAATAAACACCTATGGCAGAGTTAAACCCATAGGCCCCATCAAAATACTGGCATGTACCGCTTGTGTATGTCCTAGATACTGATGGATTCTTATCTAAGAAAAACGCGCCACTAGTTCTGTTACCAGAACCAACTGAAAACGGTGTAATTTGCCATTGGGTGGACGGAGTACCCTGTTGTGTTCCTATGATAGATGTAAAATAATTTGTCCAGCGGTAGCTACTTGAGGCGTCCTGTGAGCCGGCGGAATTTGTTGTATACCGCATGTAGAGTATTCCACCGGAAGTAGTACCTACGTCCCTAAATACCACTAAATAGCTTTCATTAGTAAAATTAAGCGAAGTGTTTCCAGCCTTGGTAAGTACTACTGTAGTAGCCGTTCCGGCAGCAGAAACGGTGTTTTCAAGAACGCATCCGGTGTGCGTACTTGAAAGCCAAGCCGTTCCATTTGAGTTTAGAATGTTCCCAGAAGTAGATGGGTTAGGAATCTCGAGAGCATTTGTCTGCGTAGACGAGGCAGTAATGGCTCTTTCTGCGGGGTAGGTGACAAAAACCTTCTTTACACCCGCTCCCCAGTTAACAAGTGCGCCGCCGTTACTTGACTCAAGCACCGTGTCCCGGCTTAGCGTCGTCCCCGCAGACGTGTACGTCCCTATCCCAGTTTCCCAATTTGTGTCATCGGTAATGGTGTAATACGTCGTATTACCGTTCCCGATGACCGAGAACGACTGAAAGCCCGTTGAAGCCCCTGCAAGCGTCAGCGTCCCCGTCCCAAGCGTGGTCGTGGTCTCCTGGACCCGGTCCCTTAGAACAAGAGGCATGACGCTTCCTTAGGCAATACGGATGATCGCGTTCGTCGCGTCTGCCGTGGGGAAAATGATCGTGAACGTGCCACTAGTGGACGTTTTCGCACCACCAAAATCCAAGATGCACACTGACGGGTCCCCCACAGCCGAATCGTTGTAGATCATCGCGCCATAGGCGGTGATCGTGGCACTGGTGAACGACAGATCCGCGAAGTCGGTGAACGCGGTGGTTCCAGAGCTCGTCGGGGTGACGTTGGTCAATGCGCCGCCGCCTGCGGAATACGACCCCGATGCAGAAACCTCTCCGCTTGAGGTGTAGGCCGTCGTGGCTGCGGTAAATGATGGGGTGTTATCGTACAAAGCGAGTTTGAACGTGTTGCCTGTGCTGGCCGTGAAGTTGTGCACAGCCCTCATCAGCTCGACCTTGAAGCTGGTGCACATGAAATTGCCGCTGAATGCCATGACTACTCTCCTAGTAAATTGATCAATTCAGGATGCCCAGCTTCTCTCAAGCGCTGCGCAATCGTCGAACGGTCCTGCTCCACTGCTTCTTTCAAATAAAAAGCGACCACGTGCTGTACCGCCTCCTTGAAAGCACGCGCCTGCGCCTGCACCGCCGGATGGGACTGATCGCCTACATAGACAATCCTGTCCGCTGCGCGCTGCGCCAACTCTTCGACGGACCACCCTCGGTGATCGGTAGTAGCGACTTGAACTCCGCCGACAAGAATGGGGGACGAAACGCTGATCATGGCCCAGGCGACTCCGATTTAACAGGGATACGGATCATCCCATCACGATACTCATCACGACGGCGACGACCCTGTTGCTCAATGCCCAGCCCTTGCAACGCCTCTTTGTACGCTGTACGGAAGTAGTTAAGCATTTCGGCAGGCCCCTTAGTGTAACTATACGCCTGTATTAGGCAAGCGTACAGAAGCGCTTCTGGGGCATTCGTGCTGATCCACGTCGTTGGGTTTGTTGATGACAACTGAGGAGGCCGGTAGATGTACCCAAGTTCAACCACATACGCCGAATTAGGGGTAGGGGCCAAGTAAAACGTGTTTTGATCCCAGACAGAGTAGTACTTCGGGACACCCGTTGAGGTGCCGTCCGGCCAGTACTCTTTCATGAACGACGTGTCACGGAAGTCAAGAAAAATCTGATCTCCACTGACCGTGATCATCATGTATCGATGCGTCAAGATGTCGGTGGGAGCGGTCAAGAACTTGTTGTTCTGCGTGAGGTTTCCAGACACCTCAAGCTTGAACACGTCGAGATCGATCTCGCGGAGGATCTGGTTCTCCGCCATGGTGATGAACGTGTTGATGACAGAGTTCGTGAAGACGTTGCTTCCGACCTCCGTGTAGTTGCGAATGTTGGTGACAAGTTCGTCGTAGGTCATGATGTGCTTACCGTCACCTTTCCGACCACGCCTTGCGCAATGAGAGCTTGGCCCTCGATGTAAGGCCTCATATCATTCGTTCCGCGTGCACTACCGTAGCTTTGGAACGCTGTAAACCCAGGCGCTCCAACAAAGACTGAAACCGGCTCAATGCGGTCGGGCCGAGGATCACGCAAGGCAATAGCATCCCCGCGATAACGCAATGGCTCAAGCTGAGGCTCTTTCGGCTCATAGTCGTCTGGGCAGACCATGTAGCCTTCCCAGTTCTTGCGGAGCACGTTATACGGGTAGCGTTGCCCGCAGTAATCGCACAGAGCAAGAGCATATTTGCCAGTTGCGTATGCCACGTCATACCCCTAGGTCGGGAACAAACTGCACGCTGGCAGTGTCCCTATCCTCCATGGCCGCACGGTTGAAGTCTTCTTCGTACATCGCCTTCAATGCCTGTGTGCGGTCAGGAGCAAATTTGAGCGAGAGGTAATACGCAAGGCCCGATGCCAAACACGGCAAAAATCGGAAGTTGATGTCTGTCGTGTTGGTGTAGTCGCCCGCATCCTGGATGCGTCGAATGCGGTAGTACACAAACGTGTACGTTTGATCGGCCGCCGGGTAGAAGAAGACCTTAGGAGTGTTGGTGCGCTGCACGTAAAACTGCGCAGGACGGGCCTGCGAAGTCTTGTTAGGCACGTTCAACCAATCCTCTCGGCTAATCCGCTCGATATAGACGTCAGAATTGATGCCTTGGCTGTTCTGACGAATGATGGCTTCCAGCACATTGACCGTATCCGAGGCCAAAGTGATCTCGTTGACCCCCTGAGTCAGCGTGTAGGTTGCTTGCTCAATGGTCCAAAGGTTCAACCCACGATTGGCCCAGTCAAGAAAGAGCAGGTTGAGCGAGCGGCGCGCCGTGTTGAGCTGATAACCGCTCTGCGGGCGCATCCCGCAACGCTCAAACGCCTCTTCAACAAGGTCGTCAATCGAAAGATTGAAGTCAGTTGTGCCGGAAGTGGCCATTTAGGAGCACATCCCGCCCTTGCGGTAGCCTTTGATCATGCCGCCGCCCATGTAGCCCTTGACCTTCTTGCCCATGGCCATGCGTTTATGCTGATTAACCGCACCGCCCTTAGCCATCATGATCGGACCGGTCGTTTTGCTGGTCTCAGACACCATCTTGTTGGCCGGACCGCTCATCACGGCACCGCCGCCGCGCGTCGCGCAGCCCATTCCTTTGCCTGCCATGATTATTTCCCCTTCTTCATCGCACGACCACGAGCATCAGCGGTCTTGGTCTTCATGGCACGGCCCATCTTGTCCGCCATGCCGCCTTTTTTCATCTTACCAACACCATCCGCAGCAAAAGAAGGCACCATCTTGCCTCCTTTTTTGACCATCTTCATCTTGCCCATCATCGCATTACCCTGCCTTTCGGATTTCGTCCAGTTTTGCTTCCAAGCGGTTGAACCGCTGGTCCACGTGGCTCAAAAACTTGTCAAACCGATCGTCTACTTCACGCCGTGTGACGTGATCACGTGCGACTTCCTCGCGCGTCCGATTGAGCAGGATGCCGAGCCGGTTCAGCTCATCAAACTTGCTCTTAATCAAGAAGGCCAAAACGCCCACGATCGCTGTCAGCACGATGTTCCAAATCATCATTTCCACAGCTCAACATCTCCATCGCCTGCGTGCCTGCCGGATACGGCTATTCGGGTCTTTCG
>Ga0129333_10004846_pt1 | contig 12605 bp, 7 predicted proteins | sample CPB6_08_DNA_FD_94474 | JGI IMG/M metagenome (GOLD analysis project Ga0129333, IMG submission 94474) | Freshwater to marine salinity gradient microbial communities from Chesapeake Bay, USA - CPBay_Sum_0.6_0.8_DNA | ecosystem: Environmental > Aquatic > Marine > Coastal | place: USA: Chesapeake Bay... | reverse complement strand
AGCACCAGGAGTTAAATATAACATTCCACCCCACTTCTGACTATCACAATGATAAACTAATGGTTCTCCAGCCCAAGCAACCTGAAATCTTCCATTCATTCCATAATTTTCCCATTTAGTAATTTTTCTTCCCATAATCTCCTCAAATTTTTCTTTGAGACCTGGAAATAAAAATTGATGTTCAGTTCTTCTCCCAATAAAACCCCTACCAATTCCACCTTCAAGATAGGATTGCTCTAGAGCAAATTTTCTTACTTCATCTGGGTTCTCATAAAAGTTGTCTACAGTCCAAAAAGTGTTTGTCCCTTTCGCTATACCAAAATTTTTTTTTTCATTTTTAGATTCAATTTCTTTTTGATTAGACCCTAAACAAATAATGTTATTTGCAACAATATCATAATATTTCTTTTCCATTTGATAATTATCAATTAAATCTTGAAAGAGTATTCTTGATTCTTGTCCCTTCCCCCACCAATATCCACAAATTGCTTTTTGAAAAATTAATCCATATTTTCCAGGATATTTAACATCATCAATTAAATTTGGTAGACTAAAATCACAACATTCTAATCCTATAGATGCATAAATATAAGATTCTTGCCAATTTTCCTGCCTTTCATAAAATTGGGACAATAAAAAATACGCCTCCGGTCTTTTTGGATAAAACCCAATAGCATTTTGCAATAAAATTTTAGCAGAATTATCCCTTGAACCCTGAGAATTATAACAAAAATATCCTTTAATTAAAGCAGTATATGCTAAATTTTTATCTTCCGCTCTTTCCGCTGTTCTCAAATAATAAGTAAGTGCAGGTGCAGTATGTCCCTGTTTTTCATACCATTGAGCAAGTTGATAATTTTTTTCTGCATTTTCTGTATCTAATGAAAATTCAATTAGTTCATTCATTGATAAAATCCTCCACTAAATTCTTAGAAACTTTTAAAATATATCCTGCATTATCTTGAGTACCAAAAGTAATCAAGTAGTCATTTTTATATTCTACAAGACCACAACAAAACTCAATTTTCATGTTCATAAACGAAAATAGTTTTGATACTTTTTGAAGTCTAAATTCCTTATCCCAAATTACAAACCTATGACGATAAGTCGCATTTTTTCTTCCTTGCTCTGAATTATAAAGATGTGTTTCATGAAGAAGTGATATGTATCCACTCTTATAAGGAATAACCTGAGAACCGCCTCTTAAGTCAGTTTGTAGAGTAGGATTGGGGTCAGTTTGAAAGACTTCTGTTTCCTTTCCAGTGATATCAAACTTCATTATTGTGGTAGGATTAGACCACTTTAATAAATGAAATGGTTTATCTAAAATTGGAGTACAGTTTTTCATACAATACTCATTGTCAGGAGGTGGCCCTGGAATACGATAACGAAAAACTTCTTTGACTAAAGAACCAGAAATTTCAAGTTCACTGATTTCCATTCTACCAGTTCCTTTAGTGTCCAAATCTCTACGAACACCTATTCCATAAAGTTTATTATTCCACTCTACCAACCGAACATCTTCAAGACCTATAAAATCCCATTGAGGTTGATAAGTATCGAAGTTTGAAGTATCTATTTTTGAATAGTGAACAGTATCCAGATTCTCATTTAATTCTACAATATAATTTGTAGTTCTTAAATGCATATCATTTTCGGGGTGAATGTAAGATAATGGACCCCACATATGTTCAAACCGATTTACTTCTGAATGATATAATGTGTAATTTACATTACGAAGATTGACTAATATTTTATTTTGATAAATGAGGACCGAAGGATTTGTGATTGATGGTCCTAAAAGGTCCTCTGGGTTTATCAGTAGAGGTTTTATCAACCCTCCATTTTCTAATGCACATTTAACGAAATTCATAAGGACATTATATGTTTTTTTATTTATGTTTACCCCGTAAACTCACAAAATCGTTAGTTTATGTATGTTTGGTATTCGGAAAATGTAGATCATTCAGCACTCGGTAACATTATCTGAGCAATGAAATCATCCGGTATATTAAACTGATAGGCAAGTGTGTTAATCTCTTCCAGAAGATCGGAGGAGATATAACCAGCGGCCATCATTAGATGCCAGATGCCAATAAATAGCCGAGTATCTCCCTTAGATGCCTCAGAGAGTCCGATGCTCAATGCATTTGAGATTGTCCCAGGTATTGCAGCATACATAGCAATGATATTTGGGGTTGATGCCATCTCGATTCCAAATCCCATCCAATCAGGTTCGGGGGCGCGGATAGCATCCCATTCTTCGATTTCTGCTTCGGTGGCCGGGCGAATGTCCCAGACTTGGATCCACCCGGTTTCAGTTAATATCGGTTCTCCTTCAATTGCGCGTTCGTCGCGGGTATCATCCGGGCGTGTTGTTGATGTGACTAGGAAAACATTGAACGGTAGTAAGTCTTCCGGCGTGGGTTCAAAGGGGAATGAAATGTTTGGGTAGTCTTTACGTAGTTGCCAGAGGTTATATGGATACTCGATCTGGCCGTTCTCGATGATGTGGACAAGGTTCATAGGGTTTGTTCCTCCTGAGTGGAAATTTTTTCAACTTGTTCCGTGATCATGTCACGGATGATGTGATCGGCCGCCAGCGGTGCCCTCGCAATATAATCCATTAATTCAATGCAAAAATCTTGTAAGCAACAATGAATGGACTAGACTGAGAGCAGACCACCATCGCATTACCAGATGGTGAAAACGCGATTCCACGTCCACTAATCACAGCACCTGAAGGTAGTGTAGCAGGATTGGATAATTGGTTACCAACACCATTACCCAACCACTGATAAACTTTTAATGGATAGGTTCCGCTGTTGGTGCCAATTACAAATAAGTTTCCTAGTGGTGAAAACGCAATAGAATTCACGCCACCTGACAGCGAAGATATATCAGGCGACGACAAAAAAGATCCAAATCCTGAATTTGACCATGCCGCAATCCTCAATATCTCTCCTCCGGGACCACCCCACGCAACAGCATTCCCACTAGGTGTAAAATCTACAGTTACTGTCCCACCAGCACCAGAAGCAAATGGAGTCCCAAGTACGCCTGCAGAGAATGGATAGATATTTATACCTAAATTCACGCCCACAACGGCAACAAAGTTACCGTCAGGACTGAAGGTAGTAGTTCTAGTATCTGAAGTGGTTGAACTAAAATATGAGGGTGTACCAAATGCAGATCCAGTCCATGGCACTATGCTTACAGGTTTTAATGTTGTAACGTCAACACCCGTAACTGCAATATGTGAACCAGATGGTGACACCTTAAGTCCTCGTACATTACTCAAACCGCTTAAAGTTACCGTCTGCCTTGAACCAAATCCTGTGCTAGATGACCAATTATAAGAAAATAAAGATGAATTACCTCCAGCAAATTGGGTCCCTATAATATGCGAACCATTAGGCGTAAAGTCTATTTGACCTGGGGCCGCGCTCGGCAAAACAGCCGGATCAGCATATCTTGCACCAAATCCACTAGTAAATGACCACTGATATGCACTAATAAACGGAGAATTTGCGTGTGATAATACAATTGCATCCCCATCTGGTGAAAACCTTACGCTCGTTGGTGTTCCACCAGGCAATGGGCTAGGTGGCGCGTAAGCTTCGCCAAAAATTAACCCGTCTCTGAATACTCCAAATAATGTCTTATGACGATTAATCATATTATGATCTTCCCTTAGCCGGTATAATTTCAATTGTGTTGCCGCCGCCAATTACGCTTATCACTACAGTCTCAACCTGCCCTGGAGTTGGTATAATTGCTGTATTAACATCCCATTTCACCGTATAACCAGTATTTCCACTAAACCACGTAATTACACCACTAGTATATGCAAACCTAAATGTAGCTTCCCATTCGTATCCAACTGGGATTGTATTTAAATTGGACAGATTAATTGTCGTTGCACCATTAATTGAAGCGGCTGTAACAAAACCATTTCCTTTTTGTACATCCAACGTATAAGTTCCAGCAACTGCCGTAACTATTGGACGAAATTGGCAAGCTCCTCCATTTATTACTAATCCCCATCCATTTACTACAGAAGTTCCAATTCCTAACGCGGCAAATTGAGGTGTAGAGGTAGTTCCCAAATCTAATTTTGATCCATCACCATAATAAGTTGCAATACCAGAAATAGACGTTACAATTCCTGAAGATATCCTAATTGTTCCTAGTGTTGAAATTCCAGTAACATTTAAATTATCAACTGTTGCATTTGAAAAAGCAGAGACTCCCTGAATACCTTGAACTCCTTGAGTTCCATCAAATCCTTGAATTCCTTGAAGACCGAGAGAACCAACATCTCCAGATAAACCTTGAATACCTTGAGTTCCATTAAATCCTTGAATTCCCTGAAGACCTAGAGAACCAACATCTCCTGATAGGCCTTGAATTCCTTGAATTCCAAGAATTCCTTGCAATCCTTGTAATCCTTGAATTCCCTGAATACCCTGAATTCCTTGAGGACCTCTATAGTCGCCCTCATTACCCTCAAGTGTAAATTCACTCCAAGAATTAGTAAGAATAACTCTTTTTCCTTGTGGGATTGGGTCAACACCTGAAGTACCAATAGGTTCTATTCCTAATCTAATAGTTCCTCTGCTGGAGGAAAGGGGGAATGAATCAACTTCCCATTGGAAACCATCAAAATTATAAACTTTAATGTCATAATATTTTCCAATTGGAACAAAAAACTGTGAAGTTAATAAAAGTCTACTTGCATTTGCAGTTCCGTTATCTCTAACAGTGGAAACTATTATTTCCCCATTTCTATTTGAATCATCATAAACTCTAGTAATCGAAAATGTTCCTGCAACATCACCTTCATTTAAGGATGATACAGCGCCAGTAGTGGGAACAAATACATCAAAATCATAAACAGTTCCAGTAGCATCACCACACACATAAAGTTTAGACTCATCTGACTTCCAATAAAGTCCTTTTGGAGTATCCTCTTCGGTTAAAGATGAAATAGTTGCAACTACTCCTGTAACGGCATTAAATGTTGCAGTAGAAATATCCCAAGCAGTAGATAAAGTTAGACAACTAATGTTATTTTTTTGATTACCTATGATTAAAATTTTGGTTCCATCAGAATTAAATCTTATAGATTCTGGGAAATTTTCAACTACAGATATATTTTTAGAAATTCCAGAATAAGATGCTGTAGAAATATCCCAAGGTGTAGAGCAGGTATATTGATAAATGGTATCAAAAGTTGTTCCAACAATATAAAATTTATTTCCATTATCTCCAAATTCAATTGCCCTTGGAGTTGGTTCTTGTAATGCCACACTAAAAGATGTTGTAGCAATACCACTAGATACATCCCAAGGAGTGCTACAATTATATTGATGAACGGAAGTTGAAGGAGATCCAGTGGTTCCCACAACATAAAACCTTGTTCCATCATCTTTAAAGGTAAATCCAAATGGAGAAATAATTTTAGATGATAAAGAAAATTCAGAATTATAACTTGCAGTTGTAATATCCCAGGCAGTACTTAAATCATAATATGTAATATCATTACCTTGGTCCCCCAATATATACATTTGGGTTCCATCTGATTTAAAATAAATTTCTTGTGGTGTAAGTTCTTGAGATTGAACATTAAAAGAATTTCCAGTATAATCTCCGCTAAGTGGAACTATATTACTAATGTAAGTATATCCAGTTCCAACAGTTCTATCAATTTCTAACGTAGCATTTACCCAAAGAACTGAATCTGTATTATTTTGGTATAGTTCATTATGAAATCTTTCTGTAGTAAGACCGCTCCAGACACCATCAAAAGTCTCAATGACAGTAGAATCACCTTTTTGTCCTTGAAAACCTTGAATACCTTGAATTCCTTGGATTCCTTGGATTCCTTGGATTCCTTGAGGGCCAAATCCACCTTGAATACCTTGGATACCTAAATTACCTTGAATTCCTTGAATACCCTGTAAACCTTGAGGGCCAAATCCACCTTGAATACCTTGGATACCTAAATCACCTTGAATTCCTTGAAGTCCTTGAAGTCCTATAGCAGCAAAGGCACCAGTTATCCCTTGAATACCTTGAATACCCTGGATTCCCTGGATTCCCACATTACCTTGAATTCCTTGAATTCCCTGAATTCCTTGCAATCCTTGTAATCCTTGAATACCCTGAATACCTTGTAATCCTTGAGGTCCTAGATTAAACTTAATTGTTGCAATTCCAACTCCTTCTGTTGGGCCATCTACTATTGGAGTCTCAATTGTTACTCCAAGTCCAACAAAATTTAAACCATTAATTTGTGTAAATCTATTATCTCCAGCAGGTAAAAAGCCGTCTTGATATACTGTAATAACTCCAGGCTCCGTAGAAATTCCTGGAGAAAATGGTGCCCAATATCTTTGTCCCTCAGTATTGGAAGTGGATACTACTTGATATACTTCTCCAATTGGAATTGGATTTGCTCCAACTGAAGAAGGTCCAACTAAAGGATCACCCAAATTTGGTTCTGCTTGATCTAATCCTAAGAATTGGTATCTATCTGAAGTGATCCCAGATTGAGGTAGTTTTTTTACTCGCCCAGATACTAGTTTAGACATATTTTATTGTTTTGCGGTTTCTAGGATACTTAACACTATATTTAGTTCATTATCACCAGATGCACTAATTTTTATAAAGTCATTGGTTTCCAAGGCTAGTCTGCCATCAGGAACCAAATTAATACTATCATTAGGTGGGACAAATGCCCCGTTTGCAAATTTAAAATCAGCAGGACTTTCCCCTGGTCTTGAATGAATTGCGGTTACCTGTGAGGTGATATCCGAGGTCTCATTTGTTACCTGAGCCAGAATAACAATTGCCGCAACACCTACCGGACAGGTATAAATTGTTGTTTCGGCAATCCCGACATTTGATCTAATTGTTCTAAATTTGTTAAGTGCTACTGCGGCCATAATTTTAACGTCCTAAGGCGATGATTAATGGTGTTACGTTATTTAAAATACTCTGGTTAAATGCCCGGCCCGTAACAGTTCCGGTTAACTGATTAATAGTCAAATCATCACCAATCTTAAAGTTACCCGCTTGGTCAGTGCTCGTATAGAATACTTCACCGCCATTTAACTTAACCACTTCATTTTCTGTTTTAACAACACCCCCAAGAGCAGGCTTTGCTTTATTTATATCGTTACCAGAACCAACCCATTCAAATGAATGGGAAGAAACAATCTGTAGACTCAGGCGATTAAAATAAACAGTTGTTCCGACACTCACATTATTGTTCAAATTAGTATTTAATGTGATAGTAGAAATACCAGCACTTGGTAATGTTGCAGATTCAATAGTATAATAAAGAGGATAAAATTCAAGTTTAGCGGTGGCAGTAGATCCTGGATTTGTTGGAGGGTCTATGGTGACAGTCGGTCTATCGGAAGTTCTATATTGACTACCATTACTGATAATATCAATAGAAGAAACTCTTCCAGAAGAATCAATATTTGATGTTGCCTCGGCTCTGATACCATTTGGTCCTGATGGAAAATCAATGGTCACTCTTGGCGGTTGAGTATAACCAGAACCGCCATCAATTATGGTTACTCCTCTTACCTCATAAAATAGTTCATCAAAATATAGAGCCTGGCCATCATAAGGTCTAAGGGCTCCTATATCAGAAACCTCAATAACATTTTGTTCTACGAGAGCTGTGTTTGCAATTCCTGTATATCTATAAATGGACTTAGTGTTTATGTCACCAACCCCATCAGAAACAAGGCCAAGATTACCAAAAGAACTATTTGAGTTGGTGATATCACATTGTCCACCAGAACCAGTAAATATTGCGATATCGTCACAGATAGTAAATATAGAAACTAGCTGAGCATAGGCACCGTTTGTAATTGAAACACCAATGCCTCCTTGATTATATTGGGTATAAGAATCGACGCTCATGGTCCCTGTTACGCCAATATCATCCTTGTCGCCTGGCTCTGCATCAAAACCATCTACTTTCATACCAATAGAATTTGGTATGAAATTAGTACAGTTCCTTACATAAGGACCCTGAGTAATTGGCCCAACACCCCTAGAGAAAGGAGGAATAACAATACCACCAGAAACGTAATTATGTGGTATTGTTGATACACCAACATTAATAGTGAATTCATCATTAGAAGTAAGAGTTCTATCAATTGCAACCCCACCAGAAACATAAGTGTGTGAAATAGTTGATGGACCAACATTTACTGTAAACGTAGAACCAATAGAATTTAATACTCTGAACTTATAGCCATTATTTCCAGTTGGATAAAGAGTAGTGGTCGCGGCTCCACTGGTGCAAGAAAATTCTAGGTCCCTTAGCTCCACTAGGTCATTAAAGGATACACCCATTCCAGGAGCGGTTATTGTGGTAATTCCGGTCGTATTATTATAAACAGCAGATGTAATACCAAATGGCTTGTCGATGACAATATCTAATACCCTAAATTCAAACCCATTATTCCCGGTTGGATAAATTGTGGTTGTTCCACTGCCGCTTGGACAAGAGAATTCTAGACCACGAATTTTAACCAGATCACCAGTTTCAATTTTTAAACCTTCGGCCTTAATTGTTGTTATACCAGTTGTGTTGTCATAAACAGCGGTCGTTACTGCAACAGTTCTATCAACAATGACTCCACCACCAACATAAGTATGGGGAAGGGTAGATGGTCCAACATAAACATCAAATGATCCATTAGTGTTTACTTTATCAATAAAGAAATCATAACCATACTTACCAGAGGGGAATCGTTGGGTTGATATTCCTCCTCCAGAATTGCAGCTAAATTCTAGATCTCTTAATTCAATGTGCTCACCCTCTAATGCATTTAGACCAGGAGCAAGTATAGTTGTTCGACCTGTTTCTTCATTATAAATTGCAGAAGTTATTTCAACAGTTGAAGTAAATCCTATTCCAGAATTTCCTGGATAAGTCGTTCTAATACCTACAGTGGAAAATGCTTCTGAACCTAGACCAACAATACTTGTAACAACCCCAACACAAGAATGCATCGCGGAAATAACATTAGCACACCCATTAATGGCGTTATTAAATCCAGTTAGTGGATCTTTTTGTATGGCCAGATCTTTTACCTGATAAGTGTCGTGGGCAAAATTTCCATATTTTTGTACAGTTCCACTACCAGGAACATATGTATGAGGAAGAGTTGATTGCCCAACTACAACCTCAAAAGAATTGTTATTTACTTTTTTGAGAACGTTGAAAACGTATCCAAATGCACCAGAAGGATAAAGAATAGTTTGTGGACCAGACGGGCAAGAAAATTCTAGGCCGACAATTTTAACCGCATCATTTGTTGACAATCCATGATCAGTTGCGGTTATTGTTGTAATACCACTTACATTATCATAAAGGGCATTAGTAACAGAAGTGGCCAAACCAACAGGATAACCACCCCAGGTTGAGTTATTGACAACGGCTCTTGCCACATTAAGTGAATAATCAACCGAGGCAATTGTTTGTTCAACCTCTCCTGGATTTTTTAGAATTTGAGGAATTAAATTCCAGTCTTCATCATAATATGCCTTACCAGCATCAATACATCTTGAATTTCCGCCTCTTGTAATATCATGGATAATGCATTTCCAAATATCTTTAATATCGTCGGCACAATCTTGGCTTTCAAGAGTCACTCCAAATCGGATTGCGGGAAGTCCAGAAGTATTCCCGGCTCCTATAGCAGAAGTAACAATTCCGACTAATTGGGCGATAGTTGTTCCGACACCAACACACCCGCCAGCAATTTGAATAACAGAGGGATCAATAACCTGAGAAATACTTCCAATACCAGATTGATATGAAATTGGTGGAGTAACATTATTGATTACAGATTTGGCAATTCCTACCGCATAATTAAATGCTGCAATTGTTGCCTGTTGAGTAGAAATTCCGGTGATATGAATAAGTCCACCTGAACTATTAAAGTAAGAAAGCGCGGCTCCTACTGATTTTTTATTGCTATTTGCCTTTAGGTCATTGGATACGGCAGAGAAAACGCTTACAACGTCTTCTTTACAATTAGTATAATCACCACTAGAAAGAGTAAAACCATATCCTGTTGGTGATGCAGTGGTCAAAAACCCTACTGTTTCTGCCGCAATATAATTAAGATTTAAATCTATTAATCGTGCGGCATCTTGTTCTTTATGATTACCAGCAAATCCACTGAAACCACTAGTCAAAAATCCAACTGTCTCATTTGCGATATAATCAAGATTTGTTCTGATTAGTCTTGCCGCATCAAAGTAACGATCGACTGAGGTTCCAAGTAATGGCTGGAGAGCAACAACAGCAGCTCCATCAGTCATTGCCGGACCAATATAACTTAAATCGGTAATGTGGCAGCCATTGTTAACATGAAATAGATCGAGATATGGGTATTTTGGAGTAACTACACAGTTTCTTAATTCAGTGCCTTCTACTGATACAGTTTTTTTCAATACGATTGGATTTTCTTCTAAATATACCCCAGGAAAAACTTTAATTGTATCACCGAAAATTGCCGCAGTAGCAGCAGCCTTAATAGTTCTTTTTGGATAGTTTTCCGCAAGACCAGTATTATTATCATTACCAGTCTGGGACACATAAATTGTTTTTCCAACCGGTTTATAAGATTCAATTTGAACCTCTCCTTTATTACCTGGAGTTTGATTAGGTAATAATTCTATACCGATTCCTGGAATTAAATTTGTTACAATCCCTACAAGATTTACACCATCTCCAAAATATCTTGCTGAAGTAGTATCACCGTCAACATCTAGGTCTGAATTAAAATTCACATCACCATCGACATTTAGGGTTGATTTTAATGTAGTCACCCCAGTAACATTTAATTCCTCGGAAATTTTTACATTACCATTAACATCTAACTTAGCCTGGGGATCAGTCGTCCCTATACCAAGATTTCCAGATGAAGGTATAAACGATAGTTCGTCACTTGTTATTTTTAATGGACTTATTCCAGCATCGTCTACGAAAGTTAGATAGTGAACTTGGGATGAATCGGTTTCTTCTACACTTGGTTGAGAATCACCCCAAATTGGAGATTGATTTTTTCCTCTGGATACTAGTACCTGACCATTTTCACCCGGAGTTGATCGCCTGATTATATTAAAACTAGTCGCGGCGGAGCCAACTAATTGACCATGAGGATTAGAAATTTGAACACTGGTTATACCAATATTAACTACCCTAGTATTATTTGATATTAACCCAGCAAAATCGCCATCATCAAGTATGTCATTAATTTGAAATAGGGAAGTATTTACACCTACTACAAAAATAGGATATTGTGCGGATAAAGTTCCAGTAAAAATTCCAAGATTAGAATTTAATGTGGGAACATATAATTCACCATTTAAAGCAATATCACCATTTACATCTAAAGAATATTCCGGTAAGGTAGTTCCAATACCTACTTTTTCAGTAGTACCATCAGCAAAAATTAAGTCATCAGAAACTTCAAGGCCAGTTTTTACAACAAAGTTTTTATTTATGCCCATTTTACTTAAGGTTTACTATCCCTTTTTTATTATTTAGTAATTTTAGATTCTAGATTTTCAATTTTATTGAGACATTGCTGTAGAATATCTTCTAAATTGGAGATCTTATCTCTCATTTCCTCATTCTCAATTATAACTTCCTTAAGTGCAGAGGTTAATTCTGCAACTATAACATCGGTTGAAATTGATTGATAAATTGGTTTACCTTTTTCATCAACAGCATCTTTAGTACCAGATACTGCATTTGGGATAAATTTTTCTAACTCATGAGCAATAAATCCACTATGCTTTTTATTTGGAAAATCTATGAGGGTATAATTTACTGGATTTAAATTTTTTATTATTTTTTTACTGTTAGTAATCGGAGTAATGTTTGTTTTTAATCTATAGTCCGAATATATTCCAAATCCTAATATAGATTCACCTCTACCATTATTGGTAAAAGTAAATCTTTTACCCCAATTCGGAGAATCTGAAAGATCAGAAGATCTTGAAGCAAAATAAAATTCTAAATCTCCTCCAGTACCTCCAGTACTATCAAATAACCAACTTGTTCTATCTTTAGTTAAAATTGGTCCAATATTATCTGAACTACCTTCTGGATTAGTAGTTCCTCTAGCAAGAAACTGTAGCCACCCGGATTTTGTTTGATTTCCTGTTTTTCTTATAATAGTATTATCAGAAGTAGTAGCAGAGTTGCCAGAAATATTTCCATTAATAGTATTATTAAATATCTTGATACCATTAATTTCCTGATTCCCAAAAGTTCTTACGACACTAGTATCAACTCCAACGGCATTTGAAGTAACGACAATACCATTACCTTCACCAACATTAAGGGTTACATTTTGACCGTCTAATGATCCACCACCAGTTAATCCAGCACCAGCAATTACTGATCTATCGAGGTTTAATGAAATTGTAGAGGTAGTTGCGTTTCCATCCAAATCACTAGTTATTCCACCAGAAACGATAAGTCTACCTTGACCATTTAGAGACATTAATTCTGTCCGACCACCATACCATTTGAATAAAAATTCATCACTATT
>Ga0129333_10004845_pt1 | contig 12606 bp, 13 predicted proteins | sample CPB6_08_DNA_FD_94474 | JGI IMG/M metagenome (GOLD analysis project Ga0129333, IMG submission 94474) | Freshwater to marine salinity gradient microbial communities from Chesapeake Bay, USA - CPBay_Sum_0.6_0.8_DNA | ecosystem: Environmental > Aquatic > Marine > Coastal | place: USA: Chesapeake... | reverse complement strand
ATAATTTATCATTGCGGCAAGCATTGCAGGCATAAACAGAGGAATACGATGGCTTGGGAATCGGGATTTGCATCAGACTATAGAGACCTGCTGCTACGCCTAAAGGAGGTGATCACAGGGAGTACTCTAATTACTATGCCTGTGGTGTCTGGTACCGGAGATGGGGTGCTGCATGGGCTCCATACAACAGGGGCAACTGCAGCAGAGACGTGGACGATAACCTGCACCAATGACTTGGTTCCCGCTACGTTCAGCGTGGTTGGGTCAGTGTCAGGGGCACAGGCGTCTGCGACGGCAGACGTGCCTTATACCTACGGCACCTTGTCTTTTATTATTACCGCCGGATCTGTTGATTTTGAAGTGGGAGATAGCTTCACGTTCGCTGTGGCGGTTAACCCGCTTGTTGCGGCCTCGCAGGTATGGAGCGTTGAACGGTGGTCTGGAACAGGGGCGAAAGTTGTCAACTACCTTGTCAGTAGCGTCTATGACGGTACCGGTACATATAATGGGGAGAAAGCGGTCGATCTTTCCACGACTACATACTGGAGTTCTCAAGTCGGCGAGGTTTCAGGGGCTTGGTGGCAAGTCGAGTTCGATAAGCCAGTGGATATACGTAAATTCTCCATCGGAGGGTACACCCACGAGTGGCCCACAAATACCAACCCAGCCGCGCCAAAAGATTTCGATATTGCTTACTCTGACGACGGGATATCTTTTACTGTCGACTCATCCTATGTCGACCAGATAACGTGGTTAACTGGAGAGGTTCGCGAGTTCTTGCTGACAGGCACGGGTGGGGCACACAAGTTTTGGCGCATAAACATTGCGGCTACGAATCCTGGAGGCACTGCTGTTAAACTTTATTCTCTTAAATTGTTTTCTCAGCCTAATGCTCTGTTCAATGTTGCTTACTACGGGGACGGGTATGACGCAGTCCTACGTGGGCCTGGAACGGCGGGAGGGGATGACATATATGTGGCTATTCGCCCAGATGCCTATATACATAATGGGCCTAACTGGGTTTTAGAGGGATCTCTAGGCTATGCATCTGGGCTGGATTCATTAGGACAGCCAGGGTATAGCAACGAGCTAATCACTTCCCCGCAGCCACATCAACCGAGGTTGCCGCTTTTTGATGCGCCGTTTAAATACTGGATCACGGTATCTGGGAGAGTCATTACGGTTGCAGCTCGGTTTCAAGGGATCAGTGAACTTTGCCAGCTTGGGTTCTTCCTCCCATACGCGATGCCAGAGCAGTCTCAATACCCCTACCCGCTTATCATAGCTGGGGCACAGAGCGGAGGAGGAAACTCATCATACACCTCGTTCAATTGGCAGCGGGCGGACGACGGGCATAGTCTGGTATTCAGTCCTAGATGTGCAGCGTCTGGGCTATCAGGGATAGACGCCGCACCGTCTCCAGTTAGAGTCTACACCCCGTACAACACATGGGCGCAGGTTGCGAATTTTTACAGCGGAAACTATAACTGGCCTTATGGCGAGGCCAAGACTCTGACCACAACTCCTTATCAAATGATGCGAGATCCGGAGGGGGTAGGAAGTTATGCAGCCTACTTGGGGCCTATGCTGAATGGGAAATACCCGTTAACGGCTATTTGTTTGGTGGATGTGATAAATGACGCGACTTACGGAGAGTTGGACGGGCTCAAGCACATACCTGGAGTGCACCCTATAGAGTCTATCATCACAGACGATGAAGACCAGGACTGGCTCGTATTAAACAACGTATTTAGAGTGTCTTCTGTAGACTTTGTCGCAATGAGGCTGTTATGAGTTACGCTACCGGAACCGCTGATACGCGTGAGACCTTGCTTGATCTGTTCAAAACATTCGCGATCGCAAGTGGCTGGAGTCTTGATCGTTATGAGCTTAGAAACACCGGAGCGATCTTAGACATTCACAAGGCCGGGGTCACTGAAACACTGTATGCGCACTTAAGGTCAGTGTACTTCGAAGACCTCCCGGGGCTGTCTGCCGGAGATTTTGCTGGTATAACCGTAAGCATGTCAGAGAGTTATGATTCTTCAAAGGATGCTACAAATCAGCCCGGGGCGCCTCTCAATCTGACCAATGCATCGCAATGGTACAATGCCAGGATAAGTGGCTTTACTCCTGTCTCGAAGTACTGGTTCTTCTCATCATCATCTCCTACTGAGTTTCTGGCTATGGTAGTTCTGCTCCCTGGCGGAACATATCGGCACATCATCATTGGCGAGGTAGAGAAGTACGACGCCACTGTGCTGGGTGGGGCCTTCTTCTACGCATCAGAGGGTTGGGCAGGAGGAGGACTCGACACACTGCCTTTCTATGCCGCAGGATTCCCTTGGAGCAATCCTGGCGCATCATATGTGCATCTTAATGCCGATGAGAGAGATGGCTGGTGGGGTCCTGGGTGGGTTTCCTCTGGAGGAGAGTTATCTTTGATAGGGGCGACAGTCAGCCACCCATTTACATGCGGGGCATTAGCTTATAACTCTGTGAACCAATTCAGTAACGCCAGCGCTTTAGTACAGGCAAACCTTTTCTTAAAGGCTCAGACAGGTTTATGGGCAATTTTCTCCAGGATACCTAATCTACGATACAGTCGCAGGTCTGCGTTCCTAGTCGATACAGTGTACCCATTAGGGGCGGATAATTGGATGGCCTTTCCCCTCTACTCTGTCAACAGTAATTATGCATTAGTTTACAAGAAGGTGACGTAGTATGTCTGACGGGTTTCTGGTTCCGTCCAATACCTCTTTTCAGACGATCCGTCCTGAGTATGCCGGCGTCGATGTGGCGCGCCCAGCTCCAACTGGGGTCAATATCATCAATGAAGATGAGATCGTTCCGATGTTGGGGGTAGAAAGGGTAGCATACCCATTCCAATATTTCCTAACAGTCTACGGGACGTTGGTCAGCTCGTTCTTTGACGACTATTACAATAGGATCCACGTCTACCCTAACCCATTGGATTTCGGGTACATCGCGTCTGACAGCGAGCGATCGTTCCAGGTATGGAATGCCTATCTCATTCCCCAATACTTGGAAAGCCTAACTGTCACTGGCGCGGAAGGGATTACGATCAGTGGTGGGCCGGTATCCGATATCTGGTTTAAAGGGTTAGAGGCGATAAATTACACGCTGAGCACTGGGGTTAATGGGCCGGCGTCCTCTAATGCCACCTATCAATTCACGTTTACTGGGGTGTCCGTCCCCGTCCTGGTCGCAACTGGCACCAGGGTCATCATATTTCCGTTCGCGGCCAACTGGAGATCGAGTGTTCTCGAGCGCTTAGATTGGATGACCTCCGTGACTGAGTTTAGAAATGGAGGGGAGGAGCGGGCGCGTATGAGGCAGAACCCGCGGCAGACTCTAGAGTTTGAGGTGCTAGTTCATCATGACGATTTTCAGCTTTTAGCCTCATTGTTGTTCGGATGGCAGGGCAGAGCTTGGGGAGTACCTTTGTGGCCCCAAGGTCAGCGACTAACTTTTTCTTACCTAGCCGGGTCATCGGTATTCTCGTTGAATACAGTAGGTTACGAGTATCAAGTGGGGGGCAACATAATTTTCTACTCCACGCCTACGCGCTATGAGGTTTTGACTATATCAGCAGTCTCGGAAACGTCGGTGACAACGTCGACCGGATTGCTTAACAATTGGTCTGCACATAGTTTGGTGTTCCCGCTAAGAATAGCCTTTCTTCAAGGAAGCCCTGTTGTCAGAAAGATAACCGGGGAAGTTGCCGTGGGAACTGTGCAGTTCAAGAGTCAGCAGCACCTGCTTGGTGCGTCAGACTGGCCGGCCACATATAAATCGCTGCCTGTTCTCGAACTCGACCCTCAACGGAAAGAGCATGTTGAAGAAACATGGAACCGCCGAACGGCTGAGTTGGACTATCAAGTCGGACAAGCCCGGGTATTTGATAAGGACGACTTTTCTACTCCCGTAAGATCTGCGCAGTACTGGGGGATCAATCGGACTAAGCTCGCCGCACTTCGGTCAGTGTTCAATTATGCTCAGGGGATGTGGAAGCCATTCTGGGCCCCTACGTTCGATCGGGATTTAAGGTTGGTGCAGACAATTAACCAGGGCGGCGCTGTTATGATTGTCATGCTTGTACAGTTTACAAGGTATGCTTGGCCGCACCCGTATCGTAAACATATCCGGATTCAGTTAAAATCTGGCGAGATCCTTTACCGAGAGGTCGCGGGAGCCGATGACGTCAACTCCCCTGTAAACACTGAGACACTGACGGTTACTGAGGCCTTTCCGAATCAGATATCTCCATCTGAAGTACACATGATTTCGTTCATGCCGTTGGCGAGACTGGCTTCTGACAGTATCGAGATAGGCTGGGAAACGATGACTGTGGCCAATACTACCTTACCGATACGCCCAGTACAGGATACGACCATATGAGTTTTGAAGAGTACGATCTATCCATTTCTAACGGATCTCCGACGGAGTTATTCAAGTTTGTTTATAACGACAACGTGTACCGCTTCTGTACTTTAGATGGTGGAGTGCCAACGTACACTATGAATGCAGAGGTTTATACCGCCGCATCTATTCGACGCCCAGATACCGAGATGTCTGAAGACATGCAGAAATCTGCGATAGACTTAACCGTGCCGAAAGACTTCCCAATAGTCGAGTTGTTTTTCCTTGGGCCCCCTGAAGGGGTCGTGTCTATTACTGTATTTCGGTTGCATGTCAACGATAGCGGGCAAAACTATATCACCGTCTTCAAGGGCAGAGTGTTGAGCTGTAACTTGCAAGGGTTTGAGGCTATCATTCGCTGTGAGCCTGTGTTCAGCAGTTTGCGCAGACCAGGGCTACGGATGGTATATGAAACCCAATGTGTGCATGGGCACTACGAAACCGGGTGTAACCTGAACAAAGACAGCTGGGCGGTCCCTGGTTATGTCCTGGATGCAGACGGGATTGATGTCGTCGTTCAGCAGGCAGCAGCTAAACCAGATGATTGGTACAAGGGCGGGGTCTTTATCTGTGGAGACGTGCGCCGCATGATTATGCGCCAGATCGGAGCAAACTTAGAGCTTATGCAGCCAGTATCCACAGAATTGTCAGGGAAAGAGTGTATCATTTACCCTGGGTGTGATCACACCATTAAGATGTGCGCGGAGAAGTTCAATAACGCGATTAATGCCTTGGCCTTTAGGTGGCTTCCGGCGAAAGACCCATTTACTGGTGATAATATATTTTGGTGAGCTATGCCGTATCCTGTCCTACTAATCATCTATTATGTGCTTATGATCGCCTTGACTATTGCCCAGGTGGTGATGGCACTTACTAGAAAGTCTAGTGTTCCGAATTTACTACCAAGTGCGATAGATAATGTCCCGGTGGCTGAAGCGGGTAAACCTATTCCAGTAGTATTTGGGCGTAGGTTCCTACGGCAGCCGAATGTTGTCTGGTGGGGCGACGTTAAAGCTGAGCCAATAACCATGAAGACGGGTGGGGGGTCTAGTTAATGGCTCTAACAGATGAGCAGTTAAGCCGTGTAGTAACCGCCAGAGATGCAATGAATCAGAATCATTGTGTTCGTGGACAGCGCCGTTTATGGAACGCTAGTGGGGCGCTTACGCGGGGGGTAACCTACGAAGACTTCATACGTCACGGAGTTACCGTGCGGTGGCTCTTAGAAACGGAAAACCCATACGCAGTAAACTTGGTGGAAAGCATTTTAGGGGTCAAGATTAATGGCTAGTGGTGGCGACGAGATTACGATTGGCTACTGGTATTCCATGGGGGCGCACATGGCTGTGGCACATACCGTCGATGCTTGGATCAGTATCAGAGCAGGAGACAAGAACGCGTGGATTGCCCCGGAATCCGGCATTACGAGTACCACCACAATCTACATCGACAACGAAGAATTGTTCGGCGGCGAGAAGCGGGAAGGAGGTATTCTTGGCTATGTGGATTTGGTTATGGGGACAGGCGCTGAGCCTGTGAATGACTATCTTGCGGCACATTTAGAGGCTGACCCGCCGGGGGCTATTCCAGCGTTTCGCGGGGTTAGCTGCGCTGTTTTGAAGCAGCCGCGGGTTATGGCTAACAACCCGAACGTCAGACCATGGAACTTTGAGGTGTTTTGTCAGCCGGCAAAAGGATGGTACCCGGAAACGGAAATACTCTATAACCCAGATTTTCCTGGTAATCTCTCCAAATGTGATGGGGTAAACCCGGCACACATGGTTCGCGAGTGCCTGACTAATGCATGGTGGGGATTGGGGCACTCCCCATTAGAGATTGATGACGATTCGTTCAGGGCTGCCGCGCTGATTCTATACAATGAGAAGTTTGGGATAAATTTAGTATGGGACCGGGAAACACAGTTAATGGACTTCATAGGTACCATTATTTCGCACATAGATGGGACACTCTATGTACACCCCTATACCGGCCTGTACACCCTAAAGCTGTTTCGTAAGGATTACGTCGTCGCGAATCTGCCCATCATGGATGAGACGAATATTGTAGATTTGCGCAGCTATGACCGGCTCTCAGTCGGGGAGCTTATAAACCAAATGGTCGTCATCTGGTATGACCACAATCTCGATAAGCAAAGGTCGGTTACCGCGCATAACACGGTAGTGCGGGAGTTGCAGGGAGGGGTTGTCTCGTCTACGGTAGAGCTACCTGGGATATCTACTGCAGACCTCGCCAGTAAAGTAGTAACCCGAGAATTGAAGAAAAATAGCACTGCTTTATCCAGGGTGTCTATTATTACAGGAAGGATCGGAGCTACGTTTGGGATAGGGGATCTCTTCAAGCTTAATTGGGCTGATTATGGTATTAGCGGGGTCGTGTATCGAATTGCGCGTATCGGATATAACGCAGCTGACAGTAACCAGACGGTAATTGATGCAGTAGAGGACATTTTTGCGTTCGGCACAGGGCTTTATGCTCCTCCGGATGAGAGCGCCTGGAAAGACCCCATTAGCGCCCCGCAACCAGCTCCGTACCATCAGGCCACGGAAGCGCCTTATATCTTGATAGAACGGAGGCTGCGCGAATCGCAGGCATTGATAGCGGAACTCGACCAGATGGCAGGATTCTTGACTTATCAAGCGTCCTCGCCTTCCCAGGACGCTTTTAGTTATACGCTATACACTCGAGTAGGCACGAACCCGTTCGTGCAGCAATATGTCGGGCTCTTTACCCCGGTTGCCCAGACTATCTCGGAATTAGTGCCAGAAATTACATCAACTGTTGGTATCACGGCGCTATCGAACTCCGATATCTTGGCCGTGCCACTCAACACGTATGCGCACATTGGGCCGGAAGTCGTGGAGGTAATCGCTAGGAGCGCAACATCCTTGACTCTTAAGAGGGGGATATTAGACACAGTTCCTATAAGCCACCCAACAAATTCAATTATCTTTTTTTCGGAACGACGGCAATCTTACGACTACACGCAGTGGGTAGACGGCTCTCAAGTACAGGCAAAAGCCAGCCCTCTTACAGGCAAAGGCTCATTAAGTTTGGCGCTGACCCCGACTGACACATTACAAATAAAGCGCAGATGGTATCGCCCCTACCCCCCAGGGAATCTCAAGGTTAATGGGGTGCGCTGGCCGCAGGACGCCGTCGTAGGCGAGCCCGAATTCACTTGGAGTCACCGAGACCGCACTACGCAATTAGCGTACTATGTTGGGCAGGATGAGGGCAATTTCGGCCCGGAGGCTGGAGTAACTTATACGATCAGGATTTACGATCGCAACAATGCCTTGAAGCGCACCGTGACGGGTTTGACTGGAACTAGCTGGACCTATTTGTCAGCAGATCAGGTGGCAGACGCACTCGGGGCAGCTTATACCTTCACGATTGCCTCGGTCCGTGACGGACTGGAAAGCTGGCAAGCAAATCGGGTAATCGTGTATACTGAGGCGATCGGCTACGGATACGGCTATGGATATCTGTATGGCGGGTTCACTGGAGAAATTGGCTTTGGCGAAGCTTATGGACAATTTTATGGCAGGTTTTTCGGTTGAGAAGGAGCTAACATGACGGCATTAGTCGGCCCTAATCTGGGTGTCAATTATGGATGGGCGTTAGGGGAGGACGGATGGAAACCAGGAATGGACCTTAATCTGAAGTTACTTGACGCTATGCTTCAACTGGCAGTAAAGGACAAAGATCTAGGTACACCCCCCGGATCTCCCGCAGAGGGAGATCGATATATCATTCCGGCAGGGGCTACCGGTGCGTGGGCAGGGCAGACGAATAAAGTGGCTGTCCGTATTGAAGGTACATGGGAATTTTATTCCCCCACAGAAGGCTGGTTCGCTTGGGTGCAAGACGAAAACCTATTCTACACTTTTGATGGCGCGGCATGGGTAACCTCCATCAATTCTGCACAGCCTTACGACGTCCATATCACTTTCAACGGTGTACCAGACAGTTCTTTGGTATTGGCGAGGGTCCCGGTACCTCGTACAACTGTCTTTCCGGCAGGGTTAACCGGTAGCTATGCGAAATCGGAAGTCGCCGCTACGGCCTCGACGACGTTTGCAATATTGAAGAACGGAGCTAGTATCGGCTCAATTGTGTGGGGCGCTGGAGCTACAGTAGCTACCTTCACATTTACGACTGAGCAGACTTTCGCAGCTGGTGATCTTCTGAAGGTTGTCGCTCCTGCCGTTATCGACGTATCCTTAGCGGATATTGGTATCACGCTCGTCGGGACTCGGTAACGCGCTATGGCCTTAATATCTTTTGACGGCTTCCAGACATACGGTTCCCCTGCAGACACTAGCGGAAAATATGCTGTGTTTGACGGCGCTCTTGGCGCAGGTAGAAGAGCAAGCTCTGGGGCTGCCGAATTATCTGCGTCTGGAGCTATTACTCTCCTCTTTTCAGCAGCCTCTACCTTGTCACGAGGGTTTGCATACAAACAGCCTACGCTGTTCGCAACGACTATATTGGAATTTTCCACTAGCTTAGGCGAGCAGCTAAGCTTGCGAACTACGGCAACTGGTCAGTTATACGTCAGCCGGAATGGCTCTACCATATGGTCTTCAGCTTCAGATCCTACATACCGGCTGAAGGCTGGGCAATGGCGATATATCGAATTCTCAGCGACAATCAGCACATCCGCTGGCACCTGGGCGTTACAGGTGGCTGGAATCCCGGACTCATTAGTGCAAGGTTCCGGAGTCAATACCGCAGCCCAGGGCGGCACAACCGCAGATAGAGTAACCTTTAGGCAGTCGGCTGCTGGGGCTTCCGCGTTTGCTGACACTTATCTCAGAAACGATCTCACATTTAATGGAGACTGTAGGGTCGATCGCTTACTCCCGTCTGCTGACGGATTTCATGCAGATTATGGCGTTTACGGTGCGGCAACCCTTGCACTGGCGTTGGATGACACGAGCCCGAATGGGGATACTGACTACATATTTTCCAATACCGTGGGTGAGATAGGCTCTGTGCATATGGCGGATCTCGCATTTACCCCAGAGACAGTGTTCGGAGTTAATGCGGTTTACTACGCGAAGCTTAGTGAGGCTGGAACACGCGCGTTGAGTATCGGTATCAGGTCTGGGGGGACTGATGACTTTGGCAGTCCCGACGGTTTAACCTTAGCGTATGCCCGATACGAAGATTTCCTGGCGGACAACCCTATCACCAGCCTACCATTCACCATTTCGGATATCGCTAGCTTAGAGTTAGCTGTAAAGACGGAGACTTAATCTATGAGCTTTCTTAATGCGTTGATTACTGATGATCTTGACAATATTTCGGACCTTGGTACGGTTATGCCATATTCTTCTTCTGGTCTGGGTTTGGTGGTTGGGGCGCCTCCAGGATTTACTGGCGGGAACCGGGCCTATATCACTTGTAGTCAATATGAAGATTCGATCAACATGAGTGTCGGGGAGCAAGCAGGGAATACTCTTTACATTGCTGGTTTCGTAAAGACACCCACCGCAAATAGCTCCGGAACACAAGCGATGGTGGGAATCGGCGGCCCCATGGGCGGCAGCTATGGATACCCTAGAACTCAGTGCGGTCTCGTGTGGTCTACGACCCTAGCTAAATTTGGGGCGTCTAGGGGCGTCTCTTCAGTGGCTTGGGGTGCAACTACTTTTAACCGAAATACGTGGTATTCAATTCGTATAGAGTGCAAAGTTCATTCTTCGACTGGCGTATTTAAGCTGTGGGTAGACGGATCTTTGGAGATTAACTTCTCTGGTAATACGCAAGCTTTCGGTTATGACAATGTCAATTATGTAAATCTGGGTTCGTTTTTCGCGGAGAATGGCTACCCAAGCCTGCTGACTGGGCTCTCTGGCGCATATCAGTTTATAGTGTGCAATAACCAAGGCTCTGTGAATAACTCAATGATACCGTGGAGTATGGGGCACGAGCTACTTTACCCAGAATCGGACGGGGCCTCGACCTGGACGCCTAGTGCTGGTGCAGCCTATGCAGCGATTGATGAGCTGGTTGGGGCCTATAACGACGATACCGACTACGTGTCTGCAACCGCATTAAACGCAAAGCAGATAGCTGGGCTTCCTAATCCAACAGGGACTATCGGGAATGTGATGGGGGTTATTGTGAACGGCAGGCTCAAGAGAACCAATATTGGCGTAGTGGGGGTAAAGATAGGGACGAAAGTGTCAACAGATGAGCGCCAAAGCCCCGCTATTTATCTTTCAACTGCGTACAAGAACTACCAATACCTCACGGAGACAAAAGACGGCACTAATTTATTTACCCAGTCCGATCTTAACTCGCTGGAAATTACCGCTGAAGTGACCGACTTGCCATAATGCCAACTAAAAAGTATTTAACAAGCACTGCTCTCACCGCCCCTAGCGGCACTCTGCCGTCGGGGGAACAGGACTCTCAGTCTCCCAGCTTTTCAGCGAGTACCGCAGCCACCATTAAAGGGGTTACAGCCGCTGCTGGGAGCGCTATGGCAAGCATGGCTGGGACAACACTGGCAAATACGAGTCCACAGGCCGGGTTTATGGGCATGTGGGGGCTGCCTCCCCTCTCAGGTGCTCAGACGATTGGTGGGGCTAGTGAGACAGTGACGGTAAACGTCGCCGATCTGCAGAGTAATCTAGCAGCTAACTTCTGTGTCAATCGAGCGCACGTCTACGTCTGGCGTCCATCTACAGGGACGGTTGTAGGGGACTGTTGTACCTACGCCACAGCTCCATCTGGGGGATCGCCCACCGAAGCGACGAGTGCGTCAAGTATTCAAGTCACTTCTTTTGTTGTGGATTTGGCTAGCGTATCCGCCTCTGATGGGGACGTCATCATCGTAGAGCTGTGGGCCAGCTTTACGCAAGACACTGCAGCTGCTTACACCGCCAGCATCTATTACGAGGGCAGTACCGAGCAGACAGTAGAGAATACCGTAGTCAGCGATCACGCAGCATACGTTGAGTTTTCTCAGAATTTAACTTTCCAGTCCGTCCCTGCTAGGCTGACATCAGAGTTAGCCACCACGATCTACGCGGATACCGGAGCCACTCCTACGGCGCGGCTTACGGCGGAATTAGCCACCACGATCTACGCGGATACCGGAGTCATTCCAGCCGCACGATTGACTGGGCAACTGGCTTATGTTATCTACGAGATAAACACTGCAGCAGCCTATGTCACTTCAGTGCAGGCTGAGATTCTATCACAGGAATCATCTGCTCCTCTAGCGCGTGTTACTGCGCTGCAGTTAGAGGTCATCTCGTCAAACAAGGACATCAAGAAGCGCCCAAGAACTTTTGTAAGCACTTGATAAGGTGCTATCATATGGTCACTATCAGATCAAGGAGGATCTCATGCAGTTAGTTCTCAAATTCTTATTGGCCAGGACCCAAGAGCCATCAACTTGGGGTGGACTGGCCTTGATGAACCAAGCCTTCGGATGGTATCCGATGACAGCGGAGCAAATGTATGCGCTTGGCACATTTGGCATGGCCCTCATGGCCGCTCCTGACGACTCGATCGACAAGCTGAAAGCGCGTCTATCGCAAATGCGTAAATAATTCCTCCAACACTAAATCACAAGGACGTGAATCATGGCTGTAACATACACCACTGCTGTTAAGAATGCTCGCATGGACGCCGTCGCTGCGCAGATTGATGCTGGTGCGGCTGCCGGAAAACTCGAGATCGGCACTTCCGCAATGGGCTCGATACTGGCGACGTTCACCTTGAACGACCCGTGTGCCGCTGCCGCTGCTTCAGGTATTCTGACTCTGAGCGGGTTCCCTAAAACCGTGGCTGCCGGCAATACCGGTACCGCCGCGGCCGCTCGTATTCGCGACAGCAACAATAACGATATCATCACTGGCCTGACGGTGGGGGTCTCAGCTTCCGATATTATCTTGGACAATACCTCGATCAATAGCGGGCAGAACGTCACCATCAACGCTTCCCCAACTATTACTCACGCTTAAAGGTGCACCATGCCCTGGCAACGACACGGGACATGCAATCAATGCGGGGAGTGCTGCGCAAATGCGGGCTCCCCGTACGACAGCAGCCAGGGGAAGTGTCCACATTACCTCCCTGAATCAAAGACCTGTGAGCAGCATGGCACGGCCAATACGTATT
>Ga0129333_10004843_pt1 | contig 12606 bp, 15 predicted proteins | sample CPB6_08_DNA_FD_94474 | JGI IMG/M metagenome (GOLD analysis project Ga0129333, IMG submission 94474) | Freshwater to marine salinity gradient microbial communities from Chesapeake Bay, USA - CPBay_Sum_0.6_0.8_DNA | ecosystem: Environmental > Aquatic > Marine > Coastal | place: USA: Chesapeake... | reverse complement strand
TGATGAGCAGAAGAACATCCAGCAACTGGATTATCTGGGCGAGCAACTCCTTCTACACGAATGATATGTTTAAATCCACATTCCTTTAAAAGAGTTTGCATACTCTCATTCTTTTCAGTATGCTGCTCCAAATTCATATAAAGAGCAGGTATTTCTCTAAGATCTAAGTTCATTGTGATTCTTCTTCAAGGCAATAATTTTAGGAGCAAATGGATACTCGGGATTTCCCATTTGTTCTTCTGCAAAACAATATGAAGGTGTCAGACTCAAAGTTGGTGGATTATCAATTAAATACCGATTCATTTGAGATTCATCGTGCCATAAGGCAATCACACCATTTTCAAGATCTCTGGTTACACGATCTGCAAGAACCTCTGCCATTTCAAGAAATCTCTTTGTAGAACCCCCATTAAATCCACCAGCGTAATAGTGCTCACCTTCCCCACCCACAGGCACGTATGCCAGCGACTGTGGGTTTCTATCATAAGACCTCTGCTCCTTTGGATAGAAGGACTGGTAGGGGTGCTGAGTGGCAACCAGGTCTCTTAGAACCTCATCACCAACCTTATCTACCAGACCCATATCCACATCGAAGTAGAAACAATAATCAAACTGAGAGATAAACTCCTTTTCTTTTACGAAGTAGTTGTATCTCTTCAACGTAGGCATTGGCCAAGGTTCGTGGTCAATTTGACAAACTCTTACATTGTCAGATGCTTCTACTTCGTGGTCTGTGAAAAGCAAACACTCAATATCGTGTCCGTTGAGAAAGTTCTCTTCAATGTTATCAAGGAGTCTTTCAACAAACTGAATATACTTGTTTGTTGCAATAGTTAAGATGCAGATTTTCATATCGATTTACTGTAATTATTTTTTAGCAACTATGATTATATTTTTAGTATTTCCACATTCTGAATAATTATTATAAAAAGTAAATCCATCATCCTTTAATTTTGAAACTATACAATTATAATTATCATAAACATTATCAACCATTAAATTGTATGTAATATAGACTATCTTACTATTTTTGATTACTTTATCATAATAATTTAATTGAGATTGAATATCAAGTTCTGAAAGAGAATAATTGCTAATTAGAAGATCTATATCAGAAATACTATCTAATCGCTCACACGGAATAAATTTAATTTTTGAGTATATCTTTGAAAAGTTTTTTAAATATTTTTCTTGAACTTTTAGTCCCTCAGAAAGATCGACATTTATATATTCATCAAAATCACATAAAACACTTAGGGTTTTACATAAACCACCATATCCACCACCAATTTCAACTACTTTAGAAATCTCTTCATTTTCGCAGATTGAACTCAAGTCTAAACAATTTTTAATATATCTGAGAGTAGTTGGTGATATTTTACCATCACCATAAACAAATTGTTTAGGATTTCCAATCAAATCATTTTCTAAAAATTGATCCAGATTTTCATCATAAATTTCTTTACCAACCTCTTGAATATGGTCAAAATATTTTTGCCCCAACTCAAAATCAACGTGCTCAAGAATAACATTATATTCTGGCAATACTTTAAAATTAGAAAAGACTTCATCATCTTCTAAAATTTTATTACAAATATCAATATATTCTTTTGCATCATTTGGGTTAATGTCCCAACCATTAAAATTTTCCATAAAAATAATTTACAAATTTACTTTAACAACTTTTTAGATAATTCTTCGATTGTACTATGATCAGCAATATTATATATTGGATCTTTGTACTTTAATAATTTTACTTTGGAATACTTATTCATTTTAAATTCATAATTTTCTCTAACTGCAATAGACCATATAACATCTTCACCTTCTCCCCAAACTAATTCATCATTCAAAGGAAACTCTATCATAACATTTTTTTTAGAAACCCAATAGGCCCCAGAAAAATACATGTATTTTGTGAATCTTTCTTCATCATAAGGAAGAAGACACTTCATTCCAGGTTCAACACTTCTGCTAATTAATTCATTCCTCTCACCATAAGTACTCACATTCCTAGGATCGTTCCACATACAAAGACACCAATCACGATATCTTGTTTCATCCGGATTTACAATTTTAGTCATACATAAATCAAAATTATTACCAAACTTCAAAAATCCAGTATACCAATCATTATCAAATTTAATGTAATCGTGCAGATATACTATGTTTTCAAAACTAGCACAATTAGTAACAATATTTTTTTTCTTAGTAATCCAAGATTTTTTTATAGTTTCGTCAAACTTTATTACTTCAGTTTTATTTCTGATAACCTTAGAATTTCCAACGACTATAATTTCATAATTTGGAATATTTTGAACTTCAATGCTATCGATAATTTCATTAATTTTGTCATCTTCCGTTCCATTAGTAATAATACCAAAGGTAAAATCCATAATTTAAATATTCCTACAATAATCGTTTGACATAATCACTACAAATTCCATGACAATTAAATGCTTTTAGATCAGTAAATAACTCTACTGACATATTCCACTCTGGCATAACAATTACTGATTTTGGAGTATAAGTTTTACCAGGATAAGTCCAAATATAATTTTTACTCGTCAAAGTAAAATCATCCTCTTGGTGCCAAAAATAATTGAACCCTTCGGTTCCATAAGAAAACTCATAGAGTGATTCAATATTTTTACAATGAATCCATAAAAAATCTTTGTACTTAGATAACCAAAACCAATCTACATGATATTGTGGTTCATCGTGACCAAGATAAAATTTTCTATCATACGTATCATATCTAATATCAATTTCAACGTGGAATCCTTCTATTAGTGCTTTTTCCAGATATTCTGGGTTATTCTCTTCCAAAGGATTTGATCCATCAATATTACCTCGATGTGCTATAAGTTTCATTGCTTATAATGCTCCAAGAAATAATTAAGATCTTCGGGAGTTCCAATTCCCCACATCTTTTCAATATCTTTGATTCGAATTTTTTTTCCATCTTGAATTGCTTCATTGAAGACTGGGCAGACATAGAACTCATTATTAGTTCTGATATTTTTCTCAATCATTTGTTCGGCATATTTCACATAGTCAGAACCTTTCTTCCAAAAATAGATACCAACCGTTGCATTATCACTGATTGGTTTTTTCTCAGCAACTTCAGATACAAAACCATCCTCACCAACCTTGGCATAGGACCACTTAGGATGAGTCGCCTTGAAACTAACAATACCACCATCAATACCATCGGCATTAAATGCATAGAGACATTCATTACTGTTCCACTCCACAAACTGGTCAGAGTTTGCCATTACAAGTGGAGAATCATTATTAATGAACTCTTTGGCAAGTAGAGTAGTGCAAGCAGCACCTTCAGTAACACCATCCACCTGAACAATATTGCAGTTAGGAGCAATCAAGTTTAGGAGATATTGAAGACTATACTTCTCATAATGTTCCTTCTGAACAATAAAAGTATAATTTGCTTCAATATTAAGATTCTCAACTACCACTTGAATCATTGGTTTACCATTCACTTCAATCAGTGGTTTAGGAAAGGTATATCCAGCATTCGCAAAGCGACTACCAGCACCTGCCATAGGAATAAGAACATTCATTTTATCAGACTTCCAGGGTACTGCTGTAAGTTTTTTAGATGCAAAAGTTTTAAAAACTTTATCTATTTTTTCTTGATTTAAGTCATATCTATTTTCTATTGCTATTAGATGTGACTTACTATCTAAAGCACCTTGCCTACCAATATGACTATCTTCAAAAATTATAGTGTCTTTTGGAAGTGCATTACAAGCGGTCATACATTTCCAATACATTTCTGGAAATGGTTTATTTCGAGTTACATCTTCATTACTAACACAGTAATCAACAAACTCTAATAAACCCAATCGAAGCAAAACTAATTTGACAGTATTACGAATACTATTACTTGCAACTGCAACTTGATATCCTCTGTGTTTAAGTTGCTGAAAGTAATGCATTAATTCATAGTCGTGCTCTAAATCAGAAAAAAGTTTAAGAGTTTCTTTTTGCTTGTCTTCCCATATTTGCTGATGCTTATCTACTGGAAGTCCCTTTTTTTCAGTGAGCATTGCAAGCTTTTTTGAAGTAGGGAGACCATCATAAACACTGAGGTGCTCTTCCCGACTTATAATATAATCATATGAAACATTTTTCAAAGCACGATTGAGTGCTTCATAATGTTGCTCCCTACTATCAACAAGAACTCCATCAAGATCAAAAATTACTAACTTATTCATACAAAAAATTTATAACAGTATCCTTTGTGATATTAAAAGAATTTAATACTTTATCATCGATCAATAAATCATAATGAATTTTACCCATTACAAGTTGATCGTACTTCAATCCCCAACGATTTAATTGTTGAATAGTTTTAGAATATAGTTCACTGTAAATAAGTGCCACATTCCCTTTGAATTGGGACATTCCTCTTGCAGTATATATGACTATTTTATGACCATCATTATGCAAAGAATTAACCAGATCAATAACACTTTGATCTGGTTCACAATAATCATACTTGTTAGGTCCCAGATGTTCGTACTTGCTAGAACGATAGCAAATAACATCATCAAGATCAAACGCAATAGTTTTTAGTTTGCTCATTTAATAATCTAAGTTTAGATTTAATTCTTTTCTGTATGATTTTATCAGCAGATGAAAAATTTGATTTTATTTTATCTACAAACTCTTTATCAGATAAAACATAGTGACCACAGGTTATTATAAGTTGGTCTTTTGAAACTCCTTTAAGATTAGGAATCCATTTTTTCCACTTACTAGAATTATAGCATATCTGATAGAATTCTTCAAATAATTTATCGTCTTTCTTACATTCTTCCAAATAATACTCAGATTCTATTTGCCCATACTCTGGTGCGATATTAATTGCATCAAGTCCAGATTGAAATCTCATCTCAACATCAAATGAATCTGTAAGATAATCTCCATTATGCTCTTTACTGAGTATTCCAAAGTCCTTTACAACTTGAATAAAATTCTGCAATCTTCGATTATTAAAATTTCCTGTATTTGTTCTTGTAGATAAATCTAAGCGAGTTCCAGACTGAACAACCGCATACTTTATTTGTTGAAATTGGTCACACTCCAATGAATTTTTAAGATATTTTAAAAACCAGTTTAACTCTTTTGGTTCATATTTAAATATTGCTTCTTCAGTTCCAACTTCATACATTACATTAGGATTTTGATTCCAAAGTTGTATCAAAATTTCTTTTGTTTTTTCTGCTGCTTGCTCTATAGAGTTAGAAACTCTAAAAGGATCAATATGGATAAGATCAAAATAAGAACAATCTTCAATAAAGGATTTTACTCCATCATCAGGATCCTTTCCCTGTAATTCCCCACCGTGATCCCTACAAAGTAGAATAGATGAATTTTGTTTTTTTACATACTCAGAAAATATTTTAGTATTCCAATTATTCACATATCCACCGCAGTAATCAACCTGCCTTCTCGAAGGGATCAACCCAACAGAATGTTTTTGCCCATGTTTAATAACACAGTCAACAACATTTTTACTCATCGGGCCTATGTAATACTTGGGGAAACTCATAGGATTTTTACAATCTTTCTTTCGGGATGGTTTTGAAAATCAATAAACTCAAATTTAACATTATACTTATCAACATATTCATAAAAAGCTTTTTGTTCATGATCATTACAATTAGGATCGTAATTATAAATCCACTCATCAAAAACAATAATTGTTCCACTTTTAATGTATGGATGTAAATAATTAAAAATAGTTTTAGTAGAAGAATATAAATCACAATCAATGTGAAGAAGACTAATAGTATCTACCTCTTCCAAATATTGTGGAATAGTATCTTCAAACCAACCTTTATAAAATTTTACGCCATCAATATTAGGAACAATACCATCTGTACTAAAAAATCCCTTATAACACGGTGTATTTGTCCAATCCTCAGGCAATCCTTCAAATGAATCGAAACCAAAAACTTTGTAAGAATCATTAAATTTTTTTCTAATTATATCAATGGTTCTTCCACTATAAACACCGAATTCGAGAATATGTTTATATTCTGGATTAATTATTGAAGACACATATAAAAACTGCTCTTCTAGCAGATTGTGTTGATGCTGACCTGCTGCATTATTAGTAGTCATTTAAAATTCTCCTGAATATTAAGATAAAGGTTATACTTTCCAAAATAATATAAAAACATATCAAGAGGATGTTCGTGAAGTGGAGACATATTCAACCATATTAAAGATGTGAGAATTTCAATATTATTAAAGTTTATGTTTTTATCTTCACAAAATTTCCTAAGAATATTTTTACAATCAATCAAAGATTTTTTAATATAAACATCACAATTTATTTGTTTAGAAAAATCTATCTTAAAATAATTGTTATGTAGCATTTCATGATTAAGAATAAGATTATGATTTAATTTCGCCAGATCATAATTCATATCTCCTGATTCAATTATACCATTAAAATCCTGTCTCCAATCAATTAATGTAAATGAATCTGAGATTAAAATATTGTCCAAGATAAAATCGCCATGAAATCCTGTTGGATTTGGTCCAATAATATCTTTGAAATTTATTTTAGATACAAGGTCTTTAATTCTAGGAACTTTTAAACCATTAATGCAATCAACATTATCAGTTAAATTATGTTTATCTAAAAATTTTTCAATCCTCAATAAAGTTTTATCTTTATAAAATGACAGGGCATTATTATAAAAATTTTCTTGCTCTCTTTCTACCCATAAATTATCATTCGCCCAGTTCAATAATTTTGAAAACTTATCCCTATCTACAACATCTGACATTAAATCGGCATTAATATATTCGTACTTATAAAAGTTTTCAGTACTATCTAAAAGTTTAGGCACTAAGTTATCTAAACTTTTAGTTCTCAAAACTCGGTCATAACAAATTTTTTTATTATGAAAGAACTTAATTACAAAGTCATCAAAGATGAAGATATTTTCATCTTCTTTATCAAGAACATGAATTGTCCCCTTTATTTTTGATCTAGTTCTTTTGAGTGCATCAATATTTCCAATATCATACCACTCATCAACTGATAAGACAGAAAAATCATTCATTTTACGAATAACATGGCAATCACTTAGATCACTGGTACTTACTTTTTGGAGAATATTTTTACAAATTTCCCAAAATACATCATACTGTCTAATACCAGAAACTCCAACATAAACAAAGTCAAAGTTTTGTTCACCTTTCTCATTAATGGAAGCAATTTTTCCATTAACACAATTAATAGTTCTATATGATTGACTGTTATCTCCGGTACCACCGATAGACCAATTAGTAGAAAAATCTATATTTGAAATGTAGTTGTTAGGAAGAACAGTATCACAAGCATGAAAAACAAATGGACATTGCAAATACTCTTCACATAAAGAGATGGAATAAAGTAAACTACTTCCATCACCAGTATAATTATCAACCTCAACAAATTGAATGTTTCGGTCGCTATGTGCAAGAGTTAGATACTGTTTTACATGAGACCCATAATGCCCAAGAGTTACAATAAACTCAACATCTTGTGGATAAGTCTCAATGATATGAGATATAACAGGTTTATCTCCAACCCGAACTAAACTCTTATTTGTGAACTTAGTTAAATTACCAAGTCTAGATCCAAGACCACTAGTTGTAAGTAAAACTTTATACTCTGCCATATTTGTCATCCAATCTTACAATGTCATCCTCACCAAAGTATTCGCCCAATTGAACTTCAACAAATACTAAATCATCTTCCCCAATATTTTTAACTTGATGCTTTGCCTCTTTTGGAATAACAATAATGTCACCTACTCTATAATAATTAAAAACATCATCTATTTTTACTTGAGCAGTTCCCTTCACAATTACCCATATTTCACTCCTTTTAAAGTGATATTGATAACTAGGAGACTCTCCAGGTTTAACAATGATCTTCTTCACCTTTGTATATTCTTCATCTAGAAGATTAGTGTAGGAACCCCAAGGTTTATTGTGTATTTCCATTTTCAACCTTCCAATTTAAAGGCAACAATAGAATTGATTAATCCATTACTATTAAATTTGATAACGTCAATTACATCCAATTTTTCTTCACCATTGACAAGTATGAAGATCTGAACAGCATAAGAAGTTTCGGAATTTGAATAGAACTTAATAGGAGTTACATGAATAGTATTAACACTATTAAAAATATCACAATTCGCAGCGACAACATTTTTCTTACCGCTAGCAAAAATATTCCAGTCTTTTAGTTCTATATCATTAGAGAACATTTCTGAAAGTTCATCAATATTTTTATCAGAAAATACTTTAAAGTATTTGATTAAATCATCTTTATGTTTCATAATTTCAATAACCTAATTTAGAATTGATTTCTTTTAACAAATTAATCTCATATTCAAGACCGTTTGCCATACCAATATTCCAGCAACTGTAACTGGAATTATGAATAGTATTATAAGTCAAATGAATTGAAAATCCATTTCCAACATAAAAAGTTTTTTTATTATGTGTATTTTTAAAGTTATTGAAAGGAACCTCATCAAATCCATCCGAACCAGGAGTCATTACAACCTTCCTCCAATCTTCAGTTTTAATCATAAAAACACTATTTGTGTAATATGGGCAAGTAAATTCTTCAATAGAATAGTCTTGTTTATCAGTTATCCTATCAAAATTACTAATAATATATTCGTTCAAAATAATCTGCGCTTCTGCACAAATACGAATAGGATGAATACCCTTATAATAATGATTAATTTTACTAACCCCCTCATAGAAAGCGTTAGAATCCCAAGATCTTGCTTGTAGTGTGTATTCATTCAAAGGTGAATAATCAACACCCCACAGACCATTTGGCATATTTCTTTTCAAAAAGTCAGAATAAATCTGTTCTTTTACAGATTCATCAGTTACAAAAGACTCAATAAATCGATCAACCAAAGGGATGTTATTAGAAAGTAACGGAGCCAAAATAAAGTTATCATCAGAATCAAGCACTTTAACATTTTCAATCATGTAATCCCATACATGATTTCCAATGAAACAATCTTCATCAAGTTTTACGGAATACTTAGTATCTTGGGATAAAGCATATTCAACTTTTGCCATATAGTTATATCCAGAGTTGAATAAAACTATATTAGTCTCAATACCATCAAGTCTCTCAAAATCAGCAGTATGAGTGGATAAAATATTAACTCGTATTTCTCTTTTATTTTCTTCTTTAATACGATTTAAAAAATATTTTGTTATATTCCAAAAATTAGTGGAACGGTCATGAGCAAGATAATTAATAGTAATCATAATGTACGCTTAAATGAATTTAATATTTACTGGGTATCCAATTCCCACCATGTATGTATACCCCTACTATCGGTGTCTATCCCATAACCGTCTAACAAACACTTCAATGTTGGATACTTTGTGAAATTCCAAAGACCTTCGGAAAGAGCGTGCATATGGGGGAATATAAGAGAGTTTGTTGTCCTATATTCCCTAACTGTTTTAGAATTTTGAATACTATAAGTATTCTTACTTCTCATAAACGATAAACAATCTTGATCTTCATTCTGGTTTTTTGCTTTATCTAACTTATCAGTAAACTCTTGAAATACAGTTTTTTTCCATATAGCTGGTTGAAAAATATGACTATCTTCTTTGTAAAAATAATAGTCATCATAACCAGTAAAAATACCATCCTGAGATTCAACCACACTATGATGAGCATAACTTAGCAAATAATCCCAAGAATTTTTGCTCATAAAATTATACATTTCATCTAAAATTTTTCCAGAAACTATCCCAGTAGGAATCCAGTCTTCATGTATAAAAAGAAGATATTCACAATCAATTTCTTTTAAAATAGAATTGATTCTTTTTGTCCATACAATATTATCAGTATAAGTGTGCCTAATCCAACTTTTAGGAATACCATACTTTTCAATATCATCAATTGTATTATTGTATGCAAAATGTATTTCAATATCTTTTACATGTTCGTTTATCTGCCCAATGAGAGCACTCCAAATAAATGAACAATCAGAATGTGTGTAAATGAATAAGGGAATTTTAGATTTCATAGTCTTTTGAGATCAATGTGCGAAGCATAAAATTTTTCTATCGGGAATTGCCAATTTGTATTATGTGGAAAAGTTCCCGATAGTCCTAATGGACTTTCATTATAAAGAACATCTCCATATAAAGAGCATTCTTTTAAATCATATCCCTGTTCTTCTAAAAAAAATCCATAACAACCTTCACAATATCCCGTTTCCTCTTTATTAGATGGTAAAAATTTATCTGCTCCCATATCAAGCATTTTTTTCATTACTTTATTTTTACAAAAAAATATAGGACCATAACACCCAAGACCGGAAAAAACGTATTCATAGTTTGAGTTTAAATTTATATTTTCACCCCATGAATTAAAGTTTCCTATTGTTCTATCAAAATAACATAAAATTGTTAAATCTTTTTTCTTTAAGTAATCCATATTATCTTTTACCACCATAGAGTCGTGTAAAAAATAATAAAATTCCTCATCAGGATACTTTTTATAAGTATGCCAATATGCACCAATCATCCAATTGTGATTTTTAACATCTTCAACAATCACATCATACTTACTTAAACTAGAAAAATAAGTTTTGTCATTTGAATCGCTATCAACAACAACTATTTTTTCAACAGGATGATGTTTTCTTATAGATTCAACTAATTCAATGATAAATGGAAACTTTTGATTATACTTACAAGGAATTACAAACATATTTCTCCAATTAACTTTTAATTAAAAATAATAGATCGTCCCATCTCCCCTTTTTATCACGAAGATCAATACATTCAACAACATATTCAATGTCATTATCAATAGATTGGCATACTTTTTCAGATTTATCAATCAACAAATCAAACCATTCAATACTCTGCACATCTTCAATTACAAAAAGTCCATTTTGCTTTAATTTCGGCAAATATAATTCTAAAGATTTTAGTTGACTTTCCAATGTATGCGGTCCATCATCAATAATAATATCAAATTCTCCTATGTTTTCAGAAAACTTTTCATCATAAGCATCGCCAAAATGCATAGTTACGCCAGCAATATCCCTATATTTTTTATCTATTTTTTCATCAGAAATATCAACGCCAATAATAGATTTAGAATTTAAAAAATATTCTTTCCATAATTTTAAAGAACCACCAGTTTCTATTCCAATTTCTAATAAATCAATTTCCTTTTCTCTATAAGCTTTAAATTCTTTTTCATATACATTTTCAATATAACTATGGCAAGTATTTTTATCAGTTCCTCCTTTATCATAACCTTCATTAAAAAAATCAGAATCTAAATTAAATTCTTTCAAAATATCAATCAATTTCATTTTTTTATATTTTAATATTTCATATCTATGTAGATGTCTTTCATATACGTTTATATTAGAATTCCAAAGATTTTTCAAATTACCACCACCCATGCCAATCCAAAATTCGCAGTTATGGCGTATAGAAAGTATGGGGGGAGTTTTGGGAAATTTAATTTCATCAATGGTGGGAAGTTTTTTAATATAAGAAGAATTTGCCCACCAAAAATTTCCAGAATAATGAATAGTAGGTTCATTAACCAAATCAACTCCACAAGAATCATATTCTTCCAATGTATCAAAACACTTTTGATATTGATTAACATTAAAATAAGTCATATATTTACGCCAATCATCTATACAAGGATTATCTGGGGTTGTTACTCCTTTTGTATGAACATATAAAATTTTACAATTTTCATCTATTGAATCTGAAAATGTTTTAATTAAATTTAAAGTAAAAAATTCTCCAGTTTCAACATAAAGATGTTTATGAATTTTAATCTTGCTGTGTGGTTGAACGGTCAATTCACCCCCTCCAACCACAGAAAGATTTAACAAATTAACTTTATCCATCAATCCAGATTGTATTATTTCAGAATAAATTTCATCAAAAATTTCTTGATATTTTCCAATCGTTGCTATGTGAAAATATATTACACTTGGAATGACATTTTCCATAAGTATTTTTTTAAATTATAATCCAATCTGGAAGATAAAGATTGCTGAGATCTTTAGAAGCATCTGGTCCAGCAAACCAAATACTTGGGGCAACTGTTTTTTTACTCTTTGCCAACCAAGAACCCCACCAAGAGAATGAAGAATTAGCAATAATGTGATATGCGCAAAGAGATTGGAGACAAAGATCAACGCCTGTGCTGTTTCCTTCTGCAAAGATAAAACGATCTCCCTGAAAAACTTCTTGCTCCTTACACCACTCAATATCATCAGAAAAGATCATAACTGGAATGTCTTCTGGCATATGAGACAATCCCTGAGCATAATATTCAAGAGTTTGAACTGGATGATGTGGATATTGTAGATAATCTCCCCTACGAAGATGAATTGCAATTACTTCTTCATCACCAAAATTTGATTTAAATGCTTCTTCTGTTGGTTCACGAATTTCATCGGCAAAAGTAAATGCCTCACGAATTTGCTTTTCAATATGTTTGAAATACTTCTCAGTCTGAAAATATCCATAGAG
>Ga0129333_10004842_pt1 | contig 12607 bp, 17 predicted proteins | sample CPB6_08_DNA_FD_94474 | JGI IMG/M metagenome (GOLD analysis project Ga0129333, IMG submission 94474) | Freshwater to marine salinity gradient microbial communities from Chesapeake Bay, USA - CPBay_Sum_0.6_0.8_DNA | ecosystem: Environmental > Aquatic > Marine > Coastal | place: USA: Chesapeake... | reverse complement strand
GCCGCATGGCAGCAGCCCGCACTGATGCTCATCGGTATCGCTGTGGCGGGGCTTGCAGCCAACGTGCTGCACGCGCATTAAGTAGCCGCTTAGATCTGTCTATTGACGTCGTTTCCTCCGTTCCAGATTGTCTTAGTTATCGCGAAATAGTCTATCTAGACGATTTTCGCGCAGCGCAGATTTATTGAACATATCCTCCGTCTGATCGTTTTGATCAGTTCTTACAGGAGATTTTATGTTCAGCTTATTCAAGCGTAGGCTTATCCGACATCAAAAGACTTTCTGTCGCACTTTCTTTTCCCCCAGAGGGTATCTCGCTCCTAGCGGCCAGGGAATGACGGAATATATTGTTGTAGTCGCTGTTGTAGCCGTGGCGGCAATTGGCGTATACAGCATGCTCGGTCAGACCATTCGTAACCAGACTGCGGGCATCGCGCAGGAAATCTCGGGGAATGACGCTGGAGCGGCGCTCAATGCAGCCACCAGTTCTGCGTCTGCAGCGCGATCGCAGGCAAATGTTCGTAAAGACCTGAAGAACTATAACCAGGACAACCATTGAGATTTAATTCACCGCCTAAAGGTGCAGTCCTGATGCTTGGGCTCGGCATATTGTCTTTGATTGCAGTGCTCGTATTTTTTGTGGCGCGCTCTGCGGTGATTAGCAATGAGAAAGCCAAGGCAATGGGGCTTGCGGATGCCGCTGCCAAGTCAGTCGCAACTTGGTATGCCCAGATTCTCAATTACGACGCTTATAGCAATCGAGCAATCGCAGCTAACGAGATTATGATTGCCCAAGCAGCAACTCTCGCCTCGTGGACCCAGTATGCCCAAACGCTTGCGCAGAATATTGGCACGGTAGCGGCTGTAATCCCGGCCGCACAGGCCTTCGCGAGCTGGATAAACGAGTCTGTGACAGTTAGTCATCAGATGGCGAAAGCTGGAGCCTCGATTGAAACTCCCATGCGCTCGGGCTATACGCAGATGTTGCATTCGAGCCAGCAATTGATGCATGCAGCAGCGACGCCCTTTGCTGCGCAGGCAATAGTCAACGAAGTGGTATGGTCAGGCGATTCGCGATTTTTCGGCCAGCTCATTCCGAGCAGCGCGATCTCAGCCTTTTCGTCTTTCTCCCGCGCGCGATCGGGCGTCGATCGCGCACCACTTGCCAGCCTGGTCGAGCAGTCACAAGATGATTTTTCGCGTAGCCGAGGCTTTGATCAGCGGCTTTACTTAATGCCTAGCGTGGGCTGCTTGCCGACTAGTTTGGATTCTGCGTTCAGTAAGCTCATTCGGCGCGGGGGAACATGGCTCAGTGCAGATCTTTCCAACTGGGAATCTGCCGATACTCTATCCATTCACTCATGGCGACGAAGGAGTCGGCTGAATTGGCGCTGCTCCGGTTTGCGGGAGGCGATTCCGCTTGCATGGGGTGCAGCTGACGTGCAGATATCGGGTCACGCGCAGATTACCGGAGATGGCGCAGGGCTCGGGGCAAATCCCACGGCCTTCAGTCTTGCGGGTAGCCAGGCGATAAGTCTTTTGGGCTATCAAGGCCTCAGTAGCTATCGAGAGCTGACTGTGACTAACGATGCAGCCCGGCAGTCCGCCTCGGTTCGCGTTCCTGTCATGGTCCGCTTGCCGTTGTCAAAGACCCAAAAAATTACAGCAGGCCAGACCGTGATGGCCGATAGTGCAGCCAAGCAGCCGGATAAGCTTTGGGCGCTCAGTGTCGCTGAGCTATTTTTTCAGCGCCCTGCAGATACGCTCGCGAACCCTGCCACGCGCGAATTCGCAAATTTATTTGCCCCGTTCTGGGAGTCCCGCTTAGTTGCGCCCTCGACTGCCGATCAGTCAGTTGCCATGCTTTTATCACAAGGGGTTAATCGTTAATGCTCGCATTCTGGCAAAAACGAGTGTATCGCGGTGGTGAGCTTCAACCGCCTCAGGGGCAGTCACTGCTCGAGCTTATGTTGTTGCTGTCGATAATGAGTGCCTTGCTGATGATGCTTGTGGTTATCGGAAATATAGGCATAGCCGGACTTAAAACCAGTCAGGCAGCGCGATTTTCAGCTTTTGATTGCGATAACCGGCCAGGCTTTTGTCGAGCCTTATCGTCGACTCCTGTGCAAAAAATTCGGTCCGCAGTTTTTTATTCAGATGAGAAGGAGGTCTTTCCTTTCGATAGTCCTAACTGGAAGAGCGTAGATAGCCTAGGGGCGCAGCGGATTGTGATGCATCGTCCTGAAGATATCTCACTATCGCTGGACCTCCCGAGAGTCGATGGCGCTGATAAGGGTCTTTTATCGAAGCTATCTGATCTTTTTCGTGGTTTAAGCATGAAGGCGGGCCCGGCTATTTTTGGGCTGCCGACCCCCGATCATCTTGCTCGATCGACGGTCTCCGCAGTTCTGTGGGATATGCCTATTCAGTCGGCAGATCGACTCGTTCCCCGGCTAACTGTTTCAAGCCGCGTCGCATTGATCTCGGACAGTTGGGCTGCCGCTGGCCAAGCAGATTTTTTTAAACGTGTACGAGACGGGGAGACCCCCTCGGCGCTTGCTGTTCAAGCAATTGAGGGGCTTTACATCCCCGGAAAGGATCTTCTCATGCCCGTGTTGAGTGGGGTTGGTCTGGAGCGTTCAACCGCTGAATTTCGATCCCGATTTCATTCCGTTGATCATGAGATTGCCTATCCCGGCACTCGAGTTCTCGCTCGATAGCTCGAAGCGCCATGGCTTCTGGTCTTGTTACTGCTGCCCTTACTTCTCTGGCCCTCCAGGCAGGAGGGGTAGATCTTCATGCGACGTATTTGCGCGGCGATCTTTCTGGCTGTTTATTGGCAGAGCAGCGGGTCAAAAACTGGCGTCTCGAGGGCAAGCCTGCAATTTTTCACCGCACAGGTGGATGGTGTGTTGCTGGCGCGATGATAGGACATCAGTGGGTCTCAGAGCAGTGGGCCGCTGAACACCCCCACGGCGGGGCCTGGGGATGGCGCGTCGTGATTCCGATGACATCCCTGCTGCAAATACAACACGCCCGGAAAGCTCAGTGGCCCTTGGAGATCATCGATCGACACCTGAATACTCGGCTGCAGATTCGACACTCATGGAAGCCGCTCGCAGAGCATCATCAGGAGTCTGTATCGCTCCTCAGGCAAGCGGGAGCCTCACACCTTGTCGATCGTGAACTCCAGCATGGGCAGATCTCCGCTTTTTCGGGCGGCCAGTTTCTCATTTCCGGCCGAGATTTGAGATTTGGCAGTTATTCCGTTTTTTTACAGAGGTAAGGGGGATTTATGCAGCATAGAATTTTTCGAATTCGAGTTAGTTGTGCACCTGCCGGTATGGCATTTTCGGAGTATTTGTTGGCGATGGTCGCGCTCGGCGGAGCCTGGCTAATGTTTGATGGATCGGCAATGAGCCTTGGTAGGGCGCTCCATGAATTGATGGCGTCGTATACGTTTTCCCTAGCGCTACCTTGGTAGTCGGGGGCAAGCATGAAAACACTAGCCATCAAAGCGCATAGCGCTCTACTTTCCTTCGCATATAGAATTCAAACGGTCAGTCGAAGGGCTGCGGTACTCGGCAAGGGCAACCCTTTTCTGGGCTTGTTGAGCCAACATTGGCCTTTACTACTCGCCGGACTGGCAGCTATCGGAGCATTCTTTTTGACTCAGTCCTATGCTGAGACAAAGGTGATGCAGGAGCGTGAGCGGCTGCTGCCAAAAGGCGGACTGATAGAGGTGTTAGTGGCTGCCCGTGATTTGGGATCGGGAGATATTGCAAGCCCCCAGACGGTGGCGGTCCGGAGAATGCCCCAGGATTGGTCGCTTCCGGGAGCGATCACGCCTTTAGATTTCGATTCAGTTAACCAACGACGCGTGGTTCGAGCTATTAAAGCTGGGCATCCGATCACCGTTGACCATATTCGACAAGGGTCTGCTGAGCAAAATGGGGTCCGGCTCGAGCCCGGATATCGAGCCATTTCGATTTCGGTGGATGAGGTCTCTTCGGTGGGAGGGCTCATTCAGCCTGGTGATCGAGTTGATCTCTGGGGCGCTGCCCTTCCGCTGATTCAGCCCTCCGAGGGTGGGATCTCCTCCCTGGCAGCTGAACGAATGCCTGTTGCGCCTCGGGCGCGGTTGGTCGCGGAGAACCTGCGCGTGCTTGCGACCGGCGCAAGGACAGAGCGGATCTTAGATCACGCTAAGGAGCAGCGGGAGGCGAGCTCGGCGGTTGCGTACAGCACGATCACGCTCGCCGTGCCGGGCAGTTTGGCGAATTTGGTACTTGCGGGTCAGTTACAAGGCCGACTCGGCATCGCGCTTCGGGCCGCAGAGGAACTGCCCCGCTCAGCAGCTGTAGGGCGTAGAGAGGAAAAACCGGCCCCAGCTACTTACAGCCCTATTGAAATCCTTATTGGAAGTACTGATGGAGGCCTTCGATGATTCTTGGAATTCCAATTTTCTGGTACTTTTTTCGCTCGATCGTTGCGCTGGCGTTCGGTTTTTTTACAGTTAAAAATCTATGGGCGGGGATGCCTGAGCTCCCGCCAACAGGTGTCGGGAATACCTCAGAGACCATTCACGCAGCCGCCGTGAAATCAATCGGGCAGGAGATTTCGCTGCTGATGGGTGAGACATTTGTTATTGCTGAGCGGGGGCTCAAGCGCATCGCACTGGGCAACGGGAGAATCCTTTCCGCGAAACGACTCGAGCGCGATCAGGTGCTACTCATGGCGCTTCAGCCAGGCTCAACAAGCCTTCATCTCTGGTACCACGACGGATCGGAGCGGCGAGTCATAGTCCAAGTTCATTCGGGAGATCAAGAGCAGTTACTCAAAGATGTTCGTCTATGGCTTGGAAAATCGACCCATATTGAGGCCCGAGTTATTGGAGGCAAGGTCGTATTGGAGGGGCGGGCACGTAACGTACAAGAGGCACAGAAGGTTAAAGAACTTGCACAGCGCTCACCACTCATCATGAATTTAGTGCAGCAAGCTGGAATAGAGCAGATGATTGCTATGGAGGTCCGTTTTCTTGAGGTCAAGAAGAGCGCCCTTGAAAATATCGGTGTTAATTGGCAAAAGAGTACGGCAGGGCCGCTATTCGGGATCGTCGGTGATATACGGACCAATTCCCGCTTCAGGCCGGCAGCCTCCGGAACCGTTGATGCATCAGGGGTGCCCAATCTCATCTCTAATCTTCCTGGCACGACGACCGAGCCGGTCGTGAATAAGATTTCACCTTTTGCGATGTATTTTGGCCTGCAAAGCACACTGACCTCAGTTGTTAACTTGATGGAGCAAAAGGGCGATGCGATTGTGCTTGCAGAACCAATTCTTTCGTGTCGTAGCGGGGGCTCAGCACGATTCCTGGCCGGCGGTGAGATTCCCCTGCCGACTACAAGTCCGCTTGGGGCGACCTCAGTTCAATTTAAACCGTACGGAATCAAATTTGAGATTAATCCGACACTCACAGAGTCTGGGAGCATTTCTGCCCGAGTCATGACCGAACTCTCTACCCTTGATCCTGCGATCAAGGTTGGTGATTTACCGGCTTTTCTCTCCCGCCAGACCGAGACCGAGGTAAATCTTCAAGAGGGCGAAACACTTGTAATTTCTGGACTCATTTCTGAGGATAAAAGTAAGACTTTAGACACGATGCCCGGGCTGGGGGGCATTCCAGTGCTTGGCAAGCTATTTTCATCGCGAGATTTTCGCGAGAGGCGCAGCGAGATGGTGGTTTTTGTGACTCCACGATTCATTTCGCCTAACTCTGATCTGAACCGTACTCTGACGGATCGCGCGACGCAATCTCTTGAACAAACCAGCCAGCGTATTCATCGAAAGGGGTCAAATGACTGAGCAGATTTTCCTTGAGTCGTACTCGGAGACTCGTATAGATCCGAATCTGCAACTACGTCTTTACCAGGGTGGATCGACGGTATCAGAAGTATTCGTGTCAAAGTTTCCAGCTGTCATTGGCCGAGATAGCGATGCCGATGTTGAGCTATCAGGCCTCTGGGTGGGGCGTCAGCATGCAGAAATCCAACTTAAACATGACGCCTTATTTATTCGTGATCAGGGAACCCTAGTGGGAACCTCTGTGAATTCGGATCGTGTGACCGAGTATGGGCCGCTTAAATTAGGGGATCAGATACAGATCGGCAGTTGGACGCTCGAGGTGCTTGGGCTAGCGCTGACAAGACTAGATCGGCACATTGATGAGACTTTTGCTGAGCAGCCGTTGGTAGATCGCGGTGTTTTGCAGTTACGATCGTTGATTGATATTCGTAAGCGTGACTGGCAAGGGGTCTCCGATCAGGCGATCCGAGCGGAGTGCCGAGAGCTGATGGGGCCTATCGCACGAGAGCTTTTGGGTGATACACCGGAAATCACATATCAGCAATTTGTTGATCGGGTCGTAGCTGAATCGGTTGGTTTAGGGCCGCTTGAGCAGCTATTCAACGATCCAGAGATCTCAGAGGTAATGGTAAATCGCTTCGATGAGATCTTCGCTGAGCGAGCGGGTGTCTGTCATAGAGTTCCGTTGCGCTTTGCGAGCGATGAAAGCGTGCGCTCCGTCATCGACCGTATTGTGTCTCCATTAGGTAAGAGAATTGATGAGTCATCCCCTATGGTGGACGCGCGATTGCAGGATGGCTCTCGGGTCAATGCCGTCATACCTCCGTTAGCAATTAAGGGCTGCAGTCTCACCATTCGCCGGTTTCACAAAAAGCGTCTGCTGGCAGAGGATCTTTGCAATCTTGGATCAGCGAGTCAGGCGATGCTCTCAATCCTCGAGCTAGCAGTTCGACATCGTCTCAATATTGTGGTCTCTGGAGGGACTGGATCCGGAAAAACCACACTATTGAATTTGCTGTCGCAATGGATCCCCGCTCACGAGCGAATTGTAACGATTGAGGATGCCGCGGAGCTGCAGCTTGGGCATTTAAATCTCGTTTCACTTGAGGTTCGGCAGGCTAATGCCGAGGGTCAAGGCGCGGTTACGATCCGTGATCTTCTAAGGAACTCACTTCGAATGCGGCCTGATCGTATCGTAGTCGGCGAGTGCCGTGGCGGAGAGGCGCTTGACATGTTGCAGGCTATGAATACGGGTCATGAGGGATCTCTTACAACTGTGCACGCAAATAGTCCACGCGACGCAATTGCGCGGCTTGAAATGTTGGTCCTAATGGCCGGGTTTGATTTGCCGCTCGTGGCAATTCGTGAGCAAATCTCTTCTGCGGTTGATCTCATCGTGCAGCAGCAGCGATGCGCCGATGGGCGGCGTCGGCTGGTTAGCATCTCTGAAGTCACGGGGGTGGAGTCCGGGGTTGTACAGACCCAGGAAATCTTTGCTTGGCGCCCTGATCAGGCTAGGTTCTGTTCAACTGGCGTTGTTCCTCATTTTTTTGAGCGACTGAGCAGCCGTGGGGTTACTGAACACTCATCTCTTTACTCCTTAATGGTGGAGTCGTGATGCAACTCGGCTTAATTGCAGGCGCACTCTGGGCTGCTGTTCTGGCCTTGATCGTACCCGGGCTAATTCGATGGTCGAGGACGCAGAAAAGTCACTACGAGGATCGATTGTTGCGCTCGCTTGAGCGATTCCATATCTTTCTGAGGATTGAATCTCTTCGCTGGCTTGGCCTAGTTTCTGCGGTACTTGCCGTAGCGCTTTCCTGGTTACTTTTTGGAGTACTCTGGATCGCGCCGTTGATATTGCTGGGCATTTTGGCGGCAATCCTGATTCTGACGAGGTTTCGCCTATCTCGACGTTACCGATTAATTCGCTATCAACTTCCGGCAGTTATCGAACTACTGGCCACCTCGCTTAGGGCTGGCTTATCGGTACGCGCTGCTTTGTCGCAGCTGGTCTCACAGAGTTCACGGCCTCTATCTCAGGAGCTTGCGATGCTGGATCGAATGCAGCGGATCGGAATGCCGCTGGATCGTGCGCTCTCGACTTGGTCCCATCGAATCCCAATTCAAGAACTTCAGTTACTTACGTTCGCAATCAACGTTTCAGCAGCTTCCGGAGGAAGTCTCTCAGATGCGTTAGATCGTCTCGCTGCCTCATTTCGTCAGCGACTTATCTTAGAGGAGAAAGTGGATGCCTTAACGGCACAGGGGCGGCTCCAAGCCTGGGTAATGGTGGCCCTACCGGGGCTGTTGGCCCTCGTCTTAACGCTAATTGATCCTGATTCAATGGCATCGCTTTGGATGAGTCGAGAGGGCCATAGCGTGCTACTTGCTGTGGGGTGTTTGGAATTAATTGGGCTGGTCTGGATTCGTCGGCTTATTCGTATTCAGGAGTAGCTTAGTGCTTATATTTTCTGAATTGCTTTGGATTCAGCTGACTCTGGCGGTCGCCTTCTCAGTCGGCGTATTTCGCATCCTCAAGGTGATACAGCGAGTGATCAGGAGCGGCCTATCAGGCTCCCAGGTAGCAGCGCTTCGGCATTTTCAGCCACCTTTTCGTGGCCTGGCCGCTTTAGTGTTTCGTCTCTCGCCATTGACATCGAGGTTTTCGCGATCTTCAGCGGCGATTCGGCGCAGGCTGAATGTTCTTGGGCTCTCTCCGGAGATCGATGATCTGCTTTTTTCCCAAATCTCTTTAAGTCTGGTGGTGATTATCGTTGCAATGGGAGGTGGGCTGACTGTTATGGCCGTGATTTTCAGACTTGAATTTTTAATTCAGCCGATACTCATCAGCACTGCTATTTTTATCGGTCTTGCCTTTATGGTTCCGAGGGCCTGGCTCTCTGATCAAGTAGAGAAGTTACGACGGGGTGTGTTACGGGGCTTTCCTTCTTTTCTGGATGTTCTGGCATTGGTGCTCGAAAGTGGTCAGAATTTTCAGTCGGCATTGCAGCTTGCGATTCAGCATCTTGGCAACGCACGCGAGACTGGCTTAGGGAAACAGCTATCAGTTTTGGCACAGGACATCCGGTCTGGCCAGACAAAATCAGTCGCGCTTCAACGATTTGCTGATCGCATTGCTTTGGCAGAGATCACCCAGTTTGTGGCTTCGATTCGTGCCGCTGATCAGCAAGGGGTGAGCGTCACGGCGCTGCTTCGGCGGCAGGCTGAGCAGTTACGGACGAGTCGTGCCCTAGCGGCTGAGCGCCAGGCGATGAAGCTCCCAGTGAAACTCCTCATGCCGCTCGCGATTTGCATTTTTCCGTGCACGTTTATGGTGCTTGCTGTGCCCTTAGTTGCCCGGCTGAAAGGTTCCGGACTCTTTTAATGCGACGCGATTGGTTTGATATCCGCCTGCCTAGCGGGACGGGAGAGTACAGTGGATTCCGCGACTCAATTGAGCTCTGCGTGAGTGAAGGCTTCTTTGATCGGCTTTGCGGAATCTTTAGATGCCGCGGTGCCCCACTTCTGTTGAAGCAATGTAGCGCAGTCCATAGCTTTGGCTTAGCGAAACCAATCTTTATCGTATTTCTAGACTCTGATTTGGTTGTGCTCTGCAGCCCGCGCCTGCTTCGCCCTTGGTCGATTGCCCGGTTTCGCGGCGCTGCTCACGTCTTGGAGTTGGATGGGTTTTCAGAGTTTGCTCCTGGTGATCGCCTTAAGTTACGTAACTCGGATATCTGATGGAGACCAAGACAAGTCGTATCAAGCCCCCCTCGCAATCACCCTGGGGCATGTCGATGGTGGAGTCACTGCTCGCTTTGCCTATTTTGTTCTTTTTTGGTTTGGTGATCGTACAAATTGGGCTGTTATGGCACGCTAAGTTTGCGCTGACCAACGCGGCTATGATCGCTGCACAGCAAGGGAGTTTTAGCAACGGTAGTCATCAGGCGATTCGTGATGGTGTGATCCGCGGTCTGTTTCCATTATTTGGCCGAGCGAAGACGCCTACTGAGCTTGGCTCAGAATTATTGAAGTCATCGCTTGAGGTGTCTCGTGGGATAGCGCTGGGTTGGATTCGCTGGGAAGTACTTTCTCCGACACAGCAGAGTTTTCAAGATTGGGGTGAGCGTGCAGACCCGTTGCTGAGTCCGGGCGCCTCATTGAGTGATACCGAGATTCCGGCGCACGGCGTGGCAGGATTAGCGGACCGACGAAAGCCAAAAACAGGGGTTTTGGAGTTTTATCAGGGACTGCCTGTCGGTATTGCTTCTGGCCAGACACTTCTCGAGGCGAATAATCTGAAAGTCTATCTACAGGTCGGTATTCCACTGCAGATGCCTATGGCTGGACAGTTGATGGCTCGAGCACTGAGCCTCTGGGCAGGCTGCGGTTTTGGCCTTACGCGCCCATCTCGACCGATTGGTTTGATTGAATTTGGAAAGGACGCCGATCCCTCACGATTTCATCCATCGATTCAGTGTCGGGCCCTATCTAATTTCGATGATCAAGGAAGATGGGTTCCAAGATGGCCCGTGAGCGCGTCCGCCCTTGTTCAGATGCAGAGTAATGCGCGTAAATCTCTGATGGTCTTGCGTGACCGGCAGCAGTCTCCGACCAAGAAGGGATCCTAGCTTTGGTTTCGAAAAAATTTTTAGTGGTCACCCCTGATGGTTCAGCAGAGGTAGAGCCCATGGATTTCCACTTTGATTTTTTTGCCACCGAGCTGAATGCCGAGGTTTTTTGCTTATTCGCGGAAATCAATTATCATGCTGCATGAACGCATGAAAGGATCGGCGATGCAAACTTTTTTCCGAGAAGCAACGGTAATTAAGTCAGTTGGCACCAGTGGACAAATCTCACTTGGCAAGGAATATGCGGGGCGAAAAGTGCTTATTGAGAAACCTGCTGAGGGCGTCTGGATTATCCGAACAGCCACGGTGATCCCGGATAACGAACTCTGGTTATATGAAAAAGAAAATCAGGAGCGACTCAAAAAAGCCCTTGATTGGGCCAAAAGTACGCCCGCTCGATTGAGTGACCCTGATGATCTAGTTCCAGCGAGGATGCGTGCCAAACTCAGAAAAACTCGTCCGACTTGATCTTAACTGCCCAGAATTTCAGCGGAATTGGTTTGACCTTAGTCGAGAGGAAGCTGAGCGTGTTCGTACGGCTCTCCGCAAAATCCAACGCTTAACCTGGGACGAGATTTACAGGGATAAGGGATTAAATTGGGAAAGAATAAAGAGTTATGCGTTCCCTCCAGACGTAAAAACCCTCTACTCTTTTCGATTAAGTCGGTCAGCGCGCGGGATCGGTTATCGAGACGGCGACTATCTTAGAATCATGCTCGTCAGGTTCGATCATGATGCTGCATATGGCAAGAAATAAAGTGCTGTTTCAGGCACCAACATCGCGGCGAGTAGTAACTGGCAGGCGTTATCGCGATTGCTGATGCGTCTTTAAACGAAAAACCCGCCTAAGTTGCCTAGGGCGGGTTTTCTCGAGACCCCAGGGCAGGGTGTCGGATTACTTAATCTTTGCTTCCTTGTACATCACATGCTTGCGGGCTTTGGGATCAAACTTCTTGATCTCCATCTTTTCCGGCATGGTTTTCTTGTTTTTTGTCGTGGTGTAGAAATGGCCGGTGCCCGCGGTGGACTCCAGCTTGATCTTTTCGCGGCCGCCTTTTGCCATGGTCGTTCCTGGTGAAGAGGTTGTCGGTTAGTTCAGAGGGCGTTCTTGGCCCGGAGATCAGCAAGCACCGCGTCGATACCATTCTTGGTGATGGTGCGGACAGCGGCAGGGGTCACGCGCAGGCGCACCCAGCGGTTTTCGCTCTCAACCCAGAAGCGCTTGTACTGCACGTTCGGCATAAAGCGACGCTTGGTTTTGTTGTTCGCGTGGGAGACATTGTTCCCCACCATGGGGCCTTTCCCCGTGACTTGGCATACGCGTGCCATGATGCTTCCTTTAAAAAATCCGTCTTGGCCGAATTTCGGCAAAGACCGAGATTCTATGAGAAAACAAGGACTTAGGTCAAACTCGGCCACCTAATAAGGGCTGGCCAGCGGCCTTAATTAAGCTTCCCCAGCCCGAAGAGTCTGATCGCCCGCGACAATGAGGTGATCCAGTAGGCGAATATCTAGGACCTCCAGGCTGCGCCTGAGCTGAGTGGTCAATAATTGATCAGCATGACTAGGCTCGGCAGTGCCCGAAGGGTGGTTGTGGGCAGCCACCACCGCCGCTGCGTTCAGTTGAAGCGCCCTGCGGGCGACTTCTCGTGGGTAGACGCTGGTCTGGGTGAGCGAGCCAGTGAAGAGTTGCTCAAATCGGATAAGCCGATGACGGGTGTCAAGGAACATTACGGCAAAGACTTCCTGGTGCAGCCCACCCAGGCGGTCGACCAAAAAGCGGCGGGTGTTCTCCGAATTCACGACCAGCGGACGATCTTGAAGCGCCTCTGCCGAGGATCGTTTTGCCAGCTCCCGGACCGCTTGAAATAGAGCGAACTTTGCACGCCCGACACCCGATTTCCGTTGGAGCTGCTCCCAGGGTGCAGATAGGGTCGCCGAAATGCTGCCGAATTCTTTTAGAAGCTCTTGTGCGAGTGCGGCAACAGGTTTGCCCGGCTGTCCGGTACACAAGAGCAGGGCGAGTAATTCCGCGTCTTCAAGGCTCTGGGCGCCTCGGGAAATTAGTTTTTCTCTGGGTTGCTGCATGGGCTGCGCCTAAAATGCAG
>Ga0129333_10004841_pt1 | contig 12607 bp, 15 predicted proteins | sample CPB6_08_DNA_FD_94474 | JGI IMG/M metagenome (GOLD analysis project Ga0129333, IMG submission 94474) | Freshwater to marine salinity gradient microbial communities from Chesapeake Bay, USA - CPBay_Sum_0.6_0.8_DNA | ecosystem: Environmental > Aquatic > Marine > Coastal | place: USA: Chesapeake... | reverse complement strand
TCCATGATACAAAAACCAAAGCGCATTGTCCGTGAGAATGGTCGCGTTACGCGTATTGAAACAGAGTAGTCTTTTAAAATGTGGTCAAATCAGTATTGGGCAAAAACATACTGGTCAGGGGCATACTGGACACCGGCTATTACATCACCAAGCGTGCCTTCTATTGGCGGTGGCATATTAGAAGCCAAAAGAAAACAAATACGGGAAAAACAAAGAAAAAGATGGGAAAAAGAAGCAGAGGTCCTTAGGTTTAGCGTTCGCAAAATAGAAGATCAGGAGCTACAAAGCATCGGAGAAAAGATCATTGCGTTTGAACAGCCAAAGGTTAAAAGGATTGTCAGAAAACTTATTGATTACTCTCAAAACATTGAAAAGTCTAAGGTTTTAGACTTAGAGATTAAACGGTTAGAAAAAGCATTAAAAACGCAGCAAATCCTTGAGGCTAAAGAAAGGCAAAAGCAAAAGGAATTACAGGATGCTTTGATGGCCCTTAAAGCTCTTTTAAAAGAAGATATGGAAATTATTGACATTTATTTGGAAATAGAACAAAAAGAAACAATGGCACTACTAAGTGCTATGAGAGTTATACTTTAGGAGCGAATTGCATGGATTACGTTGCGCTGTCAGATAAGGCTATGAAAGCAAGGGAGTTGTTAGATTGCCCTGTGTTTAAGTCTATTCTTGCGGATGCGCGGATGTCTCTTGTGGATCAGATGATGTCATCAAAACCTAATGAAACTGTCCTTAGAGAATCTTTTTATGCAAGGATCAAGAGTCTTGAATCAATTAACTTGATTCTTCAGGGAATTATCAATAAACACAATCTCGATATGATAAAAAAGGGATAACATTATGTCTATTGAATCTGCTGTTGAAGCGTACGAAAAAATGAAAAGCGCAGATGTTGCGCCTGTAGAGCCAGAAAAGGTTGCCCAGCCTGTAGAGGAAAACGTTCCTGCGGAAGAAAACAAAGAGCAAGAGCCAGTCGTAGAATCTTCTGAGACTACAGAAGAAGAGGTTGTTGTTGAGGATTCTAGTCCTGATGATTTGATAGAATTTCAGGTTGGTGATGAAACAAAGAAGGTGCCCTTGTCTGAGTTGGTGGCGTCTTATTCAGAGAAGCAGCAGCCTAAGGATGTTGGGTTGCCGCAGGATGTTTTAGACATGAAGCAGCAGCTTATTGAAAAGCTGGATGTGATGGAAAAAATCCTTTCTGATAATTCGGATGTTAGTGCAAGTCTTTCACAAATCAATACGTTAATTCAGCAGGCGGCGGCGGAAGAGGATTGGACAGAGGTTGCCAAGTTGCAATATCAAAAGCAATCCATTGAGGACCAAGCCAAGGCGCGGGGCGAAGCGTTGCGTAAAATCCGAGAGGAAAAGCAGCAAGAGTCGAATCAATACAACGAGGCTTTTTTCAGAGAGCAGCATAAAATTTTAGAAAAACGTGCGCCTGATTTGTTAAAAGACAATGGTTTACAAAAGGTTGCTGAGTTTGTATCCAAAACATATGATGTTCCACAAGATGTTGTGGCAGAGATAATGGATGCTCGGTTTTTTGTGATGGCTAAGGATGCGATGGCATACAATGACATGAAGATGAAATCCTCGGAGGTTTTGAAACCTGTGAAAGAGGCACCTAAGGTGATAAAGCGTTCTGTTGGCAAGGTGACGGTTACGGACAGCGATATTAAGCAATCCAACATTCGCACGTTGCGGGCTAATATACGAAATGCGTCCAGCCAAGCAGAAAAGATCGACAATGTGGCGGCATTGTGGAGCACCCTAAAACAAAATTAACCTTTTAAAAGAAAGACAATCTTATGGCTTTACCTACAAATGCTGTTGACACCTATACGGGTGCAACGTCTAACCGAGAGGCGTTTATTGACGCTATCTACAACGTATCCATGATGCAGTGTCCGTTTTTGACGGAAATTTGCAAACGGACAACCACAACGGGGATCACCCATCAGTGGCAAACGGTGAACTTGCGAGCACCTGCGGCAAACGCAAGGGTTGATGGTGATGATGCTGCGACTTTGCAAAACACAGTCTCTGCGCGTCCGACAAACGTCACTCAGATCTCTACTTTGACGGCTGGTGTTTCTGGCACACAAGAAAGTGTAAACAAAGCGGGGAACAAAAGTGAATATGCTAAGCAGGTTGCCTATGCGTATCAAAACATCATGCGCGACATGGAGTTTATTTTAACGCAAAATCAGGCTCCTGTTGCGGGTGCAACCAACACGGCAAGACAGCTTCGTCCTTTGGAAGGTTGGTATTCTACCAATGTTTCTCGTGGTGCTACTGGTGCTAACGGGACGGCTTCGGCGGCAGCAACGGATGGGACAACACGTCCTTTTACAAGAGCTTTGTTTGAGACCGTTCAACAATCCATTTTTAACAATGCTGGACCTGGTACCAAAACGGTTATGATGGCACCTGCTCAAAAGTTGGTGTTTGAAACTTTTGACTGGTATGCAACAGTTAAGCGTCAGGACACATCGGATGGGCGTTTAACAGCGGCTCTTGAAATCATTGCAACCTCTTTTGGTGAAGTGAAAGTTGTTTTGAATGCGTTTTCGCGTGCGCGGACGGTTCACATTTTGGATAACGACATGTGGGAAGTTCCGTTTTTGCGTGAGTTGCAAGACGTTCCTTTGGCTAAAATTGGAGACAGTGAGCGTTTTATGGTTCTTGCAGAGTACACTTTGCAAGCCAGCAACGAACGTGCCTCTGGTGTTATCGCAGACTTAACCTAAACATAAACGAAAGGTTCTTTTTATGGATAAGAAATCAATGAATCCTCCCGTTAAAGGCCGCACTATGCCGAATAACGCGAAAAAACCAGGTCAGGAAAGTATGTTTGCAAAATGCAAGTCTACACCCATGGTTAACCCTAAGTTTAAAAAGAAATAGTGGAGAGGGGGGAGGGTTTTCCCTCCCCTTTTTTGTATGACAGAGATTATTCAAAGACAGGTTCTTAATGGCATCAAAACAGATTTGGTTTTGGATGGTGACGATGTTCACGTTCATCGGTCATATGTTGGCAATACGCAAAAAAAGATCAATGAATTGCGGGAAGAGTCTCGTGATGCTAGTAAAAAAATATGGCATGGAAATAAGGATGAAGTGCCTTTGTTTTATTTAGATGAATTGGAATTGGCTTTTATTCGTAAGCATTATGGTCATGAGATTACAAAAGACGTCCCTGAATTGATACGGGTTATTGAAAAGCATTTTCCACACGCAAAAGTTTTTCATGGGAGTATGGTGTGACAATAAAACGCAGAAGGCGACCGCCTAGAATTATTAAAAACCAAGACGGTGAACACGTTTTGGTAGAAAACAAAGAGACGTTGCAAGACACGTCAGATACTGTTGATCCTTTTCAGATTGATGAAAATGTCTTGCGGGACAGTGAATTAGACTTTTATTGCGTTAAAAATAAAAATGCAAGAGGGATGGATTTTTCTGGGACAGACTTTAGCGGATATGATATTCGTGGGTTTGTTTTTAATCGGTGTAACTTCACGGGATGTGATTTTACTGGATCATGTTTGCAGGGTGTGGTTTTTAAGGACTGTATCTTAAAGGACATTGTCACGACAGATGCCGATCTCAGATGGAGCAGTTTAGATGCCAGTTGCCATCAGTAGTTATTCAGAGCTTGTTGCGGCCATTCGTCGGTATTTCCCTCGCAGTGACGATATAACGGCGGATATTGATTTAGCCATAGCTTTGTTTGAAAATTCTGTAGATACGTCGTTTTGGCCTCAAGAAAAGAAAAACGAAGTGTCGCTTTCGGTGACAGCGGGGTCATTTACGGTAACGTTGCCTTCAGATGTTTTGAGTGTTTATGATGCGACTATTGCTGGAAATCAGACGTTGCGGTCTGGGACTTTGAAAGACATTCGGGAAGCGAGAATGACGGGATATTCTGGTAAACCAGAAGTATATGCGGAAAAAATCACACATAGCAACACCTCAAATACGGATGTTATAACAAGCGCGTTAGAATTTTATCCAACCAGCGACTCGGACTATACGATGGATGTTGTGTACTGGATGAAACTGTTGCCATTAAACAACACACAAACGACAAATTGGTTATTGAGACTGGACCCATCTTTATATTTGTATGGGTCTTTAGCGCATATTCCGCCGCGATTTAGTGATGAAAATAAGATGGCGGCGTGGCAAGGTATGTTTGATCGTCGTGCTTCGGCATGGTTTAACCGTGAGACTGTGAGAAAGACGGTAAGTGAGCGTGTCGTTAGGCGTCCGGCAGGTCTCATATGACGTTTACAGATATGATTCCTTTTGGCCCATGGCGGCCTGATATGGGGTCGTATAGGAACGATAGCAATCTTGTCATGGCTAAAAACGTGCTAATTCAGGGTACGGATTATGTGCCTTTTAAGACATTAAGTGAACAGACGGGTGCATTGCCCAGTGATGTGATTGGGGCGGCTCGGTTTCAAACGCCTCGTGGTTTGCAGTATATTTTTGCTGGAACAAAGACGAATCTTTATCTGCTAACTGGGTCAAATACATGGTCTGACGTGAGCGGGACAACGTACAATTCTGCTGCGACGGATTGGCGTTTTGATATTTATGATGAAGTAATTTTGGCGACAAACTTTGAAAATGTCCTTCAGCGGTATGATACGACTGTGGGAGGTACGTTTGGGAATTTGGCGGGTAGTCCACCTCGGTGTCGGGATATTGCGGTATCCAATTCATTTTTGCTTGCTTTTAACCTTGTAGATGGTGGGACGGATCGTTACACCCGCCTGAGATGGTCAGCACAGGGCCTCATAACGGACTGGACTACCTCAGGGCTAGGGGCGGGCTTTAATGATGTTAGAGAGGACGTAGGGGGCACTGGGCAGCGTGTGATGGCCCTTAATGACTATGCGGTGTTGTTCTTTACGGATTCCATTTATCGGGTGGAATACATTGCCCAGCCAGCATCGTTTGGATTGCGGCCTTTGCCAAGGGGTCGTGGGACGTTAGCCCCCAATTCTCTTGTGAGGGATGGAAGTGTTATTTACTATTATGGGACAGATGGGTTTTATGCCTTTGATGGGACAAATTCTGTACCTATCGGGGAAAACAAGATTGATCGGTATTTTTATGATCTTGTGGACTTTGGAAAGTTAAGAAGCATTCAGGGTGCCCGTGATCCTGTGACTAAGAATATCTTATGGAGTTTTGTGTCTATCAATTCTCCCAATGGGTATCCTGATATGATGATGTCCTATAACACGTCATTGCAGGAATGGACGGTCATTCAGTATCCTGTGCGGTTTTTGTTATCGTCGTACACGACAGCCCAAACGCTGGAAACGCTAGAGACGCTTTACGGGTCCATTGATAGCATTCCTGGGTCTTTGGATGATCCAATCTATGCGGGTGGCTTGCGTGTGTTTGGTGGGTTTTCGCCAAACAACAAGTATGGGGCGTTTAGTGGTGCATCTTTGGAAGGTGAATTGCACACAGAGGATTTCCGGTTAAATAAGAATGGTCGGGCGCATTTAAGTGGCCTTCATATAGTTACGGATGCCACGGTTATGGTGGCAACAAATCACAGAAATTTGCAGACAGAGATTCCAACGCAAACGTCGTTTGGTGCCATTAACACAACAACGGAAAACGTAAACTTTGATGTGATTGCGCGGTATACGCAGTTTGTCATTAAGTTATCGGGCACTTGGACACGGGCCAAGGGATTTATGGTTGAATTTAAACCTACGGGGAATGAATGATGGCTGTAAATACATATGAACGTGTGCCCAAGGTTTACAATCCGGATGCCATTGATCTGGTTAAGATGACGCGCATCTGGGATGGCATGATGGAGGGTCGCTTGAATGTGACGGGTGAGTTTACCGTTGCACCTTTTACGACATCCACAACGGTTACGGATGCACGAATGAGAGCAAATGCTTTGGTGTTTTGGGTTCCTATGACGGAAAATGCAGCAGGACATACCGTAGATATGTACCTTGCGAGCAGGAATAATGGGTCTTTTGTTTTGACCCACGCATCAAAAAACCATACAGACATGAATTATGGATACATCATTGTTGGTTAAAGGGATTCAGCCTCATGAGGTAGATGTTTATCGAAATCAGATATGCATGTATTACGATTTATTGAAGAAAAAACAATTAGATGATGAAGACAACGAAGAACTTTTAGAAAAATTAAAAAGTAATTTTTACCAAGGGTTTTTAGGATATTCCTTTGGGGTAGAGAGTTGTTTGGTGGTGACGCAAATGTATTACGAACCTTCGGGCAAAAAAACGGGTCACATAAAATTTGTTGCAGGTAAAAACCGTATAAACTACAATGCGATATTATCTCAACTTGAAAAATGGCTTAAAGACTGTGGCTGTGACAAGGTTCGTTTAACGGCGCGTGTGGGTTGGGTTAGAAAGCTGTCTTTGGGCGGGTATAGGACAAAGGCTTTAGAATTAGAAAAGGTGATTTGAAATGGGCAGTCTGTTTAAGAGTAAAAAAGGAGTTAACACCACAACCACGACGACGTCTGCCCCTGCGTATTTGCAGCCTCAATTAGAGTTTTCTGCGGGTGAGGCAAGAAGGTTATACAATGAAGGTGTTGGTGGTCCTTATATATCACCGGAGGAAGAGGCGGCGACGCGGGCTTTATACGATCAAGCGTCTGGTGGATTGTCTCAAACATCATTAGCTGCGCAGAATCAGTTACAAAGGACGTTGCAGGGCGATTATTTGGGTATTACGCCTGAATTGCAGAAATATATGGATGTGATTGCTCGTCGGTCAGAGCAGGCATACAATGAGAATGTATTGCCGTCATTGAGGGCGGGTTATGGGCGTTCTGGGGCTTTTGGTGGATCGGATTTTCAGCAGGGTTTAGCCACATCAGGGAGAAATTTTTCGCGTGAACTTGCGGATAATCTTTCTGGTGTTGCACTCAAAAATTATCAAATGGAACGTGCAAATCAGCAGAATGCTTTGGGTCTTGCGCCTGCTTATGAGCAATTGTCATATAGTCCTTTATTGGCGCAACAAGCGGCAGGTTCTGATTTATCAAGAATTGGAACCACTAAAGCTAATAAACCGTTGGCTTTATTAGAGGCTTTTAATCGCAATTTACAGAATGCGTATTTACCTGGTACGAATGTTGTGTCAACAGCAACGCCGTATAAAAAAGGCAGCAAATTTGGCAAGTTAATGGGAGGTGCTTTGACATTGGCAGGTGCTTATATGGGCGGTCCTGCGGGTGCCGAAGGTGGTCAACAATTAGGCAGTTTGTTTGGTGGTCAAGATAGTACGGCGCAACAAGCATATTCTCCTGGTGGCTTGGTCAATTATAATTATACGCAACCTCAAACATCTTCCGGTGGTTTGTGGAGTTCGTTATTTGGTGGTGGTGATCAAAAGGCTCCAACGTCTATGGGTGGCTGGTTTGGTTCAAGAGCATATTTGGGGTAGATTATGGCGATGATTCCTTCTTATCAGGATATGTTGGCACAGGCTTTGCAGCAGCAGCCCCAACAGCAGCAAGTTATGGGTCAATCTCAGCAAAGCAGGTCTATTTTTAACAATCCTGCTTTTGGCAATTCGTTGATGAAAATGGGCTTAACCATGTTAGCGGATAGTGAGCAAGGTTATAGTCTTGGGGAGAGCATAGGCCGTGGCGGTCTTGCATTTATAGATGAAAGGCAAAAGCAAGAGGAATTACAAAGAAAAGAGCAAATGCAAAATGCTATTTTAGCACGTCAGCAGATTCAAGATAATTTACAAAGACTGGCCCTTCAACGCGAGGCCATGCAATACGATGCGGCAGCGCAACAGGCACAGAATTTGCCGAAAGAGTATCAAGGTCTTGCGGTTCTTGATCCTCTTGGAACGGTCAAGTTAGCTGCGACGAATGCGTTTAACCAACAAGAGGCGGAACGCGATTTTGCCCAAAAAGTGCAGTTGCAGAATATGGAGTATGGTCAACAGCGGGCTTTGGAAGAGTATAAGGCTCGTCAAGGTGGTGGTATGGGTAATATGCCAGCATCTGTTCAAGAGTATTTGTTTTATCAAAGCCAAAATCCCGAGCAACAAGAAACCTTCTTGAATTTAAAGCGTCAAAATCCGCAAGATAAAAGAATTTCTGGTGAGTATGGTGATAGGTTTACTTCGATAACATCTGCGCCTGAGGTTGCCAAATCAAGGCAACAACAGATTGAAAACATTATAAATTATTATAATGATGCAAATTTTTATGAAACCGGTGTTGTTGGTGGGATGTTGCCAGCTACAGGTGCAAGTGCGCAACTGTTAGACAAAGAGGTTGCCACAATAAACGTTCAAAGTAATCCTTTTAAAGGTCAAGGTCCTGTTTCTGAGTTTGAAAGAAAAATGCAACAAGCTACTGTTCCTAATAGATCAATGAGACGGGAAACCTTAGCAAAGACTCAACTTGCGTCTCAGGCTTTGACGGACATTGCTGATTTTAGAAGAAATTTTGCTACCAAGTATGTCAATAAAACAGGAAAATGGGATGCTGAGGGTGAAAAGCAACTTTTTGATGCAGCGAATGAGTACGCAAAACAGCGTTATTTAGAGTTGTTTCCTGAAGAGCAGCCTCAATGGACTATGCCAGTTCCTGTGAAAGGTGGAAAATAATGCCTAAATTTCAGGTAAAAGCTCCCGATGGTCAGCTTTTTGAATTTTATGGTCCTGATGGCGCAACCCAGCAGCAAGCGGAGGAGTATTTCCGTCAAAATTATAAACCATCCTATTATAAACCCTCCCAGCAAACGCCACAGCAGCCTGTTGGCCTTGCTGAAGAAATGCAAAAGCCTGCTTATCAAGAACAGGGTCGGCTGGCTGCGGGCATGAGAAGTTTTGTTAATGAAGCAACACTTGGCCTTGGAAGAGATGCCATTGCGGCGTTTAGAGCGGCACCTGCGTTATTTATGGAAGGCAAAGATTTTTTACCAGAATACGAACGGCAAGCTGCTTTTGAAAAGGCACAGTTGGCAGGCGGTGAAAAAGAGTATGGAACCACAACCGCTTTGTCTGGTTTGGCTGGTGGTGTTGCTACATCCATAGCAGCAACACCTGCGCGTGTGGCTGGATGGATTAACAAGAGTGCGCCGTTTTTAGAACGTGCAGCAAAGTATGCTCTGGTAAGTGCGCCCGTGGAAGCCTTTAGAGCCACACAAAACTTGCAGGAAGGTGAAACGGTGCCACAAGCTGCCCAGCGTGGCCTTGAGACGGCTGCTATTGCTGGTCCTCTTGGTGCTTTTTTAGAAAAAGGTGTGGGTGCTGTTGCGAATGTAGGCAGGGCCCTTGTAGGTGGTTCTAAAAAAGGCCCCCTTACGGAGGCAGAAAAGGTCATACAGGCAGGTAAAGAAGCCAACATACCCATTAGGACCACAAGTGTGTTTCCCCCTCAATCTTGGGCTGGAAAGAAACTTGAAGCGGCATCTGATATTGTTCCTCTTGTTGGTACGGGTGGAGGCTTAGTTAAAACACAAGAAGCCAGACAAAAAGCAGCGGAAGATTTTGTGCGTCAATATGTTCCCGAAGCACAATCAAATTCTGGTTGGTTACAAGATATAACCACACAGGTTAAAGACAAGCACGGCAAAATGATAGAAAAGTTTGGTAACCTTAAAAACCGTGTTTTGCAAAGACCAGAATATAATACACCAGAAGAGTTAACTGGTAATTCCAAGACAATTTCTAACAAAATGTATAAATATCAAAAAGATATTGTAGATTTAGAAAATGAATTGAATGCCGCGCCTTCAAGAACTGTGGAAGGTGCTCCAATAGATGTTGCAAATAAAAATCGTATTTCAAATGAAATCTCGAAAAAAAAAGCAAATCTTCAAAAATTACAAAACCAGATGGATACAATCGCTGGTCAAGAAATATCTATTCCCACACCAAAATTGACAGAGGCCATTGATAAAAAATTAGCTGAAATACAGCCTAATTATGAAACAGAAATGAAAAGAGGTCCTGGTCAATTTTCTAAAATGAGAGAAGAGCTTCTCGGAATGCGAGCGCAAGCGGCAGAAAACAAAGGGCTGAATGCTTTAGAAACCGTCAGGGATACATACAGTAAAAAGTTTGTGGCCAACGATCCAGGTGCGCTTGATTTTGAAAACCTATTTTATCCTTCCTTAAAAGAGGATATGGGAAACTTTTTAAAATCCAAAAGCCCTGCGGATTATAAAAAATGGCAAATTGGCAATCAGGAATTGCAAACCCTTGGCAAAGAGGTCAAAAAAACGTCTTTATCCAGCATTATGAATAAAGGAGATATTGTCCCTGAATCTGCTAAAAATATCTTATTAAGCAAAAATGCAAGTGAAGTAGAAATTCTTGCTAAGTATCTTGATAATAAAGGAAAGCAGAGTGCAAAAAGTGTTATTGTGGAAGACATGATGGCGCGTTCAAAACTCAAAGGTGAAGATAGCATTGATCCTGATAAATTTCTTGAGTCTTTGTCCCAAAGGCAAAATCAGATCAAAACATTTTTTTCTAAGCAAGAACAGGATGCCATTGAAGGGTTAAAACGGGCATTGCAGGCGACAAAACGTTCTGGGAAATATGCAAAATCAACGCCATTGCAAATGGGTATTGGAACGCTTGGTGCAGCAGGTTTTGGTAGTCTTTTGCCAGGTCTAACACAGTCTTTAATGGGTGTGGCAGGTGGAGTGGCAGTGGGTGGTCGTATTTATCAAAGCAAAGCCATGCGCGATACGTTGGTAGCTCTTGGCAGGGTAAAACAGAACTCAACGGCTGAACAGCGTTTGATTGATAAACTTATCAGTTTACAAGCGGGTCAGGCAACGGCTAGAGAAATCACAGGAGAGTAAATAATGCCGATTAAGGATTACAGCACAACAGCGGCCAACAACACCCTAACGCCTCCTAATGGGGCTCCAGAAGGCATGGCGGCTGGTTTGGTCAACAACACCATACGTCAGATCATGGCAGACACACGTTTGTTTTACGAAAGCGGTGGATGGTGTGATTTAGGGCACGTTCCCACCTACGTTAGTGCCACATCGTTTACCAGTCCTACGGACGTGATGGCTTATTACACAGTGGGTCGGCGTATTCGTGTTTATGGCACGATTATGGGCACGTTCTATGGATATGTGGTTTCTAGTGCGTATTCTTCTCCCAATACGACGGTTACGGTTATTTTGGATAGTGGGGCATTGACAAGCAATCTATCGCGTGTTGACCTATCGTTTTTTGAACAATTAGCCACGGGTATCAGTGCCCAAGGTTTTACTGGCCGCAACAAGATTATCAATGGGGATTTAAGAATTTGGCAGCGGGGGACATCGGGAACACCAGCACTTAACACAACAGCTTATACAGCCGATCGAGTGTTTACATACGCCACCGGAGCATCACCGAATGTGTCACAATTTTTGTTGGGCAGCAGCGGAAACCCAACAACCTGCGCGTATGCTTTATATGCGGTGGGAACTGCTGGAAACACAGCGTTTCAGATTGGGCAAAAAGTAGAATCGTTAAACTGTTTGGATATGATCGCTGGGCGTATTTATACATTCAGTGCATGGATATATTGCACAACTGCCGTCACACCGACATGGCAAGTATACAACGCCAACGTAACGGATAATTGGTCTTCAAACACTCTGGTATCCAGTGGGACGTTTTCAGCAGTCAGTGCAAACACGTGGACCCGCGTGACCGGTTCGTTTACGTCAACCAACGGTTGTTTGAACGGGATTCAAATAACTTTTGATGTTGGGGCTTTGACCGCCGGAAAAAACGTTTACATCACCGGAATCCAACTGGAATCCGGCAGCGTGGCCACGCCGTTTGAACATAAGTTACTCGCCTTAGAATTGGTGCTTTGCCAACGGTATTTTGAACAAGGCTTTGCAAGAGGAACAAATTATAGCGCGGGCGCAGGGAATTACCGTGCCTATTCTGTACCTTTCGCCGTAACAAAAAGAGTCGGCCCCGCCGTGGGCACAAACAGTGTAGTCTACGGAGGGGCGGGAGCCAATAGTTTAGTGATTGAATATGTTGATTCTACGATGCACTCTTCAAGGGTAACGACAACCAGTGCCGGAAGTTTCATCGTAGATTATAACTGGAATGCAAGCGCGGAACTTTAACCATGATTTATACATACGCCAACTCACAAAACACCATCATCACCGACGGCCAAGGCACATTTATTCCTGCCGACGCGGACAACAGAGACTATCAACGCCTCATCGAAAACAATACCCCCATCGGCCCCTACGTCGCCCCACCTGCCCCCATTCCTACCATTACGGCCACGCAAATGTTGATTGTGTTGCAGGCTATGGGATTCATAACAGAAGCAGAAGCCACGGATAGAACGATATTTCCAACCGCATTTAGTGCTTTACTAAGTGGAAACCCAATTCAAAATGCGGCTCTTAAAATACGGTGGGCGAATTTTACCATTGTGGAAAGAAACGATCCTCTTGTTTCAACATTTGGGTCTTTGCTTTCGCTAACAAGTGAACAGATTGATGGCATGTTTATACAGGCATCCCAAGTATGAGTTTATTGTCCCTTATTT
>Ga0129333_10004840_pt1 | contig 12608 bp, 11 predicted proteins | sample CPB6_08_DNA_FD_94474 | JGI IMG/M metagenome (GOLD analysis project Ga0129333, IMG submission 94474) | Freshwater to marine salinity gradient microbial communities from Chesapeake Bay, USA - CPBay_Sum_0.6_0.8_DNA | ecosystem: Environmental > Aquatic > Marine > Coastal | place: USA: Chesapeake... | reverse complement strand
GTCGTGAAATTGTATTCTTGCTTTCATAAAAACCTTTAAAGTAAAAACTAAACTTGTGTAGCAGTAACGATAATACTAGGAACAACCGGAGTAGCGGGAGTTGTACCAGCAGCTATTGTTTCTATAGAAACATCTTTATTATCTGACTGCCAATAAATTTGAAGATAATCATTACTATTAACGCTAATGACAAAATTAATCGTCATAATATAATGGCCTTTAATACCGCCGTGACTAGATGGAATAGTGGCTTTGCTGTTGCTATATGGAAGATCAGATCCATTTTTGCGAGCCCAGACTTGAACATCATAAGCCTGGACAGCAGCATTAGTAAACTGTATAGAAAATATTACTGAATAAACTCCTTTATTAGCAAAAGTAATTTCATTACCATTTACTATACTTACTTGATTAGATTCACTTGTAGAATCTATATTTACGGGGTAAGCAACAGTTGTTAGATTTGCAACTTGATCTGTTGTGTCGTAAAAAGCTCCATAATAACCAGCAGTTCTTCCAGAATAAGAAGATCCACTAGCAATAATAAATGATGAGTATGTATAGCCTTGACCAGGCCTAATTACCTCGCCATCTATTGATTGTAGCCCACCAGATATAGTTACAAAATGAACGCCATAATCAAGAGAAGATGAACTAGGAGTTATCGTAAAACTAGATCCATCTGAATTATAAGAAGAACTAGAAGATTGATAAAATACATTATTAGCATTGGATATATAAATATTTTTGTATAGATTATCTCTTGAATATCCTTCAAGAGACTTAGTAAAAGTCATATTTATCTTGGGGGCACTACTCCCAGCTGAGTAGGTTATCACTCCATCTTTGGCAGGCAGTATTTGCTGTATGTCAAATGAATTTGGATCATCATAAAGCAAATAACAATAACCTAAAGTTGGGCTAATATCTTCTTTAGGAATAAAAACTGATTCTAAAATCCTAATACTTCTTGTTCTCTTAAATTGGTCAATAGCTTGTTTTACAGAAGAATTTTTAGATACAACTAAACATTCAATGGATAATTTGCCTGGTTGTTTATTAAAAAATTCGGGCCCGCTATCCGCAGGAGCCGAGTACACATCGCTACAAAAACCTACCCAGTTACCGGGAGAAACATTTCTGCCGTCAATGGTATAAATATTTTTAACCTGTTGTATATAGTGAGTCGCCTCACTTACTGGGTGTAATGAACTTAAGTTTAAAGTTATAAGATTTGGTTGTTCAAGCGTTGTATTTGCAACAGATATATTAGTTAAACCATTCCATTTAAAACATACTTCGCTCAAAGAGTTTGAGTCAATAGCTGCATCACAAGCTAACTTAACGTATTTAGGAAAGTTATTTTTACTAAACGTTAAACCATTGCCAGGTAGCCAATAAGAATAAGGCCTATCTTCTGCTATAGAAAGTGATAATTCGTAGGTTCTATCGCTAATCTTATTAATAATAAAGGTACCAGGAAGGTATAGATCAGCTCTGTACTTGGCTAATCTACTCCTAACTACAGCAATCCCATCTAGGCCAGGAGCTATCCTGTAAGAGATATTGGTCAAATGTAATTACCTGTAATGTGATTATTAATCCATAACTCTAATGATTCAACTCTAGTCTTAAGATTGTCATAAGCCGTCTTAAGATCTAGGTACCTAGTAACGTGCATATTATTATTAGCAGAGTAATCAACAGTATCTAATTTATTAGCAGATAACTTAATTACTGCTTGCTTAAGTTGTTCTATATTCTCTTCATTAGTAGGCATGTATACCTCAGATCATTTTGTTTCTAGCGAGCAGTCCATAGACTGCCTGGCTAAAAAGGTCAACTACCATTTCCTCGGTAGCTTCAGGGTCCAGCTTGTCTTTAATAATATATTTAAGACCGCTGCTGTCGTAAGCTATGTGACAGAGCTCATGGAAAAACCTCTCTTCAAGTCTTGATCCCTTAAGAGAGGTATCCAAATTAATCTTTAAATCATAAAAGTCCACATAGCCCTCTGCATCGTCATGAGCAGAAGGCTTGTAGACTACGTCGTACGTATGACCAAGATGTTCAACTTGGGATGGGATCTTCATTAGAACCCTCAATCACTCTGCCGTTCCAAGAGACGCAGCCATCTCTAATGTGATGAGGTCTAATCCAGTATTGGTCATTATAGATATCAACAGTACCGCAGCCATGCTGCCAATTGGCTGACTTCTGATATTCTTGAGCAACCTTAAGAGAGGCAAGACAACCAAGTTCCCAACCTTCAAGTGTTCTATTAAGGAACTTAACCATATTGCAGGCAATCCTATGGGTATGACCATGGACTATCGTCTCATCATATGAAGCAACGTGCTTTTGTGAAGAGTGCGTAGAAACAAACTCTCCGTGAGTAAAGTGTACGTTGTTTATCTGGTAAAACTGGTGCTGAGGAACATAGTCCCAGCCAGCATCCTTGAGCTGTAAAAGAGATTCAAGGTTCAGTGCGCGCATATCGGAGAACCCAGGAGCTTGAGTGCAGATGTATTTATGCAATCTAAACTCGTGGTTACCTTCCAAGAAGGTAGCCCTTGTAGCTCCCGATCTTTTCTTAATAAGTTTCAATAACTTATAAGCCTTATCAAGTTCTTTTTGCACCGACTCGCCTCTGCGAGGATCCTTAGTGTACTTACTAATCTTATAGAAGTCACAAAGGTCGCCAAGCTGTATGACCTCGTCAGGTCCGTACGCCTCGGCTATTCTAATAACACAGTCTAATGCTTTCTTGCTATGGAAAGGAATATGTACGTCAGGTATCACTAATACTTTGTACATTCCTTTTCTTGTGGTTTTCTTAACCAACTCATAGTCAGGGTCAAGATGATCGGGATTATAATCGTAAGTATTATCTTCTTCATCTTCTACTATGTTAAAGGCAGTCTTAAGAGCCTCGCTCCAAGATCCATATTCATTAATAATCATATGCTCTGATACATCAAGATCAGGATCTTTATTTTCTCTATAAAAATCTCTGGTCAGTTTAGTATTTCTATTCAGAGCAAGCTGATATATCCTCTGTATAGACTCTGTTATTTTTTCTTTAATGCTCATTTACTTCTCAGAATGCTGTTGCCAGAGAATACTCTATTGAGATTCCCTTAAGGTATGGAGAGGTGTTAACTCTAAACGGAGAACTAACTCCTCCGGATGATTGTACATACCTAAGGCTAGCCGAGACATACAAAGTTTTAATATTTCCCGCAAGAGAAATCTGAGCACCAATATTTGACGGCTGGTTTTGTGGCAATGTCATATTCGAATTCCATATCTCAACTCCAGATCCAGAGGTAGGATCACCGTCATAAATCTTAAACAAGAAATGTCTGTTAGCTGCTTGTTCAAGAGTAAAGTCTGGTTCTGTAGAGAAATGATTTATAGCCGTAAAGAAGTTGCCGGTAGGCGCGTCAAGCTTCCATACTGCCACAATATTATCCGCGTCATTTTGTGCAGACCAATTTTCATAGGTCAATGAAGCAGTTGATTTTTCAAAGTCAATTAAGAAAAGGCCAAGTTCTTGCATCCCATACCTAAAGACTTTGCGACCATTGTAGTTAGTAAAGTTCTTCTGTCTTAATCTAATCCTAACCTGATCAATATCCATAGGAGTAAATACAAACTTATGCTCTCTAGCATTATTTAAAGGCTTAGAAGCAGTAGGCGCATCAGGATGAGGTAAAGAAACAAACGAGCCAGATAAATCTGAACTAACCGATATATCAATAATATCTACATTACCAATAGGATAAGGATGTATAGTCAATACATTACTCATTGTATTGTTTTGATTAGGAACATTAACAATAAGCTCGCACTGAACTTCTGTTACATCAGACTCGGCAGGAAACTCTACAGTTCTAACCCAGTATTTAGTATTAACACCATTAAAAGCATTCGGAACTATACCTTCGTCTATGTCTATAGCACCTTCTTCGTGATCTACCGCAGATACAGCCCCATTATCAGTAAACGTAGACGATACTACGTAAGTTAAAGACAATGGAGAAATGGTGTCAGTTGTAAAAATAGAAGAAGTAAAGAATTTAGACTCAACTGCATTAACCGGAAGATGCATTATTCCATAAGTAGAATCTACAACTGGTCTTAGCGTTTGATTTTGGAAATACTTTATATTTCTCAAATCATACATTGATATAAATGTAGATACTCTAAGTCCGTTTCTTGCATTGATCTTATCAAAAGACTCATTTATTTTTTCAAGCTGAGAAACCTTTTGTTTAAGATGTAAAATTTCATCAACTAAAATTCTAAATGTTTCTTCTATTCTGATCTCATTACTAATAGCCGTAGAATTCAGTCCGTGAATATCTTTAACTATTTGGTCTATAAAATTATTAAGATCTCTAGAATTTGTTGGCCCATATTGAGGAAAGGCCATTTGTTTAACAATAGGTTGATAAGTCATTAGTAAGACACTCTCAGGTTATAGCTGTGAATCTTGGGTGTTATCCCGCCATCAGTACTAGTATTTCTTGACAGCAGGGCCCTTACTATTACATAGCCTTTATTTTGTTCAGAAGCATATTCAAGTTTTCTAAAGCCTTGAAAGTCAATTTCTTCTTCAACAACCTGGACTATTGTTCCGTCAGAGCTAACTCTGTACATGTAAAAATCATCCGTAGTTGCCGGTAAGAAATTTGTATAAATCTTATTATCATCTCCAATAGCAAAAGTGGAGTTGTCTGATTTAAGCGTAGAATTTTTTAAGAAAGAAAGATCTACTTGTCTCATTGTAGATTTTCTTCCAGTAATCTTAGAAAAGATTGAGCCACCATAATCACGACGTAAGAATAAATACTTATTATCTAAAGACCTAAGCTTTAGACATTTAGTGATAGCGGCGTCTGTGAATAAGGTTGGGTCAAGTGAAGTAACGGTAAAGAAATGCCAGCCCCTACTAAGCGTGATAGACTCGGTTTCTGAAATTTCTTTCTGCACAGGTTTACCAGCATCTGTATAGGTCCATGTAAATGACTCGCCAAGTTCTCGTTTTAAATTCATCTTGGCATAGTCAAATACAACCGGTTCCCTAGAATCTAAATAGCACCAAACAGAGTAGTTAATTGTTGTAGTAGCCGGCGTCTTGTATGAAAAATCACTGTAACAAATCTGTGTGGCACTTGTGTCTAATCCAGCGCCAATTATTTTACTAATTGTTCCATTAAATATATCTACCGTATAATCCACATTTTCCTGTAAGTAAGAAGTGGAAGCTGAATTAGGTTTAATCTTTATGGACCGCCTATCTATACTGGATGGTTTTGTCTTGTATGTAGCCAGTAATATATCGCCCGGGTCTAAGTATCTTAAGCAATCTAATTCTATTTCATCTGTTGATACATTAACTATTCTATGAGTAATGTCAGTATCTATATTGTAATTAAGATATAGCGTAGCTCCAGTTGGCATATTAACTAAGGTAGATCCGGAGCCTAGATTATATGGAGGCATCTGAGATTGATTACCTATATTTCCAATCACTCTCCAATGAATAGGAAATTTTTGCCAGTTATTAAAGTTATCAAAATAACTATCGTCAGATCTCTTAATCGTATAGTCTATTCCGTCTCTAAAAATATGCCTAAAGCTTCCACTAATATAGCTAAGAGTGGGCTTATTATCAGCTTGATAAACTATATCTATAGGCCTGCCGCTATAAAGAATCGGAACTCCATAGCTGGCTTGGCTAGTCGTTGCACCTGTCCATGCGGTTGAGCTAGGAACCTGTACGCCGTCTATTGTTACTGTTGGCTGGGTCGGCGTTATAGGTTGACCAGTAACAATTGTATTAGTTGGAATAAGTTCTAGTTTAAAAACAGAGTAATCAGGACTGATATCGGTTTCAGGATCATCGTCAGGTCCTGGTTTAGGATTAGTATTTTGTATTATAGGTTTTGGAGTTTTTATAAAACTTCTGGCTAAAACTCCAAGTCCAAGTTGACTTACAAATCTAGTGATAGCCGAGCAGGGATCGGTAACAACCGTATACAAGGGCTTAGTTCGTTTACCATCAGAAAAATCAAGGTAGCAATTCCTAACTTGTTTAATTATTTCTGAAGGATTAAGAGATTTATTAAATAAATTTCCACCTCTTGCTAACTTGCAAGAACCAAACTTATATTCATAAGTAGAATTTAAAGAATGTATTGGGTAAAAATCTATTTGATTAGCGTTAATCTTATTGGAAACTACGCCAGCTGTATTAGGACCAACAGTAAAACCTGTCAAGTCAACTGTAGACTTACCAAATTCTACGACCTTTACTAGTTCGCTATCCGGCCTATTAGACGGATTAATAGGTATAAAATCAGTAGTAGGATTACCCTTAGAATCTGACAAAGCAACTTCATACTGTATATAGGTTCCAGGAGGAATTTCCTCCTCAGATTCTATAGCTACGTAATCAATCGTGTCATCCTTATCTTCAAAAGCTAATGGCTTAGATACTAGTACGCCGTCAAATGAACGACCTATTTTGTAACATGCAACTAAAGCCACATTAAATGAATATAAAAACTCTTGGGGAGGACTAGGTGCTCCAAGAATGGCTTCTATTGGCTTAGCAATCTCGGCAGTTGCTACTGGGCTAAACAGCTTTTGAGCAGATTCATTTCTAACATAGAGACCATCAGCTACTAATTTAGTTAAAGATAGTCTTATATATCTCATCCCTGTATCTTGGAAATCCCAAGCTAACTTTGTAGTCTCCGCAAAAATGATCTTATCAGTAGTAGCTGGTGGTCTTATAAAGTTCTCACCATCTAGACTATAAAGCAGTCTAGCGGTCATTCCGCCACCAGTAGGAACCGAAATCTCTACTCTAGTTAGTCTAGCAATTGATTCGTCTTGATTACATGGGAATGTAAAAGTTAATTCAACGCCATTCTTACTTTCAGTTATAGCTTCGTATCTCCAGATAGTGCTTATATCTGAAAAGGCATAGCCATAAATAGAGTTGCCTCCATTGCGTCCACGCACCTTTTTGCCATCAAAAGAAACCACATTTATTGTGCCAGTATTAGCTTTTATTAGGTGGGGTAACTGGTGCCTTCTGGCAGAGGCTACCGAGTAAGGTAGCTGGGCGCATCCTTCAGCAAGATCAACAATACCACTAGAAGATTTATTAAGATCTATTTTGTCTAATGTGTTAAATGTATCAAACACACCGTAAAAATAATCATCAGCATTTCTTGTAGTAAAAAGTAGGTTGTCTAGTACACCCATTACTACAGACATTTGTTTTTGCTGCGATCTATATGAAACCTCAGAAGAGTTAAACTGTCTCATAACGTCTTCTGATTTTTCTATTATGGAATCATATAGTATTTCAATGTCAAATTGAATATCTTCCATCATTTTGTTGTAAGCTTCAATATTAAACTTTGCATTAGATTCTTGAAGATACAACTGCATTAAGGGACCGCCATTAAGCTGGCGAACCTTCTCTGCTATGAGCCTTGCTATATAGGTAACGTCAATAGTTCTTCCAGACTGGAGACTATGTAGTGACTCCTTAGCAATTAATTTCTTTATTTGGTTCTCGATTATTGGCATATATGTGATGTCGCAGATATATCAGAAGTCATGTCCGTGTATGAGGATGTATAACCTTCGAGAGCCAAAGGACGGACAGGGTTAACGCCGTTAGGGCCTATCAGGTCATATATTTTACACCACTTAGCATAGGCTTCCCATACTTCGGGAACTAAGTGTAAGGCTTTGTTTGACCTATGTTTATTAAAGCTTAAAAGACCTAATCTCGCTATGCCTTTTATCTCTTCTAACTGTGTAACTGTTAGATCTTTAGACGCTCCAGGCCAAAGACTTGGGTGTAAAAGTTCCGGAGAAACATCGTGAAACCAGGTAAATCTATCCCAGTCAAAAGATCCTGGTATAGGAGTATATTGATGCAAGGCTGGTAAAACATCCCTAGCCCAGCAGTCCACTATTGAGTGCACAATCTCATCTATACTTTGTCCTGGTATGCCAAGCATTACAAACGATTTTATCTTCTTAAAGCCAGCTCTTTGTGCCGCTAAAACGGCTTTCTCATAGTCATTGAATGTACTGGGCTTTCTAAACTCTGTTATCCTATCTGCGTCAATAGATTCCATAGGTATTGAGACAGATACAAAGCCAGCCTTATACATTAACTGTGCAATCTCGTCGTCAAACAGAGATGCCTGCACGCCTTCAGAAGCCGTTATAGACAACTTCATTCCCGACCCTATGATTAGTCTCATTAAGTTCTTGAATCGCGCAGGAGGCACCAGGAGCTGACTAGACCATATCTGCCAGTAATCACAGCCCTTGGCATATTCTTCCTGCATGTAGTTAAACACAGTATCTGGACTAAGAACTTTAAATTTAGGATCCATAGTCACGACCGCACAAAAACTGCAAGGCGGGTTAACGTTGCACCCCTTACCCAGTTGAATAGTTCTTATTGAGGAAATAGTAGAATCAAGACTATAGTCTGGCATTAAATCATCAATGTCATCCATAGGGCCCTTATGGATATAATCACAATCTATATTATCTGCCGCGTGTTGTGGATACAGCGTTGGGTATATACCGCCCAGTAATATCATTGCCCTAGGAAGTTCTTGCCTAACAATATTTGCAATATCTCTAACGCCTTCCCAGTAATAGGTAAGCCCTGCGCCAATCCATACCTCTGTAGCTTTTGACTCTCTTATGGCAGCTCTAATCTCACTGTCAGGGGCCCCGTAATATCGCTGGGCTTTAACTATTTTTTCTTCTTCGTAGTTACCACACTTTACAAACCTAACAAAGGGTGCATCAGGGTACAGGTCTTTTGTATTTAAAGAACTACTAGCAAGGCGCAAGGGCATTGACGCGTCTAAGTAAGACACATCAACGCCCTTGTTTTTGAAGTATCGGCCTATTTTTAAAAGCCCCATAGGGGGCTGATAGTAGTTACCGTAGTCTCCTACTTCGTGGATGCCTGGTTTAACAAGCAGGACTTTGCGCTTCAAGGGTCTCCTTCGCTCAGCACTCCCAGGCCCTGCGGCTCCAGTAATTCGCACTAAGCTTATTATTAGTACCCTTTATACCACCAGATCTTGCACAATAGGATTTCTTCCTCTCGGGATTACCCTTTTTGATCGACATATTAGGATCGCCAAATCGGACAATCTTTTCCTGACCTCCCGAACAAGCTTTAACTACAAACTTCTTCGGTCCGCCAGAAGTTCTCTGGGGCTTATTACACGGCATCTTGCTTTTATCCATAACAACCTTTCAGGTATAACTATACCTGGCCCTTATTAGCTCACGACATCTTCTTGCCAGGCTTGGAGGGCTTAACGTAGCCCTTCTTACCGGCAGCAGGCTTCGCAACAGGGGCCTTCTTTTTCATCTTAGCCATATTTTACCTCACTTTTCATTTGGTTTCTTATTGGTGGTAGCTTTCCAGGCCATCTTCTTTATCTTCTCAATATCTTTATTGGCCTGTGCAACCATCTTTTTCATTTCAGCCACCTTTTCCAAGGCGGTCTGTTGTTTTTCTTTAAACGGTTTGGGACTCATTGTAAGCCTCCGCTAGGATAGATTAACATTCTGTAAGACTTAAGTATTGGGGACAACAGATTATTACTATTGCCACCAGGCCTTAAGAATACAGCCTTAAATCTAACCGACTTTACCGGGTTGGTAGTCCTTACAAACTTGTTTTCGTCATCATCTTCTTTAGCAAAATCTGGATTAAAGTTAATGATTCTAGGAACAGGTCTGAAGTCGTTACCATTAAAAAGACTTGGCTGATCCAAAGGATTAATTTGGTACCAGTTCTGTCCATCGTCTCCGGATACAAAGTATTGTATCCATCGTTGTGTGTTCGGGAATGCAGTTGGTACTAGTTCATCTACTTTTAATGAAACTTTTGCCACAGTCGTTGGCACAAGAAAGGGAACTGATACAAATTCGCTAGTCTCTGCATAGCTGTAGGAGAATATTCCTATCTCCTTGATGCCGATTGCCCAACGAACTCTATCCCACATAGTTTCTAACCATGTGCGCGAGATCGACCAACCACTATCAGTGAATGATGTACTAGACGAGCTAGGGCCCTCAGATCCTATACCTAAGAAGCCGGGAGAACCAGGATCAGATGCAAAGCTACTAGTAGATCTGCCTTCGGTTGTTCCCGCTAGCTTACCTAGAGCAGTGGAGTCGTCGGTCACAGCCACAGTCTGTAAGTAAGATAGTCTTACAAGTCTAGTAACCTCAGTTACATATGTTTGTTGATTAGTTGTTACTGATGCCATACTACATCATACCGCCATCTGGAGCTATAGTTTGAGTATATACCTGAGTAAATACTCTATGTAATCTAACTACTAGTCTTTGATAAGGACTAGGTACCGCTCTTCTTTGCCTTAGTCTAATCCTAAATACTCTGGCCATTATTGGATTAAATGTCCAGACTCCTATACCTTTATAGGAATACTTATTAGTACTAAGGGTGGCAAACGACTCATTGTCATCCAGTTCAGAGTTAGCTTGATCTGTAAGAACATTCTCAGTAATGTTGTCTGTAAAATTAGGAATGACATTAAATGGTTTGTCCACATCTTCCGCATATTCAATGTTAAGCACGTCAATCCAAGCAGACTCCTCAAAGTTGTTTGGATTTATGGACAGCCAATTAACAGATTTTCTGGCGTCCAATTTAATAGTTATGTCTACCACGAGATCATCGTCTGACGATTCACTAAGGACAGCTGCCTGAGATCTTAGGTCGTCTAAAGTAACTGCCGCATTAACTATATTGCCTTCCAATAGCCCGGGATTTTGAGGATTAGGATTTACTATTGAAGCCTGTTGTTCAGAAGCCTGAGAATCTTCTACAGAATTTTGTATAGACTCTTCAACTCTTACATACTCACATTCCCAGAAAGTGCTTGGGTTTTCATCAAACACTCGCTTACGCGCAGCATCTAGTTCTACTGTATTTGCTCCACGATCAATAACTATTATATCTTGCGGACGTAATCTCTTTCCTGGATTTGGTGGAGCATTTTGGTTTTCTATATACTGACTTACATTGTTCTGAGCCTGTTGTGCCGCGCCCGGAATGGTTGGATTTGGAGTCTGAGAAGAGTTCATAAAGTACGCGGCAGTAGTAATGCCGGTACCTGGACCTACAGCAGCTGTCATGCTTTCTTCTAGATGCCATTTTCCCCCTTCAGGTCTTGCTGAACCCATGAAGTTATAGAAGTTTCCTTCATAGAATCTATCCACGTTTCCAACAGTTGGTCTCCTCTTTAGTGTTAAAGGAGCTACTGGAGAAACATCTATAGTAGTATTGGCATTAACTAAGTTTCTAGATTCTACACGATTCAGCGTTGCAATGCCCTGACTAATAAAAATATCTGCCTTAGGATTCTGTAGGGCAAACGAACCATCAATTCTTGAAGTGTCGTTGAAATCATCACCAGCAACAATTACATCCTGATCTAATTGGTTAGAAATAAGTCTAAGATCAACTACCTTAGACGCAGCTCTAGCCGACAGGTTGCCTAGCTCAGTTGCATAGGCTCTGGAAAGATTAAAAACTTCAACGAAACTCTGCCCTATTGCATCAACTTCTTTGTACGCAACCTGGAGATCATCCTCGATCTCCTGCATAGTTGCATTTATCTTTGCAGATCTGGGCACTTGCTTGTTTTCAAAAGGCCTGAGCTGCATAGAAGGCTTTCCAAGGCTGCCATAAAACTCTTTAAACAATAAGGCAACTCGAGCCATAGATTTGTGAAGATCATTTCTATCCTGGTTATTTGCAGACTCTAAGCGCTTAAAGAGTATCCTAGCTCTTTCTGTAACAAGGACGCTCCTATTATTGTAGGTAAAGTTAAAAGACATTTTATATCCTACTATTCTTTATCATTACTGTATAATCTTTCAGCACAGGAGTATCTGATGGACTGAGCTGCGAATGACACCTCAGTACGGCATTCAGTTTAATATACTTGGTCAAGAAGTTATAGTCTATTTCTATCTTGCCATTAACTGGGGCATTGAAGTATATGTTTCTTCCTGCTTGAAGGTACTCAAAGATCCTGGACGAACCGTCATGCACGTCAAACGCCTGGTGACTAAGTGTTGTGTAATCAGTTAGGTTACGAGCCTTAACGTCATTAACATAAACCTTCAGTGGCTCGTAATATGTATTATCTAGCCCGTAGGTTATACCGTCAACATCACTAGTCTTACCTATAATGTATGAAAGACCGGTTAATGACGAGCCCTCAGATATAAAGCCAGTAGATATAGTTCTATCTACAAACAAGCCACTATTTGTTACAGTTCCAGTAATTCTATATATATTTGAGTCGCCAAGGAACTTAATAGAAGCGCCCGATACTCCGAGGTATGAGCTACTAGCCATTGTTCCTATGCCGTCATCTAGCCAAGTGGTGGTAAAGCCGGAAACAAAGGTTAGATTACCTGTATTAAGCTTTACTGATCCCTTAGAGTAGTTCTGTAAGTAAGGAGTGAACAACCACTTCTGGTCAATGACGTCG
>Ga0129333_10004839_pt1 | contig 12609 bp, 11 predicted proteins | sample CPB6_08_DNA_FD_94474 | JGI IMG/M metagenome (GOLD analysis project Ga0129333, IMG submission 94474) | Freshwater to marine salinity gradient microbial communities from Chesapeake Bay, USA - CPBay_Sum_0.6_0.8_DNA | ecosystem: Environmental > Aquatic > Marine > Coastal | place: USA: Chesapeake... | reverse complement strand
CTCAATCTTCCAAAGATCAAAGAAGATGATGCAAGAACCACCATTCTTCAAGATGCGGCTGAACTCTTTGATGAATTCTTCAAGATTTTCCAATGTAAAATTATTGTCCCAATCGCCGTAATTTGTTTGGATGGCGTACTTGCTGCCATACTTTGCCTTGGCTTTTTCGGCGTCATTCGCATTAAACAATGCATCCATACCAGTCTTCTTGGAGATAATATAAGGAGGATCGGTCAGTACAAGATCAACAGACTTGCTATCGATCTGCTTGAGCATTTCCAGTCCGTCCATATGATGGTATCCGTGATTCATATAGACACTACTATATGGTCATTATATAAAATGTCAAGCTTTTTTCTTGGTGGATATGAATCCTATTGGTCTATTTGACGGATCGTTCGATAGTCCGTTCCAAGAAAATCTAAAATTCATATTTTTAAAATTTTCAACTTGAATTTTTAGTTGATTATTTTTTGGATCCATATCCACAGTAACTTGATATGCAAAAGATCCATAGTTTAATATACCATTCAACAAATCCACAGCTTTTTTACTTTTATTCAACAGTTTTACTATATATGACCCCATCGGATAATAAATATACCCATTAAATTTTGATGATTTTGTGCTATACATGTCGGACAATACGTCGGATGAAGTTTTAGACCCGTCCAAAATATTATACACAGAATTTAATCCCGCAATAAATGTATTTTTATCCAAGTTATTTACTACAAAATTAAACCATTTATCTAAATCATTTTGAGAAAGTGAATTTATCGCTGGTCCGTTGTTGGGGGCCGTCATCCTATTTAATAGTTCTATTATTTGTGTTTTTTTATTTTGCAAGCGGGTATTGTAAAACTCTTCTATATTTGATACGGTTGTTCTTACTCCCTGCTTATTCATCAAAGATTTTATCATTTTATATTCGTCAAGATTGTTTTGTATTAATGGGTTTTTGATATCATCACTTGTTGTGATAAACTTATCCAAAATGAAATTTAAATTTGCCATCGCGGTAGAACTACCTGTTCCCGATTTTACACTAAAAAACTTTTCTGGAACAGTTTCTAATTTATAATCCCAAAACGGAGAATTTAATTCTGGAGAAAATGATATTCTTTTCGCTTGCTTACTGGTAGATAGGCTATGTAATGCCGCCAAAACTTCTCCAAAATTTTTACTCAATATTGAAATATCTCTGGAATTAATAGCAAAATTTCCTTGTACAGAATAGTTCTGTTTGTATTCCTGTATAGGTTCTTCTAATGGCACGTCCATCTTTATACCCGTCACTGATTCCATACATTTGTGCAGATATTTTTTTATTTCATTATATTCTTGTTCCGGATATATTGTTTTTATATTATTAAATACAAAATATGCCAATTGTTCTTTGCTGGTAAAACTTTCTCCGACCAATCCCAATTTATCCGGTCTAAATTCTTGAGAATTTGTACCACCCGGAATTACTGCCTTAACTAAATCGATAGTGTCTTTTGACACTTGATCGTCCGTGGGTTTTCTTATAGAATTTAAATTTAAAAGTCCCTCCAATCCCGAATCTATCATTTTAACTTTGGCGTATTTACCATTTTTTATCGTTCCTTTTTTATCTATTCCAGATGAAGTTATATTCACATAATCCGGGTCTAATATAGTCAATTCTTGCCGACTGGTCACGGTCGCAATTGGGTTATAATCTTGCCCAAACAAGTTTGCATCCTTTTCAACTTTATATTTTTTTTCTGGATCATATATATTTTTTACATATTTGTCCCAAGCCATCCCACCGGTGGCTTTTCCGAGCAAATCGGTTTCATCCAAAATACTTTCCAGTATGTCCTTGAGCTTTATCATATTACTATAAATATATATGAATTATAAAAAACAACCCCGCATTTCTGCGGGGTTGTTAGGGGTGATTGGAAACCACCCTCCACCAGTCAGCATAATGGCTGACGCATATAACCTTTTAACCTCCAAACTATATACAAATAATATGGAGTGTCAATACTTTATAGCAACTTAACTTTTTGGGGCTTTGCTTCTTCGATTTTAACGCGAGGAAGTGTGACCTTTAATGTACCATTTTGGAAATCGGCTCTGATCTTGGTCTTATCAATACCTTCGCCCACGCTAAATGAACGAACAAAGCTGGAACGCTTGATTTCTTTGTAGATATAGCGTCCTTTACCTTCATTTACCGATTCTGGGGATTGCTTCTTACCACCCTTGATAACAAGAGTATCGCCCTCCAATTCAACGGAAACGTCTTCCTTACTCAATCCAGCAAGGTCTGCCTCCAGTTCATACTTGTCGCTATATTCAACAACATCAACCTTTGGATAGCTGACCTTGTTATATGACCCAGCGAATGGTGTAACGCCGAATCCGTTGAAGACATCGTCGAATAGACGATCAAATGGGGTGAGAAACTCATCCCGTGTATATCTGCTTAATGTACTCATATGTTTGTATCCTTTGTTTATGTCGGCTCCATTATGGACACCGACAGGTACACTATATCACGTTTCGTGCCAGTGATTTTGTCACACCTCTCTCCTCTATAGACACAAAAAAGGGCACCAAAAAGGTGCCCCGTTTTGTCACACGCTTGAGACGGTCCGTCTCAACTTTCTCGCTTCGCAACGTCGTGTTCAGCGTTACACGCCAAATAATCGGCAACGTGAATAAGACGAGCAAGATTGTTTCTTAGACCCTTTTCCGGATCATATGTCTTGAGATATGACGCAGAAGCTTCGTCATACATTCCATCTGACAGTTTAATGGCGAGAGTTTCTTTCCAAGTAAGAACAATACCAAAACGTTGTAGAGTATATAATGCTCTATCTGTAACTTTCCAGAATTGATTCTTGCTATTATGCTTAAACAGCAGTCCTTGTTTATTCATGGACCATTCATCTGTGTTTGGAATATAATATGGACCCGTTTCGTCTCCCAACTTTCCAAGGTCGTGGTGAATAGCCGCCATAATACGTTCTTCTTCCGTATAATCGATCTCTCCACCGATTGTTTCGTATAGCTTCTGCACGCCTCTGCTAGTTTTTTCAACGTCCAATACGTGCTGTAGATAACCACCTGTATGAGCATTATGAAAATGCTTTTTTCCGGAAGCAGGTGCAGTGGCTAGTTGCAATCCGAGGTTTTCTTCGGAATACATAACCAATAGTTTCTCCAATCGTTCCCCGCTAAACTTCTCTTTCAAGAAATCAAGAAAATATTCATAATTCTCTTGGATCTGGCTTTCAGTTAAATCTGAGCCGTGTCTAAATGTTTTATCACTCATAATACAACGAGCGTATCAAACATACATCAACTCGTCAACTTATAATAAATCAACATTCTTTTCTGACTTCTTTAGAATAATGAAATACACGATTATGATTTACCAAACTTGCCATAAGAACCGCAGACCGCAGTCTACCTTTCTTTTGAATTTGAAAAGCGTGACTCATAATAGTTTGTTCGAATGGAGAAGCATATACCGTTTCAAGAAATATTTTGTAATTTCCAGCTTTAGTCATAACGCTTGGCCAATTGCTGTAATATACATCCCCAATTAGATAGCTTAACCCATCAATACACCCAGATTCCTTCCAACGCATACGAGATTTTCCGTCCGGAAAATATCTACTTCTTACACTTTGGGGAACATTATGCCACGCCCATTGCTTGTGATGATCTCCAAAGAACTCGCTGAATGATATTTTAACAAAGTCTAGATTTTCTTGCTCGACAATCTTAATGCATTTTTCTAACCAATTGTCGCAATGCATATTTAATCCATTCTTACATAAGATGTTTTTATCTTGCATTAGCATATCGTCTTCAAACCAGACAATATACCTGGCGTTGCTTTCATGAAAATGGTTTGCTGCCCACTGTCGCGCACCGCACACTCCAAGATTTCCTTTACGTATTAATTCGAATCCATATTTTTTGGCAATTTCATCAAACTTTGGCATCACACTTTCGTCGATGCTGTTATCTATTAGATATTTGTTCGTGTTTCTTAAAAGTTCCGGATTATATTTATCGATGCTTTGAATAAGAAGCATCAATTGGTCCGGTATATTAAAACACGTTATATAAAGATTAACCCCTTTTCCTGATTTGTTTAGAGCAACTTCTTCCTCGCTTTGAAAATATTCTATATCATCCGGTATATTAGATTTTGATATACTTATTTCTTTTTTCTGTATAGGCATAGCCTTGACTCGCTCAAAAAATGTAGAAATTAACCCATCGCCATTTATCATTTCCACGTTCACAATTTCCGGATGAAGGTATGTAATCAGCGAGAAAATACTTTCCTCTGTTCCCATATATCCGCTCGCCAAAGTGTCATTTAGAAGATTATAGTATATTCCGTTTATCTGAGATATTAATTTTTTACTTCCACCAAAGAACCCGCCTCTTGCTACACGATTTACAGTTGCGTTTGCATACCTGTTCATAGCGTCTATCTTGAATCCGTGTATTTCGGAAGTCGTTTCATAAGGATAGCAGATATATAAAAATTTATTCAACAAAGGTTCCAACTTTTGAATAACTTTGTCGTGGCTGAAATAACCGGGATGAACGGTCTGCGTTATTCCAGCATCAATCCAACAAAAATTGTCTGTTTCAAATGGATTAAAAATAGATGCATCATTTAACATGAATACTTTACTCATTACTAGAGGATTATATAAATCGAGCCTAGCTTGCGTTGATTCCGACAACCATCCAGCTTGGTTGTACCAATTAGGATCTTTGCGTATGGAATTTACTTTGTCGTAAAAAGGAAACCACGTTTTGAAATCTTCAGATGTTTTAAATCTAATATCTGTTCCTACAGATCCTTCTCGTGCGGTCAATACAAACTCCTCGTACTGCTTGTCGATATAAACAAGCATAGGAATGTCCTTGCAGGATTTCAATAGTTTAGAAAAATGCTCTAGATATTGTTCAAACGGACGCTTGAATCCCGTGTCCATATCTCCGCGTTTTAAATCAAATAAACCAGTTACTAATGTTGTATTCATGTTATTTTCTTTTTGCAAACCCAAGCTGCTCCATTAAATTCTCGTTTTCTGTAATCTTCTAAATTATTAATCTTGCACGCCTCCGCTATGTCCGATTCTTGGATTTCCATCCAATTCCAAATTTTTCCATTTACGCTTTCGTCGAAAGCTTCTTTATTTGTAGAATAGTCGTGGGCCAATATATAATCTCCACGCTTGATGTATTTTGATAGCAAATTGAATTCTCCTATTTTATAACCACCATCACACAGTACCACAGTTGTACCGTCTTTTGTTATAAAATCAATCACTTCTTGTTTGCAACCAGAAAAATTTTCATAGAATATATCTTCTACTCTAACATCTATGCCATTGTTTATCATTTCTTCATACCAACTACGACTATGAATATCATAAGATAAAATGTATGTATTTAAATTTAAGTCTTTTTTGCAAATATTCAAAAACTGAGTAAATCCTCCCAGTGCCGTTCCAATTTCTAATATTCTGCTAGGTTTTACTTCTGCCAAAAAATCATAAAAAACTTGATACGCAAAATGGGATTGTTGAGCGCAGTGATTCATGAAAGAAGATAGACTTTCGTTATTGTTTAGATCGCTTTTTCTTGTTATATTTTCTTCTATGTTCATAAAATATTAAAATCTAGTATATTCTATACCTGACACACTTGTAAATTTAAAAAATTGAGGCAATTCTCTAAACAGAGAATATTCTGAAATCATTCCTGCATCCTTTGCGGACATCCCTATTTCTACCCCCTCCGCAAACGCCCACCCATCTATACTTTCCAGATATGCACATCTTTTTTCCCAATAATCACAAAATTTTATTAATTTTTTTCCACCTTTAAATAGCAAAAATTGTTCATTGCATACATCGCAATCGTCGTATTGAGATGTATTTAGTAAATTGTATGGATGTATCTTATTTTTCCAAAAACAATTATTGTCATTTTTAGAAGGACCGATTTTATGTGGTCTCTCGAATAGAAAATCTAGGTCCGATTTCATAAAAGTTTCGAGAAAGTTTAGCAATTTTTCTTCGTCAAACCCATCGTATATCTCCCAATCAGAATCAACATATATTATAACATCAAATTCGGACGAAGATTTTATTGGAAAATATTTCAAATTGTAGTTAAAAAACTGACCAGTGAAAAATTTTCTTTCTGAGGGAATTTTATAAAATTTAACATTTGGAATTGGCGTGGTTTCCAAATCGGTGGCTATTATCATCTGGTGTGATTTGCATTTACTATTCAACCGATCAGCAAATCGAATGGCTGATGACAAATATTTGTCTCCTACCGCGAGTGTAGTAAATGCATATTTCATTTTTCCACCATACTTTCAAAAAATGTCATTACTCTGTCCATATCAAAATATTCCGGTAGACGGTTATCGACAAATATAGGAGACTCTAAATACTTTCTGTGCAGAGCCTCGCTTGTATCGATTTCTTTGATGAGTTGCAAACACTCGTTTAAATCGGAATATTTATGTAGATTAATAAATCTTTCTGGGTTGAATCCCTCTTCTTCTATGCGAGAATTTCCATAAAATAGCGGTATACTATTAGCCGCAATCGCGTGTATTAATTTTTCTTGAACGACGTATTCAGTGTTTAAATATTGTACACTTATATTAAATTTACATGTTTTAAAAAACTCTATTTTTTGTCGATATGTAAGACCGTCGTTTCTTCCTATGTACTCTGGTTTCATCCATATGTGCTTGTCTAATCCAGGCACAGTTGGTCTCCACGGTCCGGTCGAACTAATCGGCTTATAAGTAGAAAGAACATTAAACAGCTTCTCTCTAAAGTCGTTGGTGGATGCTTGTACAACCGAACAAAACCCTGTAAATTGGTTTTTAACCGCATCGTATTTGGGTGGAGATTTTGTTAACCAATCGAACGGAGAATCTGTTATTCTTGCCTCGTCAAACATAGTCCATATATCCATAACATATGAAGGCATTCTGAAATAGTTGGGATGTCCAAAAGATTGATATCCCATAGACCATTGATTTGGTGCGCTGTTAACAACACTATAAAAATCCGCTATTTCTCCGCTTAAGAATAAAAATTTTATATTTGGGTTTTCGCGTTCGTGTATTTTTGGTACACATTTTAGAAAAGTGTCATATTCATTTGGATTTTGATAAAAATTTGTCCACACAACAATATCGGGATTTTTATCGTCGATTATAACATTATATTTTTTACTCAATATCCATATTATAAATCTCATCCAAGAATGCATCCCGTGAGAAGGAAACCCTTGCCTAGATATTCTAATAGTTTTCATAATAATTCTGCAATTTTCAATGTATCTTCTCCATATGGTCCGTTGTCGTGTACAATTATCGGGTTATATCCAATAATAGCAGGTTTTCCGTTTTCAATTTTTGTAACTTTTTTTGATAAATAAGAACTAAAAAATATTTCGCACTCGCTGTCTATTTTGATATCTTCTGTTAATAAATATTCCGTAGTCCAACGACCTTGATCATCGAGCATATCCGTCGTAACCATTTTTTCTATATTCTCGACGTGTCTGATAACTTCTTTTGTATACCCAATCCATCCACCTGCATTAAGATACTTATACTCACTCTGCACGTTTTTATTTTCGTACAAATGTCCATAACTGGTAGGTGGCCAAAGTCCTTTTTCTGCACAAAATAGCATTGAACATTTTTTACTCAAGAATTTATCAATTATGTTTTCTGGACTAGAATAGAAATTTGTGTCAGTTGCATCTATACAAATACAAAATTCAGAATGAACATTATTTCTAATATGCTCGAACATCTTTGTAAACTTATAATAGAACATTTTTTCATTCCACGCGCCGTCAAATTTTCCATCATTTCGAACAACGTGAATAGAATCTTCTTCAAAATATTTTAATGCATTATTATAGAATAGAGGCTTATACCAATCTGGATATCCATACACAGGTGTAGTCAGAGTGATTATATTTTTGTTCAACTTGAAACTCATATCATTTATGCGAAGATCACAAATTTCCTGTAATCCGGTCTCCCCAACCCTTCGATTGACTGTATGGCCAAACAACCCAGTGATGTGGTTTTTCTGAGCTATTAAAACTTCTCCACAATTTTATATACTTGTCTCCGTTGGGATCACGCGCTTCTCCCAGCAATCTTTCTATTTCATTTTTGTCGGCATCTTGTCTATGAATTAGACTACCGTCTTCTTTTTCAAATGCGACACACCAAAATGTGTAATCATTTAAAGTAAAACTACTATTTGGAAGATCTATACAATGTTTGAATATTTGCAAAAAAGAATCTTCCCATTCTTTTTCATTTTTATATTTTTTATTATTTGGAGGATACACTTTATCTAAAGTCTCCTGTTGAACTGCTCGTTTTTTAAAATGGAGACCCGCATATTTTTCATAATCACGTAATGTTCTTACTTTTCCAAATCCATATTTTCCCCATTTTATTGTTTCGTGCTTTTCTCCATCCATAGAGAAAAGTATACGATTCCTGCGATGACACTCGCTATTTCTCTCTCCCCAATCTTTTTTATCTGAAATTTTGGATTTATTACTACTACCGTGATCATCCCAGTGCTTAGTTCTTCCTCTCCGAGTGTATTCGTGCCAAGCAACTACTCGATGTGGATGAAACAAGTCGTAACCGTGAGTAAATGCTCTAACGGCAATGCTTATTTCTTCCCCGTGAAAATAATATTCTGGATCGTGTGGAACTTCTTCACAAAACTTGCCAGAAGTAAAACAGAAATGTGCGGAATAAAATCGTGCAGGAACTGGGCAATCTCGTTCTTTCCAGTCATCTATACTTGCCGGTAAAAAGAATACCGCTCCTTCTGGTATAAATCTGTCAAAATCCATTCGCCAAGGAGTTTGTACTCTTGCCGCTGGATCATTATCCGGGTCAAATGAAGAAATATAACCTGTGAGTAATGGTTTTTTGTGTCCCATTTTTTGGAGTTGTTTATACATTCCTATAATGAGTTCATCCCAGTTTTTTACAAACCGATGGTGTGAATCTAATTGAAATGTATATTTTTCACCATCGTATTCCTGTTGAATTTTATTTCTCGCCCAACAGGCACCCTTACTTTCCATATATGGTATGTCAATAATTTTGACATTTTTTAATTTCTTAATTTCGTCAATATTTTCTTCTGGGGCGTGTTGCCAAGCGATACAAAATACAAGATTTTCTGGCCATTTTGCGTTTGCGATACAATCTTTTACTGTAGGAACAAGCTGTGGATCGCGGTACGCTGCAATTTGAATAAATATTTTTTCATTAGATTTCATATAACCATTTAGTTTACTATATTCTTGTATATATACAAGTTATAATAAATAAATTAACAAGGTTCGGACAATAATCCTCCGCCAGAAAATACAAGAATTCCACATACGCCTAACACATATTGTCCGCCAAAATATTCTTCGCCGACCGTACCACTCAAAGTGTATTGACTTCTGAACGGATCCAAATATGTCACGCTATAATTTCCAACACCATCAACGTTGGCATAAACTTTTCTCAATTGCAAGAATGTAGCCGTTGCTACTATATTTTGAGATAATGTTACTGTCGGATTCGCGTTACTGTAAAATGCATAAGGAGACATTGTCCAATTATAAAAAGCCCAACCGGAATCTGGAATCGCTCCTAACGTAACGCTTGTACCTATTGGGTATATGTTTGACCCAACCGACGGAGTAACAGACCCGTTTCCATTTTTGACTATAAATAATTGTCTATTTTGTGATATAAAGTTCAATGTTACCGACGTGTCACCCGCACCCACAGTGAGGGTAACTTTTCCGTGAATTCCATCTGAAAGTATGTACGGCTCAACGACTACCGACCCCACATTTGTTGTAGCAGACGAGAAATCGTTACTGGAATTCGGGTGCCCTCGTATAATTACAGACTCTCCGACTCCATAATATGGAACGTTTGGATTTACGTCATATGTACCTCCTCCATTCACAGATATATTCAAAGTATATTTCGATCTGGTGGCAGTGATAGACGGAGTTATTGACGGAGTGATACTTGTTGTCGGTGTTGGAGTAGGAGAAGTACCTGGTGGTAATGGTGGCGTTGAAGCCGAGGTGCCAGACACAGTTGGAGTTATTGTTGGCGTGATAGATGGAGTAGGAGTTAAAGTAGGTGTTGGAGTTGGAGTAAATATTGCAAGGTTCGTCTGTGTTACTGGTGGAGTATTTGTTGGAGTTCTCGACGGAGTGACTGTGGGCGTTCTTGTTACTATCGGGGTTCTAGTTGGTGTTATAGTCGGAGTACTTGTTATAGTAGGAGTGGGGGCGGGAGGAATAACGGCATCCCAATCAACGTTAAGTGTGTTTGACTGCGACCCACTCTTTACATAAGAAAATCCATTGTCGGAATACGTAAGATCCCCTTGTACTCCGAACACTTTTCCATTCGGATTTCCGTGTCGTGGAATGTTATCAAAAGACATAACAATTTACAATTTATATTCTTACAAACCCTTCGAAACTAAATGTACAAGGTGCGGTTAATAAACTTCCACTGTATGCAACATACAACGAGCGGTCGTTGTGTGCGGCACCGAGAGCAAGAATTCCAAGAGGATTTACTCCATAAGAAGCGCTGGTAAAAGGAACTCTATTATCCCACCAAGAACCAGTTCCGCTGGCAGAAACTGGAGAAATTGACGATGTGGTACCGACCGCGATCAGTGGCTTAAAGTCTGTTTCAACCACGCACGATGTAATTATATACTTTTCTGGAAGGACATTTCTTACTGTTCCATTTCCCAAAAAACCAGAAGATGTGCAATAAAAATTTAAATTAAATTTTTTACTTGGATTTGTCGCAGATGCTCCACTAGTAGGAATTAGTAGATGCTTATTTCCTTTGGAATCCAGCCATTGGCTAGGACCGGCAAAAAGATTATCTGATGTATATGAAGCGATTAGAGTTTGATGGGCGTTGTATGCTCCACCAAAGAATAGTTGCGCAGACCCAGTAGTTGTCAATGCAGAACTAAATACCTGTGCTTCGTAAACTATACACTCCATGTTGTTCGCCGTGGCGTGGCCATTTCCCATCACTAGATACGTATTGTTTATTGGGTTGGATGGACCACTGCTAGAACTTGCCACATATTCTCCGTTGACTACAAATTTTAAATTTGCTCCGTCTTTAGTAAGACACGCACCAAAAACTCTGTCTTTATTATTGAGGAAGAAATTTGAAACGGTCAGAGTTACGTTTGTATAGGTGTCATTGACATATGCAATCAAATCGTCATCCACTACGGCAATGTATGCAGAATTTCCGGACTGTACTACGGATGAGTACGTATCTCCAACTCCAAATAAAATTCTATGCAGACCTCCGACGCCTACTCTCGTTGATGGAACAAACGCTCTGGTATAGATACTAAAAGCATTTCCCAAAGTTGAAAATGGAGTATAGCAATACAAATTTTGATTTCCATTAGGAGCTACAGAAGGATCGAAATACAAACCATTCGACGTTTGAGTGGCGCGATATGGAGTTTGTAAATCCAAAATTCCACTACTTGCCATCCAACTTGTCAAATTTTGGGTAGTAATTTTCTTTGTTTCTCCTGTCGGACTGATGGTCATATCGCTGACATCTACGATAGGAAGCAAATCTCCTGCGGCAACATCTACCGATGAAAGCTGTCTTAGTTCTGTGATTTTTTGGTTTGACATAATGTACTATACGACTTGATTATAAATATCAAGCTGCATCAGAAAATATATGCGATTTTATAATTTATATAAGACTTATTATATTATCCAAGATTTTTTATCTTTTGAACAATAAACTTCACCAATGCACTGCGTAAGATGTCGTCTTCTGTGAACTCGAATGTATATATACCGTGTTCTTTACTTTCGTCATCATTGAATAGGTTGAATATACTTTGAAATCCACTTCGCCCATTAATATCAGACTGTTGAGGATCGCCACATACAAATACTTTACTAAATTCACCTGTTCTAGTCATAAGTGTAACCAGTTCTTTTTTGGTGCAGTTTTGCATTTCGTCGGCAACAATTGCTTTGGCATTCCAATTCAATCCGCGAAGATATCCGATTGGAAGACCTTCAATACGATTGTCTTTGATAAGATATTGAATGTCTTCTTTTGGAAGAAGTTCATCCAATTTATCAATAAGTGGACGTTTGTATGGGCTCAATTTGTCATCGGCTTCGCCGGGCAATGTTCCCATTTTGACATCTGCGCTTTCTACAATGCTGCGCACATAAAGGATGTCACTGACCTTTTTTTCATTTATAAGCATCAGTGACGCGAGCACAGACAAATATGTTTTGGTCGAACCTGCTGGACCAGAAACTAGCAATAATTTTACTTTCTTATCAAGTGCTAGTTCTATAAATTTTTTCTGTTTCTCTGTTAACTCTCTCTGAATTATTGTCAAATAATGTTCTACTTTGCCTCGTTGATGTACTACTGGACTTTTGTCTTTTTTTTGGTATTGTTGATTGTTG
>Ga0129333_10004838_pt1 | contig 12610 bp, 19 predicted proteins | sample CPB6_08_DNA_FD_94474 | JGI IMG/M metagenome (GOLD analysis project Ga0129333, IMG submission 94474) | Freshwater to marine salinity gradient microbial communities from Chesapeake Bay, USA - CPBay_Sum_0.6_0.8_DNA | ecosystem: Environmental > Aquatic > Marine > Coastal | place: USA: Chesapeake... | reverse complement strand
GTTGAACCCGGAGATGCCCGACAGGTTCACGGTGCCGACGCCAGACGCTCCAGGGGTGAACGTGTAGGAAGGGGCGATGAATTGCTTCATGGATCAGCCGAAAATGAGAGCGTTGACGATGGATTGACCGTTGGTGATTCCGCCAGAAGATGCGGCCTGATTCTTCCAGAGCCCGGTGGACGCATCGTAGGTTAGGACCTGACCGTTGGTCGGGCTGGTGATGAGGACGTCGTGGAGTTCGTCTAACTCCTGCCCGTTGATGACCTTGACGTAAGCCCGGCCCGACGCGCCGTTGGATGCGGAGACCACCCACCCAAGGAATACGCCGTGCGCGGGCTGGGTCGGCCGCGTCGTCGTCCACCCGCCAGCGGTCTGACTCAGCCACAGGGCGGCGCCGTCGGTGAAGCTCGCCGTGGGCAGATTGCTCAGGCCCTCCAAGAGCCCCTGCACCATGATAAAACCCTCGGTCGTGTCGGTGATCGTTTCGAGCGCAACACCCACCGTCGTCGCGGCCGTGGCCTCGGAGTCAGCATCGGCAAGCTCGACGGTCAAGTGGGTCCCTTGGGAGCCGACAATGTAAACGACTTGGCCCTTTGTGATGGTGCCGGCGGTAGACTTGCGGACCAGTTTGATGGTCGCCTGATTGAGCTTCGTCCCGTCGGCCTCGTCCAGGCGGTCTTGCAGCCCGATGACCTCGGCAATCGGGTGAGTGTGAGCGGAAGGTGGGAAGGTGGCCGGCTTGCCGGTGACGTCGTTCCACGCCACGGCGCCACCGGCCACGTTCCCGGCCACGTAGCGCGGGAAATTGACCTGATAGACCTGTTCCTTGATCTGGACAGCGATGTCGCTCATGTCGTGACGGTGATTCGCCGAACGATGGACAGATTGAACTTCATCAGCGTGTGCGGTCCGAAAACCGGCGACGTTCGCCAGATCACGACGTCGGCGATGAGCTTGTCCCCGATGTCGAGGGCGATGGTCTGCGCCCCGGTCAACTCGGGCTTGAAGGTGGCTGCGCCGGCTGTGGTGAGGTCGGCCGTCAACGTCAGCGTGTGGATCAGCGACAGGTCGTCAGCGTTGCGGACCTCGCATTTGCCCTGGATGCCGGTCCAGTCGAACGTGGGCTCGTCCGGGATCGTGACGGTGATGGGAACGATCCAGCGGTCGCCGCGCGGGATGTCGTTGGTTACGGTCGTCATTTCGGGAGAGCGTACCAGCCGGCCGGAAGGATCACCGTCGATGGGCCGACCAGCTTCTTGTCCTTGTCGAAGCCATAGACGCTCGCCTTGGTTGGTCTGGCCAGCATCACCGGGTCACCGTTTGGCACCAGGACCACCTTGGTCTGTTGGCAGGCCGGGAAGATCGGCAACACGAGCAGCCAGATCATCCTTGAGAGCTTTGGGAGCTTGGCCGTGCTGGACATCGGTGGGCGGGGTTTCTCGGAAGAAGTCGAGGAAGGCTTTGATGATCTGGTAGATCCAGCCTGCGTTCATCAGTCCTTCTTGAGCGTGTTGTTTTTGACGGACCAGACGATGCCGATGACGGTGCTGAGTGCGCCGACGATTTCGACAATCTGCTCCGAGGAGGCGAGGCCCTTGGCGACAAAGAATCCGCCGGCGGCGGTGAGGGCGTGGCGGATCAGGGAGGCGATGTTGGGATTCATTTTAGGACGATTCGGACGAACATTTGGGCGAGAACTACGATGACCGCGAGGCCTCCAAACAGCTTCCATTGGAACTGCTTGAGGCCCTCGACGCAGGCTTTGATGCCATGGATGTCGGAGACGAGGCCGGAGTCCTTGTCACCGATGGTGGTTTCCAGTCTGACGATGCGAACCTCTAGGTCGTGCGTGTCAACGGGTGGCATGGCGTCACTCGGGCTTGGGTGTCTGAGCGGCTTGGATGATGGTGTCGGCCAGCGGGACGCCCACTTTGGCGTTCTGGTAGCCGCCGGCTTTGATTGCGATGTCGATGAGTTTGAGGAGGATGTTGACCTGCTCCTGAGTCAGTTCGATTTGAATCATGGCGCGGCAACCTTGGCGGAAGGAACGGCTGGCGGCAACCACGGCAGCGGCGGCGCGATGACCGGCGGGTTGATTTGGTTGGCAATCTGCTGGTTGACGTTCGTCTCGATGGCCGACTTGTCCACGCCGTTGGCGAAGCACCAGTCGAGAATCTGCTGCTGGGTCAGGTCCTTGTACGGCGTGAACGAGCCGCTTGGCGGGGCGAACGAGCAGCTACCGTAGCAGGTGCCGCTGTAGGTCTTCTCGGTGTCGCCGGTGCCGGTGGTTTCGGTGCCGTTGCAACGCCAGTCGGCGGTTATGACGACATCGGTGAGCGAGCCTTCGGTCGGCTTAACGAGAAGGCGTTCGATGATCCAAGAGATGTTCATGGTGGTGGTAGATTAGTTGGCAGCAACCCAAGAACCGCCGCTGTAGAAGTACAGCTTGTTGTTGGTTGTATCGACGACGAGAGGAACTCGGCCAGTTTGAGTAGTGGGGGTTCCGGTAGGAGTGCCAGCGCAACCAGTGACGTAAAGGAATCCATTGGTGGCCGTGGTTGCAATGGCAGCGGTTCCAACAACGACGTTGCCAGAGGCGTCGATCAGCATATCCGTCCGCTCAGTTCCAGCAATCGCACCACGGAAACGAAGCGTGTCCTTGTATCCGATATCCGTGTTGCCCAGACCGTCACGAGTGCGACGGAACCATCCAGCGTTGACACCACCATCAATCAGCAAGAATTGAGCGCCAGTTCCAGCGGCAATCGCGTTCTGATTATCAATCGCAATCGTTGTGAAAGCGGCCTGATCTTTACGAGCGTGGATCTGATACGACGGACTAACCCCCACGCCCAGCCCCGTGGAGTTCAGGGTCATCAAAGTGGACCAACCGATTGCAGTACCGGGAGAACCGCCAGTACCGCTTCTCCAAACGTGCGAACCCGAAACCTGATAATACTGATCGGCAGAAGCGTTGTTGATGTAGTTCCACTGACCGCCAGCGAAGTAACCATTGGCGGTGAGGTAAAGCTGATTGCTGGATTCACTCACCAGCGACGCTTGCTCGACTTGAAGAGCAGGACCAATTCCGCTCCATGCGGAAGGAGTCGCCCCCACCCCAAGTCCGGTGGAGTTGAGGGTCATGGCGGTGCCAGCGACTCCGCCGACGTTCGACCAAGTGGCTACGCCGGTGGCATCAATGGCGTATCGAATGTCACCAACAGAAGCATTGCTGCTTAGTCCTACGAATTGAAAAGCGCCAGCAGTCGTAGTGTTTGCTCCGTATGAAACAAGACGGGTGGTCGTTCCGGCGACATAATCAAACACGCCAATCGAAGCGGTAGCAGATCCGGTTGAACTTGTGGTCCGAATCGACCCAGCAACTTCAAGCGTACTATTCGGACTCGCCGTCCCAATACCCACCCGATTGTTCGCCGAATCCACCTTCAGGGTGCTGGTATCCACCGTCAGATCGCCGGTGATGGTGGCGGAGGCCAGCGTGGCCGTACAACCTGCTCCGAGGATTTGGTTGCTGGTGATCTTCTTAGTGGTGCCGCTCGCAGCCATCGTCGTGTCGGAGACATCGACAATGGGCAGGACGTCCACCGCGGGATCGACGGTCGTGATCGCCGTCAGGGCTGTAATCTTGGTGTCAGGCATGGGTCAGTTGGATTGGATTTGAAGTTTGAAGCTGTCCTCTTGGAGCAGGAAATCGTTGTTCTCCAGGTCGAGATGGTCTGCGGTTCCAAAGGTGAAAACGATCTTGCTGGCGTCTTCCAGCAGGACGAAGAAATCGTCCTCTTGGAGCAGGTCTCGGCGCAGGACGGGAAGGTCGGTCGTGCTGTCGCCAGACAGCCTTTCCCGATTGATTCCGATGCCAAGAGCCGAGCGCATATCAGGAGCGTCCGAGGGTCACTTGGACGGTGCCAGACGCGAGCTGGAACGCGGAGATGATGCCGCGGATCTGGAAGCCGGCCGGGAAGGTGGTTGCGGAATTGTACCCGCTCATATTCTCGCCGGTCACCGACACAAACACGGTCGGTGTCACACATTCGATGGCGGCGTAGGCTCCCGTCTGGGTCGAGGTTGACGACGTGATGAAACTGCCGTGCCTCCCCATGGAGTACTCGGTCGAGATGTCAGCTTGTAGGGCCATGGTTCTGGGATTCGGAAGGGGGCCTTGGCCGTATTACCAAGGCCCCCAGGGTTGGAACTATCCTTTGCGGACTTTCGGTGCTAAGGCTCCCTGTATCCACAGGATGAGCTTGCCTCCCTCGGGGACGGTCGCGGTGTTGAAATTGTCGCGTTGGAGAGTCGCGTCAATTTCGGGACCAGAAACGAGTTTGGATTTCCCGTTCTTGTCCACGGCGATGGTGGTAGCGAGTCGCATGGGTCAGACTTAGGCGGTGATGAGAAGCTCGCCCTGCGTGGCGTCGCCCACGCCGGCACCAAACATGATGTCGTAGCTGGCGAAGTGCGACCGCGAGGCCCGGCTGTACCAGACCGACAGCAGGCAGGAGAGGCCGTTGTTGGTGGTCACCGTGCGCTGCTCGAGGAACTCGCCGGCGATCATGCCGACCGGGAGGCCGGCGGCGATGGCGATGGCGTCCGGGCCGCAGACGAACCCGGCCAGGTTGGCGATGCCACCGGTCCAGCGGTTGTTTTCGGCGATCAGGTCGAACCCGAAGCGGCCGTTGGCCAGAGCGGCGAGGCGGCCGTCGGGGAACGTGTTGGCGGCCGAAGAGAACATCAGCCTGGCGATGTGGCCACCGTCCAGCACGAGGTTCTTGCTCCGGTAGTTCTTCGCCAGCGCCAAGATCGCCGGGAGGTCCGACGTGTCGAAGTTGGCAGCGGTGCCGATGGTGGTCGGGCTGTCGTAGTTGGCCGAGACCATCAGGCCGGTGACGACATCGGAGATGCCGTAGGCGAACAGGTCGGCGGAACCCTGGGCGAGATCCGCCAGCTGGAAGCCCTGATTCAGCTCGGCGTTCTGGATGCTGAAGATCTTCGAGATCTGGTTCACGGTCACCGTGGTGGCGGCCAGGTTGCTGTCGTCGTTGGTCTCGAAGTTGGTCGCGTTGGTCTGCGCGGCCGAGCCGGTGGTGTACCGCTTCACGCGGACGGTGGCCCGCGGGCGGAGGTTGTCGAGGCCCACGTTGCGGGTGAAGCCGTCCAGGAGCGCCAGGCGGGTGGCAGCCACGGTGATGACCGCATCAGCCAGGTAATCCACCACCAGGGTGCTGGTGAAGGTGTTGGTGTTCTGCGGGGCGTGGATCTGGTTCTGCCGCAGAAGCTCGGAGTGGTTCTCGATCAGCCACTTTCGACGATCAGCACCGGCCTTGAAGGTCTTGTGCTTCTCCAGCAGCGGGTTGCCGAGATTCTCGATGCGCGGAGTGATCGGCTCGGGCGCCGGGGCGGCAGCGGGGGCCTTCGCGGCAATCGCGTTCGCGACGGCCTTGGCGACGATGGCTTCGATGGCCGAAGCGTCGAGCGCGGTGGGGGCGGCAGGAGCCGGCGCGGTGGGAGCGGCCGGCACCACGGGATCTGGGGTCTTGTTGTCCATGTTGTGTGGTGTCTGTGATGTCGGCGCGGTGTTTGCGCCATCCACGTCGGCGGAAGTGCCGGGCGCGGAAAGTTTCTTGATCGAAGCGGTGACCCATGCGCGGGCCGCGTTGGCCTGCATGGCGGGTTGCTTCTCGGAAATGGAATCGGCCAGGCCGAAGTCGATAGCCTCGGCGGACGTGAACCACGTCTCGGCCTTCATCGCGGCTCGGATCGCTGTCGAGGTTTTGCCGGTCTTTTTCTCGTAGACACCGCTCAAGATCGCGGCGTGCTGGTCAAGAGCGTCGGCCATCTTCCGCATATCGTCGGAAGTGCCGGCGGCCAGACCCGACGGGTCGTGAATCATCATCAGCGCCGCGTCGGCGATTTCCACTTCGTCACCGGCGAGGGCGATGATCGAAGCGATGGAAGCGGCGACACCGACCACCTTGGTGGTGACCGATGCCTGCCGACCGCGCAGCATATTGTAGATGGCCAGACCGTCCCAAACGTTGCCGCCGGGACTGTTGATTTCGACATTCAGCGGTCCAGGCCCGACGGCTTGAAGGGTGTCCGCGAACGATTTCGCGGTGACCCCGGAGTTGGAAAACCAGTCTTCGCCGATCTGGTCGAAGATCTGGATGGTCGCCGGCTCAGTCGCGGCGGCCCTCGGGCTGTAGCTCAGCCAGTTGTTGACCTTGGTCATTTCTTCTTCCTCCTTTTCCCACGGTTTTTCGCGGGTGCAACGGCTAGGACGTTTCCGTTAGTGCGCTGGGATCCGTTTCCGTTGTCGTCGCCGTTGTCGTTTTCGGACCGGTCTTCCTCGGAGTCCTCGGTCACGTCGTCAAACGGTTCGGGTGCGATCTGGACCTTCTGCGCGGTGCTGATTTCGGAAACGTCGATGCCGTACTTGATGGCCAAGTCTCGGATGTGCTTGGCCTGTTGCGCCTTGGATTCGAGCGCCGACCGCCAGTCGATGCCGCGGGCTCCGTAGATTTCGTCAAACGTGGTCACGCCGCTGCCAAGCTCGGCCAGTTGTGCAGCTGAGTTTCGGCCCACGTCCACGTTGGGAGCCCGGGGCGCTTGAATTGCAACCTCGTACCAGTCCTCCGGTGCATTCTGGAGCGTCGGATCCACCCGGATGGCGTATTCCATGACGTATTCCCAGATGCGCCGGGCGGCCGATGCCATGACTTGGTGCCGGGAGCGGAACCAGACCGACGACATATCAAGCGCCCCACGGTAGACCGTGCCCTGCATCGACTCGGGGAAAACCAAGACGTAGGGGATGCCGATCCCGGCACAGACTTTCTCGGTCAGTTGCCGCCAGTACTCGCGCATATTGACCGACGGCCGGTCGGACATGAACTGCTCGAACTCGTCGCCGTGCTTCATCACCTTCACGGCCGACCCGAAGATGTTCTCGTAGTAGCTTTGGGCGCTGCCCTGAGGGCCGGTGCCGCCAGAACGCAGGCTGGTGGCCTGGACCTCGCCGGTGCTGGTCTTGACGACTTGCGCCACGCTCGAGGCCAGCTTGCAGGAGTCCATTTCCAGACGCTGAAGATCGTCCAGGTCGTGGAGATCATTGATGACGCAAGCCACGAACGGCAGGCCGCGGAGCTGGCCGGCACGCTGCGGCTCGAAAATGTGGACGATGGAGTCCGACGGCAGCGACCGGACGTCGGAAAGCTCGCCCTGTTTCTGCTCCTGGCCGACGAAGTAGGCAACGGCGCGGCCGGTGCGAGTGTCGAACCGCACGCCGTCGAAGATGTCGGCCTTCGACTCTTGGCCGTTGGGCGTGGCGATTTGCTGCGGCTCAATGAGTTGCAGCCTCGGGCGTCCGGTCTCGCCTTTGGTCAGAAGGATGAACGACTCACCGTCGAAGAACCACCCACGGGCGGCCAGCGACATCAAAGTCCCAAACGACTGCCGGGATCCGATATCCGGGTATCGGCTCCAGATGTCCCACCACTTTTTGGCCCGCAGGTTCCACTCGGGATCCGACGATGCGGGCTGGACCGAGAAGTTGCTGCCGACCGTGTAGGACTCGAACAGGTCACCGAGGCGGTTCATCACCGCGTTGTTCTGCTCAAAAAACCGGGACTTCCGCACGATCTGCTGCCGGGTCGATGCGGTGACGTCGAAGCGGGCCGACGTGTAGGACGTGTCCAGGTACGAGCGGCGGATGGAGTTGTTGGCTCCCTCGTAGCGATTCTCGGGTGCCGCCCGGAAACGGTTGATGATGTTCTGGATGAATCCCATCAGGTCATTCCGGTACGGATGAGCGGCTCACGGCGCATCCAGGTAAAATCGCCACCGTACCTGGTCGTGGAGACCAAGACGTTGGACAGCATCTTGTTGAAGATCTGGGTGTCGGTCGGTGACGCGATGCCGTCGTCACTCAGGAGCTGGACCGCAAGCTCGTAGTCGGCGATGAGGCTTTCCCACATCTCCACCATGTCCGCAGGCGCCGGGGCGCCCTTGCCGGGCTCGGCAAACTCGACGGAGACGTCAGCCGAAGACGTCGACCGGACAACTTGTCCGTTTGCGATTGCCGCAGCGGCTTCGGTTGATTTTGCCACCAGCGCGGCAAGCAGGGTCGTGCCCGTCAACGCAGCGTAAACGCTGCGGAGGAACGCCCGCTTGGTTGCGACGGTGTAGGTAATCACCGGCGCGGATCGTAGCCCACAGGACCCGATCTTGAAGCGGCAGATCAGCCCTGCGTCAACTCACCGGAAAATCCCGACAGCTCATTCCAGAGCATCACCATGGCCAGTTGCATGATCTCGCAATCGTGCAGGTGGTCCGGCCATTTCTGGTTGCGCTTCATCCAGACGTGCTTGATGCGCCCAGCCCGGTTTGCCACCGGCCGCAGGACATGGGAGTCGAGATGCCGCCAGTACGTCTCGGGGTCGGCAAGATAGCTTCCCTCGGCCTGCACGCTGGGCGGGTTTTGGTGAATGCCCCAGTCGCGGTCGATGTCCCCTTTTCGGAGCCTCGACAGGATTTCCCGAAGATGCTCGGTGTCGAAGATCAGAAGCGGCTGCACCACGTCTGTCCGCATGGATGACGACGTCGACAACCCGAACGGGTGGACGGCCCCCGTCTTGGCCGTGAACCGGGCTCCGTTTTCGCGGCCCTTCATCGGAAGCCAACCGATGACCATGGGCTTGCGAAGTCCTCCTTCGGGCGGATACCGAAGGCCAGACGGAAACGTGATCGGGCTGTTGGTGATTTCCGAAAACGACGCGCACGCATCGTAAACGACCTGCGTGTTGAAGCCCGAGTCGATGCCCACGTCCATGTCGTGCACGCCAAGCGCGACCTGCACGCGCCGGAGGGCCGCAAAGTCGTCGGCGTGGCCCGCGGCAACCAGCGTTGAGTTGCCGTCCTTCCACTCGCGGCAGACCCACCAGAGGAACGGCGCCACAGCCTGCACGTCTGCGGTCAGATAGCGTCTGCCACCCTCGACGCTGACGGCGCTGCTGGTCTCCGACCTCTCGGGCTGGAGGTCCTGTTGCTCCCATGGCTCGGCAAGGTTGCCGTTGATGAAGCCCTGGAGCCCCATCATCGACCCCTTTGCTTCCAGAAACTGGACGGCCAAAGCGCCCCAGGTGCATTTCCGGTCGGGGCTGTAGAGGCTGGACAGGTGATAGGACCGGACGCCGGGCAGGGCTCCGGGATTCTCGGGGCGCCACTCACCGTGGCGTAGCGCGGCGACTTTCTGGGCGTCGGAAATCTTGCCCTTGCAGAGCTGGCAAACGTAGCGGGCCGAGGCGCGGATCTTCGGAAGGTCGTGGCGCCCGTCCTCGGTGCGGATGTCGGACCATTCGACTTGCCGCCATTCCAGCTTGATGAACTCCCGGCAGTTTGGACACGGAAGGTAGAACCGCCGCTGGTCGCCTCGGAGAAACCGTTGCCAGATCCGGCCCTCGACCACGGTGGGCGTCGAGGTCATGAAGGCCTTGGAGCTTGAGAATGCTTTGAGGCGCTGCTCGGCTAGGTCGAGCGCGTCGGCCTCCTTGGCTGTTGCGTCCGCAAACTTGTCCACCTCGTCGGCGATCAGCACCCGGACAGGTCGGCTGGCGAGGTTAGCCGGGCTGTTGGATCCGACGAATGTGAGCGTCGAGCGGGTGAAGTGCTGTTCCAGATTCGTGATCTGGTCCTTGTCTGCCGGAAAGTGCCCGAGCATGGCCGGCGAGTCCTCCAGCATCGGCATCCACCTCGACTTGGAGAACGACCGGGCCAGGTTTTCCGTCGGCATCAGCCACAACGCCGGGCTCGGCTCTTGGTCGATGAGCCACGCCAGCCCGACCATTAGGGTCGTGGTCTTGCTGGTCTGCGACCCCCAGCACAGCGTCACTTCGGAAACGCCTGGGTGCTTCCAGCATTCGAGCGGCTCCCGGACGTAGGGACGGACAGACGTCGAGAACGGCCCGGGATGCTCGGTCTGGCGGGCCGTGAAGCGCAAGTTGGACTCCGCCCACTCGACGACCGTCTGGCGCTGGGCCGGCCGGTAAAGGCTGCGCCGGAACTCGACTAGATCGCGCTGGAGGTCGGTGAGTGTCACGGCTTTCTGTGTGATTCGTCGATGATCTTTGGGACGGCGTGTTCCCAGTCTATTTGGTGATGAATCCTTCCCATCGCCTTTAGGTCTGCGACCTTTGCAAACGATGGGCAAATCATGACGCTGTAGAAGGATTTTACGTAAGTGCCGCTGGAGAGGTACGCCTCTGACATGCCACCTTTGTTTTTTTGCGTTGGTGCCTGCTGCAGGTACATATCCGGGATCGTGAAAAATAGCCTGCCCCTGCTTCCAAGTGCAAGGTACGTGTTTACGTCCTCGTTCAACCTGCTGAAAAACCAAAAACGTCGATTCGTCTTGCAGAAAAACGAGTTCATCGCCTTTCGCTTTCTGAACGGGTAGTGCCCTTTGCAAAGCGATCCGTTTGATCCACCACCCATCAGGTCTCCGGTTTGTAGAATGCAGATTGAGTCGATCCTTTCGTCCGCCTCAAGCATTGCGACGATGACATCGAAAGCCTTGGAAATCGACCGTGCTTTTTTTCGTACGAATTTAGATTGCCTATCGAAGCAGAATCGAAAATCGGTGTAGTCGTCATCGAGCACCAGGAAGCACTCAAACCCAAGCGACGCCGCGAAGTCAAAGCAGGCATTGCGGGCGTGCGTCGTCGTTCTTCGATTTTGGAAGTTGTCGCAGTTGTCAACCATGGCGGCGTACTTGATCTTGTCGAAGACGAGAATGCGCTTTTCACCGAAGTTGCTTCGGTACTCATCGATGGTCTTGTCTTCGTTGTCGCACACGATGAACAGCGGTCCGAAGTACCCGCACCGTTTTAACGTCTTGAGGGTGACGACGTTGTTTGGACGCCCGTGCGAGATGATGAATACGCAGAACTTATTGAACATTTTTGCCTTCCTCCTCTGCCTCCATGATTTCGAGGAGGTCCTCCTTGAGCCTTGCGTAACCGAGCTGCATTGCCTTGCCGTAGTCGATGATCACGAGAGCGGAATCTTCCATGAGTTCTTGTGTGCTTTTATCGGCGTGGCAGTAGAACTCAGCGATTCTTTCGTAGTTGAAGACGATATGCCTAGATGCTGCTGCCCTGAGAAATCCAGAAACATCTTCAGGCAATTTGGCTCCCTCGATCCTTCGAATCAGTTCCGATGCGCGGCTTGAATCCGTCAGTTCTGCCACCGCTGGCCTTTCTCCCTTCGGGGTGTAAATCGGAGCCTCGATCTTTTTGGTGTACTCGGACCCCTCGCCATCGTCTCCACCAAAGATGTCGGCTAGTTCGTCGGCTACAAATCCGGTGAGCTCGATATTGAATCCATCCTCCCTTAGCGCCTTCAATTCGGACGCCAGAAGCTCCTCGTTCCATCCTGCGTTTAGGGCGAGCTTGTTGTCGGCTATGACGTAGGCGCGGACCTGAGCGGGTGTCAGGTGACCGAGCCGAATGCATGGCACTTCTTTGAGTGCGAGCTTTCTTGCCGCCAAGACTCGACCATGACCTGCGATAATTGTCCCGTTGGCATCAATCAGAACGGGATTGGTGAACCCGAACTCTTGGATTGAGGCAGCAATCTGGGCGACCTGTTCTGGCGAGTGAGTGCGACTGTTGGTGGCGTATGGGATCAGGTCGTCGACCTTGATCTCCTCAATGGTTTTTGATGTTTGGTTCATTTCCAAGGATTTGTTGAATGCAGCGTGGCAAGGGCGACCTCCTGCACCCAGCGATCCAGCTCACGTTCGCAATGCTCTGGATCGTGCGGTGCGATGCGGCCGGAAAGTTGTTTCGGCATAGTGCGCAAAAGCTGGGCAACGGCGCCGTCGTGGTTGGTCATTGCCTTTCTGACCCAGTCGCCGGAAACCAGGCGCTTCTCGCGCTCGGCGAGGTCGAGGACTTCCTGCTGCGCTTGGGTGAGGTTTCGGGCGGCTTGCGCATGGATTGACACAAGGCGTCCGGCATCAGGTTGACCCGCCTTCAGGGATCGGACCGCAAGCGCATAAGCAGCACGCTCGATCTGCCGCTGGCGCTCGTACGCACCATGAGGGCTATCCTCGGCAACCGATGCATGGGCGGGTTGACCCTCGGCGTCCGGTGGCCGGTACGGGCCCGGGGATTCCGGCGCCGGCAGGTTCATCACCTTCCCCTTGGCCGACATCCCTCGCCATGCGTCCGCCGCCTCCTTGGAGGTCAACGGCATCCCCTTTTTGACAAGCTGGGACACCCGCCCCGCGGTCAGCCCGGCGTGGATGGCGTAGTCGCGCTGGGTGATCATCGGATCGACTGGGGGAGATCCTGCGGGTTGGTCGTGGCCAGATCGGTGAGCCCTTTTTGGATGGTCTCCTTCGTCAATAGGCAACCCGAGACGCCGTGACATTCGGCAAAGGTTTTTGGCGTTAGAGAGCCTGCGCGAATGCGTCCAAGCGCCCACTTCACAAGGTGCGGACCGAACGATTTCAATACGTGTTGAGCGGCGGTCGTCATGTTACTGATTTATCACTATTTTACGCGCACGGATTCAATGCGGTCTCGCGTTCACC
>Ga0129333_10004837_pt1 | contig 12613 bp, 15 predicted proteins | sample CPB6_08_DNA_FD_94474 | JGI IMG/M metagenome (GOLD analysis project Ga0129333, IMG submission 94474) | Freshwater to marine salinity gradient microbial communities from Chesapeake Bay, USA - CPBay_Sum_0.6_0.8_DNA | ecosystem: Environmental > Aquatic > Marine > Coastal | place: USA: Chesapeake... | reverse complement strand
GACTTCTTCTTATGGTAGAAGTAAGACTGGTACAAGAGCAATTTATAAGACTAATAAGTATCCTTTCAAAAGGTATAATATGCTATGTGCTATAAGTGCTAATCAAATAGTAGGATATGTTTTGTATAAAGACTTAAAAGGTGGTGTAAAAACACAAAATATTATAGACTTTTATAGTGATGTAATCAAAGATAAATATAAAGACCACCTTATAATAATGGATAATGCTGTTATACATAAGTCAAAAATAGTCAGACAAACCATAGAAGAAAGTGGTAATCATTTACTTTATAGTGTTCCATATCATCCAGAAACAAATGCCATAGAAGAGTTTTTTAGTCAGTTAAAACACTATATCAAAAAGGAAAGTCCAAATACTTATGATGATATACAATTAGTCATTAAAGACATAATCAAAAATAAAATAACAAAGGAACATCTAACAAATTATTTGAAACATAGTTTTGGAATGTATAAAAATAAATAAGTTTGTCTCATTTTTCTTTTCAGTTGGTGTAATGATATCCATAATATTAATCATCTTAATTTATAATATTTGTTTAGGTTTATAAAATAATAAATCATTTTTTAAGTAATATATGAAAAAGTTATACATATTTACAAACACAAATACATAAATAGGTTTGAATAATTAGTAATAAATGTTCCCATACTATGTAAAAGTAATGTTATTGTTTTGAAAAATTTAATATTATCTTCTGATATAAATGGATTTATATTCCAAGATAATATTGCAAATAAATAATAAATTATAGCAACACTAAGAATAAAAATATAACTTATAAATTTTTTTCTATCTAAATAAGTATATGCATAATAAACAGAAAAGTATAATGCAAATTGTACTACAAAAATATCTATATACATTTTCCATTCATTTTCTGGATTAGACCAAAATATTACAGATGTAATAAATACAAATAAGGATGGAATACTTATAATATATTTACCTAAATATATTGCTGTTATAAAACTAAATAATATTGTTAAACTAACAAGTAACATATATATATTCATAATATAAAGGCTATATAAAGTAATTAGAAAAATATTGCTTATAATTATAATATGTTATTTTATTTTCCATGGAGAAATCAAAATAATCGTGTATATAATTGCAAAATTATTCTACATAATGATATAGATAAAATAAGAAAATGGGTTATATCTCAAGAACCTGATAAAAATAATTCTACACATTGGTGGTATAGTAAACTTCCATCAGATATATCTTATTATTATTATAAAATTGCAACAGATAAAAATATAATTAATATGTTTAAAAATAATTTTGGTTCAAATTATAATATTGATATAATAAATGATATGAATGAATTATATGTAACAACTCCTGTTATAAATAATGCTATTAATAATAATTCGTCTGATAATATATTTTATATAAGACATATAGACGGACCTTATTATTTATTTCCATTTGCATCATGTTATCGCGTTATTATAGGTCTAGACAATAATAGCAAAATAGTAACAAGATTTAATATGATTCCTAAAGATACAATAGTTACAAAAGGAGATGTAATAGCATTTGATTTTCATAGAGAAAGTCATTATATATATAATCAAAATACATCTAATATTATAAAATATAATCATGAATTAAATGATAATTTTAGAGTAATATTAAAAATACATTATTGTATTTATCCTTGGTGGGCATATTATTTTGGAAAAATGTTAAGTAAATTATCTATTAATTATAATAAAAATTTTAGAAATTTATTTTTATTTACATTAAAAACAAATAAATTTTATAAAAGAATTATAACATATTTTATGATATTAAGTACTAAAATATTTCACGATTTAGAATATTATATAGGAATTAATAATTTATCTTTTACATTTATATTATTTTATATTTCATATTTAACACATAGTAAAATTTTTTTATTTGGTTGTATGCTAATATATTATATTCGCAAAATAAAAAAAATTGAAGATAATAGTAATCTTATTATATTAAAAAGGGATTTAAGATTTTATTATTCTTTATATTGTTTGCAAATTTATTATATATATTATAATAATTTATTATATACATCTTTATATTTTTCTTATTTAACAAATAGTATATTTTGCATATTCTTATATACTGATTTAAATTATTTATATACTCTTTCTTATTATAATTAAGAATATTGTAAATATTTTGCAATTAAAGCTAAAGCGCTAATATTTTTTATTTTGGGTAATTTTTTCATAGAATTTAATTTTTTTTTATTACAAGTAGTATTATGTATTATATCATACGATATAATAATGCGCAAATCTTTAATATTGGTAGTCATAATAAAAATAATTCAAATATAATAGTATCAATTTTTTTATAATATATTAATCATATTTTATTAGTTTATCTAAGAAATTTTGCGTTGCTTCATTTGTTAATTTATAATTTTTTAATATATATAATATAGTTCTGCATTCTACTTTAGTTATAGTGCCTCCATCAAATATTTTAGTAAGTAATTTATTAGAATCGTCTATAGATATTCTTCCATCGCCTTGCCCCTTTATCAATTCATCTGCCATATTTAATAATCCGGCATCAAAATTTAAACCATCAATTACTTTATAATAATTTATTTTGTTATCCATTTATAATTATTTAACAGAAAACTATTATATATATTTTAACGAATATTACAAATTGAAAAATACTAAATTTTACACAAGAATATTAGCAACAGGCATTTTTGTAATAAATTCACTTATTACATAATATGTAATAGCAATCATTGCTAATCTTCCATTGTTTAATTCTTTTAATTCTAAATTTTTTTTAGTCACTATATCTTTACCATTATATAGATTAAGAGGGTCAAAACCTAAATCGCCTGGAATACTATCATTTGCATAATTTTTTCTAATACTACCTAATTCTAAAGTAGTTGCTAATACTATCGCAGTCATAAAAAATATTGGATTAATTTTTTCAAGACCTCCATTTAAAATAGATGGTGTTTTTCCATTAATAGATAAAAGATTTTCAGAATTAAACATTTTAGAAAGATATGGATGATATAATTCACCTAACGGCCATCCTATACTAGCAAGCATTGCTAATCTTCCGTGTTTAATTTCTGCCTCTCTATATTTTTTTAGAGTAATAATATCTGTAGAACAATTTAGAGGTTCAAAACCTTTATTTCCTAAATAAATAGAAGCTTCACCTTCAGCTAATATAGAATTTTTATTTAAAAGACCAAAATTAACTGCATTTCTAACAAATAAATTACCTCCATTTTTAATACCAAATTTTTTTATATTTTTTAATCTTTCAAATTCCAAATAATCTATTTCTTTATCTTTATTAAGATCTGCAATATCCATATAATTCATTTTACCATAATAAATATCTAATTCGCTTTTGTCTAATTTACCAGACCTATCTATATCAATATCATTAAAATTATCTTCTTTCATAAAAAAATTATTTTTAACATTTCTAAGTTTAACTATTGGAAATTTATTAACATTATAGATATAGCTAAATGAATTTGAAAAGTAAACCATAGAAAATAAGAGCATATAACGAAGCATTTAATTAATTATTATATAATTACTATATACTAAATATTTTCTTATATAGAAAAGAAAAAAAGTTAAATTTTAAATTTATATAAATATTATTAAGATATTTTGTCAATTTATATAACAGCAATTCCCTATTGCAATTGTTACTACTTTGCATAGTTCTTAGCAGATTGCATTCTGTTACATAAACAATATACTATTAAATAGTATCAATATCAAAGATAATATCTATATTTTTACGGATAACGAATTTATAATTAAATTAAACTATCAATTTTTATTATTTAATTTATTTATTTTAATTATTATTTGATTTTTTATCTAAAATATATGTTGAAAATGTGAATTTATCATTTTTATATTTTTCAAGTGAATATATTATTGTACCAATTACTGATATTATTAATATAAATATAAATAATATATTTTTTATTAATTTATATTTTTTATATTCATCTTCATTCTTTTCTTCTTTTTTTTTTAACGCCATAGAATTAATTACAAATAATATTATTAATAATGTTAATAATAATATTGTAAATATTAATGGTGCTCTAGATGATATAATAAATATTATATATATTAATACTGAAACACCAAATAGATATAATAGTTCATCTGAAGGATTATTAATAATAGCATATAATCCTTGTAAAGGAACAGACGGAGGTGTTTTATTTAATAAAATAATCAAAGCAAATATTACTATAAATGTTATAATATGATGAAAAAATGGGTTATTATCAACTATGTTTTGAATAGTTTTTCCCAATACTTTATAGGGTGAAATAGTTGCTACAACAAGAAAATATAATCCTAAAATTATAATAACATATCCAGAAATATTATCTAGTTTGTCTAATGTCATATTCTAATATATATAAAGGAATTTAAATATTTATTATCATTAAATTTAAATATTAAATATATTTTACATTTAATAGATTATGAAAAAAAAAGGTGGTGATATTTATCAAAATCAAGGGTTGCAACCGGCAAATCAATTATACCAAAATCCTCAAATGAATCAACAGGGATTTGTTGGAACTGCAATTAATGATTTACGCTCTAACAAAGATGTTTTAAATCCTATATATGATACTGCTGCAACTATTGGAATAATTTATAATGTATTTTTTACATTTGTTATAATTATAATATGTAGCATTATGATATATATGGGTTTTTGGTTAAAAAATTTAAATTCAAATAAATCACAAAGTGTTAAAGGAAAATATTCAAATGTTAAATGTACAAATGAAATTATAGAGGATGCTAATAAAAATAAAAATACTATTGTTAATTGTACTGCAGATATTATATATAGTGTTAATGAAAAAGAATATAAAAAATCACATCAAGTTACACATACTATAAATGATAATCAACCTGTAAATGTAAATTATGACCCTGCAAATCCAGAAGATTTTAGTACTGATAATAATTATTATTATTTTGGAATAGGATTAATAGTTGTAGGTATATTAGCGATAATAATTGCTATATTTTGGTCTATATTATCTATTTTATATAAACCAATTGCTGCAGCATCAGGCGTAGGTGCTATAGGCGATGCAATTATGTAACTATATAATAAAGGGTTCACTATTTAATAATTTATCATTCTTATTTAAAATTGGTTTATATACATCTTTAATAATAGGTTCTAATATGTTTATTAATGTATCAAAATTATAATCATTTGAATTTTTTAATAAATATCTAATATCATTTTTTATTTTAATTATTTTATCCGTATAATTGGATTTAATTATATGTATATTCCATCCTCCTTCACGTTTAGGTATAAATGCATGTATTATTCTATAAAAATCTTTATAAAATGCATTATAATCAAAAAATATTGGTTTACGAGATAATCCAAAATCATATAACATCATATTATATTCACAAGATTCTAAATAAAACTCTTTATTATTATGTAAATATTTATAATATCCATTTTGATTATTATGTTGATATAATATATTTCCATAATGACAATCATTATGAATATTTTTGGAATATTCTTGATATGTTGCAATTGATATAAATATTTGAAAAATTATATTAGATAATATTTTTTCATTATTGTTAATTAAATAAAAATGTTTATCATCTAATAACATTTTTAAATCACCATTACATAATTCATTGACACTTATTAAAGATTTTTTATTAGTTTCTTTTTTTTTATTACATATAAAACTATTATATATAAATGGGAAATGTTTAGTTTTTTTTGTAATTAAAAGTTCATTTGTTAAATTATTCATAATAATTATTTCATTTAAATTATTTTTAATTCTATTAGTTACTTTTGAAACCAACAAAACATCAGGCATATCTTTAATACTAGTTAAATAAATAGATGCATATACACTTTTTGTTCCAATTCTTTTATCTAAAAATAATATATTAGAAAGAGTCATGAATTTGATATTATTAATTTTTATATTGTGCAAACAATCATTTGAATTAATTTTATCTAATTCTGTTTTTATTTTTTTATAATAATTAATTCTATTATTCAATATATTATTATTTTTTATAATAGGATTGTCTATAAATATAGATGAAGAATTTTTTAGATATGGTTTAGAATTAAGATTTTTTATAATTTTATCACATTTACCCGTTTTAATAATTCTTTTTTTTCCTTTTTTACATTTATTAACACATCTTCCATTATTAGGATTTAATTCTTTTCCTATAGAACAATTTTTAATTTTAATCATCTATTATAATATTCTATAATTTTATAATAGATGATTAAAATTTATAGAATATTATAATATAAAAATTATAGAATATAATAATATTAAATAAATATAATTAATTATATGAAATTAGCAGTATTATTATTTGGTATTTCATTGGAAATAAATAAACATTGGCAATATGGTTCTTCGTATTCTATAAATTATAATAATAGTTATAATAATTATCAGGAATATATTTTTGAATATTTTAAAAATATCGGATATGATATTGATGTTTATATTTGTTCTAATACTTTATTAGATAAGGATAAAGAAGAATTATTAAATAAATATAAACCAATTAAATATAGTTTTATAGAAACTATAGTAGAAGATAGGCATTTATCAAAAAATATTAAAATAGATAATGTTGTTAATTTATGTATACATGAAGGTAAAGAATATGATTTAATATTAATAACTAGATTTGATCTATTATTTCAAAAGGATTTTTCAAATAGTAATATAGTATTTGATAAGTTTAATATAGTAAGTATTTTAGAGAAACCTGAATATATATGTGATAATTTTTATTTATTTCCATACAAATATTTAGTTCCATTTTCAAAAATTATTAAAAAACATATTAAGGAAAGTCATCATTTTATAAAAGAAGACTTAGAAAATATAGATTATATTGGTAAAAATAATATTAATTATATATTAAATGAAAATAAGGAAGTTGCCGAGTTATCATTTTATAAAATAGTTAGAATTCCGTACATTTAAAAATGAGTACATAATTTTATTTTTTAGAATTTTTAGAAATTTTTTAGAATTTTTAGAAATTTTTAAATTATGTACTCATTTTTAAATTATGTACTCATTTTTAAATTATGTACTCATTTTTAAATTATGTACTCATTTTTAATAAATCATTATATAAATTTAAAATAATATAAATATTACTATGTTATGAAATTATCTATAGAATTATTTAGTAAAAAGATATTAGTTGTTTACCTAAAAAAATAAGTTAATACTTGGAATAACATCTTTATGGATGATATTACCTTTAATACATTGAATATGTAATTGGATACGATATGAAATTGGAATAGGTCATAAATCTCTGATAATTATATTAACTTGTTCATGTATTTCATCTCTTATATTCTGGATTAATGCTAGAAATGGTACACTTTTTCATAAATTAGATAAATTATGTGCTATAAATTATATAGCATGTATAATAATAACTACATTATATCAAAATAGTAATAAAATATTATCTATAGATGTATGTATATTTTTACTATTTTCTATTATAATTTCTTTTTTATTAGGAGATATATGTTTTAAAATAAAAAAGTATAATTATCAATTATTAATTCATATATTATTTAGATATTTTGGTTACTGGTAGGGACACTTATTGCTAGTTATTGAAGATAAAAATTTTTCTTTTGCTATTACGATTTTATCAGTAGGTTATTTTGGATATATTATTGTTTTTAATGAATTACTGCATCGAAAAAATATTAATATTACAAAAAATACTTATTGGATATCTTGTGCTATTCTTGGATTAAGGATTATAATTTGTGGAAAAATTCATTTATTAGTATGTTATTCGAATCAATACAAATTATTATACTAAAATTACTATCATTTATAATTAACATTAATAATTAACATAACATAAAATCATAATATATAAGAAATATTAATATATAATTGATATAATGAATGATAATAATACAGATATCTTTTTAAATGATTGTTGGAGTTTGTATTTTCATGATCCATACGATATAAATTGGGATGATAAAAGTTATAAAATGCTAGGACAAATGTCTACTATTAAAGATTATGTATATTATTTTAAAAGTTATAAAGAATTATTTAAAAAAGGAATGTTTTTTATAATGCGTGCAGATATTATACCTAGATATGAAGATAATCTAAATATTAATGGTGGTTGTTTATCTTTTAAAATATCTCCAGAAGATTTTGAAAATAAATTTTTTGAATTGTGTGCTGCTATTTTAGGAGAAAAAATAGGAACAACAGATGATGTTACAAATAATATAAATGGGGTTTCTATTAGTCCAAAAAAATTATATTATATAGCAAGAATATGGATAAAAAATAATAAATATGCTAGCAAAGATTATTATAATATAGATATTCCTAAATATACAACTCTTATGTATAAAAATCATATATAATTATTATTTTATAAATTAACATAAATTATTGTGTTTATTATATAAATTATTAAATATTTGTAATTAAATAAAATAACATATTATAATAATTAATGTATGATATATTAAGTATTTTAAAAACTATATTTATATATGTGTTTTTACCTTTTCGTATATTATTCATATTTTTGTTATTAAGATTTTCAAATATAGTAATACATTATATTAAAGATGAAAGTAGTATAATGTCAGTATTTTTAATTTTTGGAAAATTAATTATGTTTACATTATCTCTAACTATTGATATTTCAAAAGAAGATTATATAAAATATATGAATTATTTATATAGTGATAAAAAATTTTTATGCACTTTTAATCATACAACGCTTGTTGATGGTTTTATATTAGCTAGTGCATTTCCTAGAGCATGTTATGTTGTTTTAAAAACTATTTTATTTTCTATATTTAATTATACAGATGAAAATAATGAAAAATACGGAACTATATATGTAGAAAAAGGAAAGACAAGCGATAAAATAAAAAATCGTATTGATAATAGAAAAAACGGAGATCCAGTAATATTTATAGCTCCCGGAAGTGGTAATATTCCTAAAATACCTGGAAATATTACTGAATTCTGTAGTAAGGGTGCTTTTGTTGAAGGATATTCTATATTACCTATTGTACTAAAATATGAAGATAATTCTTTAGATCATAATTCAGATAATGGCGAATCAATGTTACATTCGTGTTTAAAATTATTCTTAGTTCAAAATTATAAAATTAAAATTAAAGTATGCGATATGATAGAAAAAATAGAAAATGAAACAATAGAAGAATATAAGGACCGCGTATATAATATAATGAACAACCAATATAATAAAATGTAATTAAAGAATAACTATAATAATATAATTAATATGATAACAAATCTTAATAATTATTTATTTAATATGGAATTAAGAAAACCCGATATTTTACCATCTTTAGATAATAATATAACATTAATTAATGAACGATTTAATGATGAAGTAACATTTAGTGAAATATTGCTATCTACAACTATATATATAGTAATTAGAAGTGTACATATATTTTTTGTACTATTATATTGGTAGATAAAGTAATATAAACATATAAATATATATACATTTATGTAACATGCAAAAGCAAAAAGATATTAATATAATAGTTGCGACAAGTACAAATTATGGTATTGGATATGATAATAAAATGTGCTGGAATATTCCTGAAGAATTAAATAAATTTAAAGAAATAACTACAGAAGTTATTGATAAAACTAAAAAAAATTGTATAATTATGGGAAAAAACACATGGTATTCACTTCCAAAAAAACCATTAATTAATAGAATAAATATTATAATAAGTTCAAATGATTATGAAAAAATTAAAAATGAGATAGAAGAAAACTATAAAAATATTGAAAATGTACCAAAAATATTTAAAAATATAGAAGATGCATTTAAATATGTAAACGATACTGATATTATTGAAAGTGCATTTATTATAGGTGGTGCTGTTTTATATAATACATGCCTTGATAATTATATTGAAAAAATTAAATATATTTATATGTCAATAATATATGATAAAAAGTATGAATGTAATAAATTTATAGCAGCTAATAAAATATTTAATAACTTTAAATTTGAGAAAAAAAATGTTAAAAATTATAGTACTAAATATATATCAATGAAAGGATATAATAAAGGTATTTCTTATCCAAAAGATGAACCAGTTGATTAATAAAATAATATATTGATATACAAATATAAAGATTTATTAATTATATATCTAATATAATAATTTATACAAAAGCAATTCAATATGTATAGGTTCTTTAGATTTATTTGTTTGTGATAAAATATAGTCAACATCCATTCCTGTTTTTATTATATACTTCTTTTCATTTCTTTTTATTTCTTCTAATTTTTTAATAGGAAGTTTAGAATATTTTAATTTTAAATAATAATCTCCGTAATCAACTAAATTAATAAAATCCTCAATAATATTAAGTATAGTTAGATTATATTGACAACATTTATTAGATAAATATCTAATATCTTCCATATTATTTTTATTTTTATTAAATGATTTTATAAAATCTACAAATGGAGGATAATTATATTTTATAAAATCATCAGTTAATATATCATTTGCTCCCGGTTTACATTCTAAATCTGCTATAAATAATGTTTTTATTATATTACGAGGTTTTGTAATAGCTAGATCATCATTAATAGAAATATTTAAATAATTTGTAAATATATAATTTATTTCGTCAAAAGTAAATAATGGTATTCTAAAACTATTGAATCTACTTTTAATAGGCGATTCTATTTTAGATATATAATGTGAAGTACACAAAAAAGTTATATTATTAGAAAATCTTTCAAGTAATATTCGAAAATCATAAAAAATTCTAGACAATAAATCTATATTTTTAATTATTATATAATGTTTTTCTAATCCTATATTTTTATGTTTTATAATATGTAATAAAAAAGTTGTAATTTTTTCTATATTTTTAGAATTTTCTGGGTTCATTATATCTAATTCTAAAAATTTAGTATTTTCATTATATATAATATATTTATCCCAAATATGTTCTGTTCTATAAATTTTATTTTGTAAATTAAATTTTTTTTTAATTATTAAATCTACTAATAAATCTATAGGAAATCCTATTGGAGAAAATAATAATGTATTATTTTGTGATAATAATATTCTATTTAATAATATATTATATTCATTATTTTCTATTATAATTTTTTCAAAGTTGTCTTCAAATTTGTTCCAAATATTCATATTTAAATATTAAATTATATATATTAATATAATAATTCTTTAATATAAAGAATAAATTATGATAATTATTTAACAATAAAGAATAATGTATATTGAATCATTAAATTTAGATATTAATAATATATCTAAATATACAAAAGATGATATTAAAGATATATATAAAAAAATAGCTTTAGAATGTCATCCAGATAAATTAATTAATATAACAGATATTAATGAAAAAAATAAAAAAATAGATAAATTTAAAAAAGCATGCATTGGTTATAAAAAAGCGTTAGATGATTTTGAAAAATATGGAGAATTAAAAAATTTTACTGATTTTGAAAAAGATAATAATTATTATTCTTATGATTTTTGCAATGACGCAGATATTAATATTTGGGAAAATATATACAATAATTATTTTAGTGATAAGGAAGTTATTAAAGAAACTATTTTTAATTTTGCAAATATATTTTTAAAAAAAGGAATTAACAATAAAAATTATTATAATCCATCCACTAAAATAATTAAACATAGTATTATTCTTCCTGTTAATTATTTTGATTTATATACTAATAAAAATAAAAAAATAAGAATATTATTAAAAGGTGTTAAAAAACCATTTAATTTTACCATATTATGTAAAAAAGAATATCCGTGTTTTACTAGACAATATATAGATGATAGTGGAATAGAACATGAAATAGAAATTAAAATGATTATATCTAATAATAAAAATATTTATAATAGTTCTTCAAGTTCTGAAGATAGTGAAGATAATGATATATTAGATTATGAAAATAATAAATTAAATAATAAAAAAGTTGAATATATACATAAAATTAATAATGATAAAATAGATTTATATATAGATATATTTATAAATCTAAAAGATTATCTTATTGGTGCAACTAAAATAATTAAATATATTGATGGAAATTATATTAATATTGAAATACCTCCATTTACTTTAAATAAAATATATGTAAATAATAAAGGATTATTAGGAGGTAATTTAATAATAAATATAATTTTATTAAATATATCAAAAATAAATTGGGATAATATAGATTCAGAAAAAAAAGCTATTTTTATAAAATATATTGATAATATTTATAAAAATTGATTATAATAATATATAAGAATATATTATTATATTAATATAATAATACTTTAGAGTGTTAGTATCCTGTAGAGGATATATGCAGCAATTCAACAAATAAAGCATCTTATAATACTTTAGAGTGTTAGTATCCTGTAGAGGATATATGCAGCAATTCAACAAATAATCATCTTATAATACTTTCG
>Ga0129333_10004834_pt1 | contig 12615 bp, 1 predicted proteins | sample CPB6_08_DNA_FD_94474 | JGI IMG/M metagenome (GOLD analysis project Ga0129333, IMG submission 94474) | Freshwater to marine salinity gradient microbial communities from Chesapeake Bay, USA - CPBay_Sum_0.6_0.8_DNA | ecosystem: Environmental > Aquatic > Marine > Coastal | place: USA: Chesapeake Bay... | reverse complement strand
TGTGTCCGTTCAAATTCAATATGGTGGATATGATTATTATTCTGATCCAGATTTGGAAGTAGTTGGTGAAGGTAGTGGAGCAATTTTAAGAGCAGTAATTAGAAATAATAGGATTGTAGATGTCGTAATCATTAATGGTGGTGGTGGGTATTCTTCAGGAAATACTTTTATTGAAGTGAAGAGTGCTGGTAGAGGTGCTTTTATTGATGTTGGAGTTAGACCACTAACAGTAAATAATAACTATAGATTTGGTAATGAGGTAATTACTGGAGATGAATCTTTACAATATTGTGTTAGTGGATATTTTGATTCGGTAAGATCGGTATTTAATGATACGAGTGATCAAACAGGAGTTCATTCTCCTTTAATTGGATGGGCATATGATGGTAATCCAATTTATGGTGGGTATGGATATGCTGATTCACAAAATGTTGATGGAAGTGGAACAACAAAACTTTTAAATTCTGGATATGCCTTAAATTCTAGTGCGGTTTTCAATAGACCTCCTAATTTTTCTTCAGGATTTTTTGTTGAAGATTATATCTTCAATGATTCTGGAGATCTTGATATTTGCAATGGTAGATTCTGTAAGACACCAGAATTTCCAAATGGGACATATGCATACTTTGCTGGAATTACAACAAGTTCTTCTCAAATACAACCAAGTTTTCCATATTTTATTGGAAATAAATTTAGAAATAAGTTCATTGAAGAAAATAATAATCTAGATCAAGGTTATGATTTTAATAATTCGCAATTAATTAGAAATACATTACCATACAAAGTTAGTGATCAATTTGCAGATAATGATTTTATTGTCGAATCTTCGGAAATTGTAAATCAAAAATCAATAGTTGATGCTATCGAACGAGGAACTATAGAAGAATTTGAAATTCTAGATTCTGGTACAAAATATAAGGTTGGTGATGTTCTGAATTTTAGTACAGATACAAATGGAAGTGGACTTAGTGCTAGAATTTATAGCATCAAAGGAAAACCAATTTCAAAAATATCTACTAATATTCAACAATATGAGAATTGTATCTTTACTTGGAAAGATGGACAAAACGTAAACGTTACAATATTGCCATATCACGACTTATTGGATGGTGATTTAGTAACTGTTTCCGGAGTTTCAACAAATTTAAGTTATATTAATGGTACTCATACGATAGGAGTTACTTCTTATAGAACATCTCTAGTTAAGGAAATACCAACAAATTCAGTTGCAGGTATTATTACTGACATCTATGTTTCAAATATTCCAGAAGAAGTATCAATAGGAAGTAGTATTAAAATTTCTGGAGAAATTTTTGGCATCAGAGATATTTTACCTGAAAGGGGATCTCTTAGAGTACTGAGAAGTGTGTCTGGTATTGCACATACTGTTACAACAACTGTAAATTATCTTCCAGATACTTTTGTATTATCAATTAATGGTGGATACTTTAATTCAAGTCTCAATACCAAAATATTCTTTAATCCAGCTGAATCTGTGGGAGTTGGAACTCTTGTAGGAGTTGGAACAACCGTAAGGTATACTTTTGATGGATTGAATTATGTTGGTATTGGCACAACACAAACATCGCCATTAATTAGAACTGTTGAAACAAAGAGTATTTTTATTGATCAGGGTCATCCATTTTTAGATAATCAAGAAGTTTTACTTTCAAAACCACCTGGGATTGGTGCAACGGCATTCCGAGTTTCATTAACTGGTGTTGCAAATACTTTTTCTTTACCTGCTCCAGGTGAATCTCAAGTAGTTTATATTTCTAATAAAGGTAGAAATTCTATTGGAATAAAAACTACCAGATCTTCAGATACACTGTTCTTTATTCAGAATGGAACTGATAGATTTGATTATTCACTAGAGTCTCTTTTCCCACAAAGTCTTGGAAAAATACAAAAAGTCCAGTCAACGGTTGCAATTTCTACAACACATGAGTTGAAAATTGGCGATTCTATTGATTTGACTATCATCCCAGATATTACTGTAGGAATTGGTACATCTGGATCAATATACTTAAAATATGACTTGTCTAATGAAAAATTACTGATTAATCCTGTAGGATTTACCTCTTATGCGATTAACACCTCTACCAGTACTATAACTTTGAATTCTCATGAGTTTAAAACTGGAGATAAAGTGTTCTACACCGCGAATAGAGTGGCGAGTGGGTTATCAACTGGAGCATATTATACTTATAAAGTTGATGATAATAATATTTTACTATGCGAAACTCATTATGATTCAATTCAGGTTCCCCCAAACCCAGTCAGTATTGCTGGAACAGGTGGTTTTTCTCAACAATTAGCATTAATAAATCCAAAATTAATTGTTAATAAAAATAATAATATTAAATTTAATCTATCAGATACATCACTCAATGGATATAATTTAAAATTCTTTACAGATGAAGAATTTAAAAATGAATTTGTGTCAATTGGAAATACTGGTCAATTTTCTGTTACTGGTATAGGCAGTATTGGAATAAGTACAAATGCATCAAAAACTCTTTCTTACTTTGAAGGCATTCCATCAACGTTGTTCTATAGTCTTGAAAAGAGTGGATATATTAGTACAGCAGACAAGGATGTACCAAATTATTCTCAAATAACTTTTGTTGATAGTTTATTCAATGGGATAAAGAAGGTATCTGGTGTTGGATCTACTTCTTTTGATATTCTCCTAAAGCAAATTCCCGAGAGACTAGAATATTTGGATACCGACTGTAAGAGTATTGAATATACAACGACCTCTAACACTGAAAGTGGTGGAATTAGTAAGATTAAAGTTGTATCAAGAGGATTAAACTACGATAAATTACCAAAAGTACTTAGTATCACAAGTGAAAATGGTTCTGGTGCTTATATTATTCCAAAATCTCCTTCGGTTGGAAAGATTAAAGATGTTAAAATTATTAATGAGGGTTTTGAGTATGCGTGTGATAAAACATTAAGACCTACTGCAAAAGTTGCTTCAGTAATCTTTATTAAGTCTTCTAATAAAATTACAAGTGTAAGACCAATTTATGGGGGAAGTAATTATAGTTCAACCCCTACAGTTGTTGTTTTTAATCCAGAGACAAGATCTTTAACAGAAGATTATCTATTAGAAGCAGAGGTTGCATCAAATAGTATTACTAAAGTTAATATTATTAAGAGTCCACAAGGTCTTCCTGCAGAAAATTGCAAAGTTTATACTCTAGATAATTCCAATGGTTTATCAATTTATAGTATTGAATCTTCACAATCTGGAATAGTAACTTGCACGTTAACAACTCCAGTTCTTGGATTTGGTACAGACATTTTTTCAGTTGGGGAACAAATATTTGTAGAAGGAGTTCAAAAAGCATCATCTAATGGATCTGGATTTAATTCTGCGGATTATGAATTTGCATTCTTTACCGTAAGTAGTTACCAGAATACAATACCAGCAAAAGTTGAATATAACTTATCATCTTTAACAACAAATCCAGGTGTTGCTAAAACTATTCAAGACTCTTTTGCAACTATTATAAGTAAGAGAAATTACCCAGAATTTGAAGTTACTCAGGAAGCATCTTCTTTCATTATTGGAGAAACTTTAGAGTCTAATAATGGTGCGGGATTTGTACAAAGAGATTTAATAGTAACTGAATATGATTTGATTAGTTTGAAATTATCTGGTAGCTATCAACTCTCTGTTGGTGAAAAAATAAGAGGAATGGTTTCAGGATCAGTTGCCTCTATAACTAAAGTTGACAACAGATTCGGAAGATTTGAAACTGATTTTTCCACAAAGAGTAACTATTCGTGGGATAATAATGTTGGTGTATTGGATGAAGATAGTCAATCGCTGTCGGATAATGATTATTTCCAAAATCTATCTTATACTGTCAAGAGCCCTATAACTTATGATGAGTCCTCAACTACTATTGATTCTCTACTTCATACTAGTGGACTGAAAAATTTCTCAGATACCGAAGTTATAACTTCAGCTAGAAGTGGAATTGGATCTACAGATGGTTCAACAATCATATATGATATTTTAAATGAAAATAGAGTTGATACAATTAATAATTTAGATCTTGCAATTGATGTTAACACATTTCAGAACAAATCCAAATTTATTAAATTAAAAAATAATAAACTTTCAAGTTACATTGAATGTAGAACGAATAGAGTTCTTCAAGTAGATGATGTATCTAATCAGTTTACAAATAATGATGCTCCAGCTGTAGGATATGCAGATTTATTTACATATCAATTACCAGATAGTTTCAATACTTTCCTCATACAAATTTCCAATACTTCTAAGAGTAGATTCCAAGTAGAAGACTTGGTTGTTCTTGTTGATAATGATTATAACGTTTTTACATTACAAAGAGCAATTGTTAATGATAACATTGTAAGAGTTGCCGATATTGATGGGTATATTGATGAAAGTTTACTAACAATCAGTTTAAGATTTGATCCATTAGACCCATTCAATGAAGATTATGATATTAAAACTATTAAGAGTGGACATCCTGGAGGAGCAGTTGGTGTAGGAAGTACAAATGTTGGGTTTGTAAGATTAACTGGATCTACTAAGTATGTTTCACCAGGTGTAACCACTTCTATAGTTTCTGTTGCAACAACTGCAAATTATAATGCATTCCATGGAACCATACAAATTTTAGACACAGTAACAAATTATATGGATTTTGTTGAGATGTATGCGATCTATGATGGTCAAGACACTTATATGACACAATATTATTATGATACATCATCTTTAACCAATAATTTTTCCAATAATTATATTGGAACATTTAGTTCTTCAGTTTCTTCTGGTGTTCTTTCTTTTACTTTTAATAATGATACATCTAATACAGTCTTAATTAATAGTAAATTCGTTGGATTTGGAACAACATCAATTGGCATAGGTACTTTTAGATTCCAAGTCCCTGGTCAACTTGATGGTTTTGAAAGGACCGCGAAATACGAATCTAATTATTCAAGAGTTTCTGGAATTTCTACAATTATCGGATATTCTAAACTAGAAGTAGCTGCATTTAAAGCAAAAGTTCAATTAAGCATAGGATCAAGTAGTGAACTTCATCAACTTTTATATTTGAGTAATGGAGATGACACTTTCCTTACACAATATCCTTTGCTGTCAATAGGATCAACAAGTGGTATAGGTACTTTTGGGGCAACAACAGATTTAACTAGAAATGAACTTAAGTTTTATCCAAGTTCCCATCTTGGTGGAGCAACAGTTCAGGTTAGAACATTTGCAGAAGTATTTTACTTAGAATCAGACTTCATAAATGAACCACCTCCTATAAATTATGGTTCAATACAAGAAGAATATTCTTTGACACCATATAATGGACTTAATGCTAGAAGAATTAATAAATTGGATTTTGATATGAATTATCAAGGAATTCCAATTTTCAAAAAAACGTTCTCACCATCGAATCCATTACAATTAGATCCAGTATCTGGTACAATCACAATTCCAAATCACTTCTTTAACACTGGTGAAGAATTGATTTATACCCCAGCATCAACTTTCTTAGGAATTGGAGTAACTGCAGTAGGAATTGGTGCAACATTAAGTTATACTGGAGTTGTTACAACCCTATTACCATCAAGAGTATATCCTATTAAATTAGATAATAATAATATTAAATTATCGACAAGAAAAGAATATGCAGAAGTAGGAATTTATGTAACCTTTACTTCTTTTGGATTAGGTAATGCTCATGAACTAGAGATGACTAAAAAACTAGAAAGATCTCTAGTCACAATTGATAGTGTTGTTCAAGCACCAATATCATATTCTTTACTTGATTATAGATTAAAATACAATACAAATATTCTGTCTGGAATTTCCAGTGGAATTGGTGCAGGAAATACTCTATTCTCAGTGAGTGGTATTTCTTCAATGAAACCAAGTGATCTTCTTAAAGTTGATAATGAATATATCAGAGTAGTGTCTGTTGGTCTAGGAACAACAAGTGGATCTACAATTAGTGGATTAGGTACATTCTATATTGTAGAAGCTCAAAGAGGGTACGCAGGCACTGCAGCAACGATTCATTTTAATGATTCCCCTATTAACTTGTATAGAGGATCTTATAATATCGTAGGCAGTAAAATATGGTTTACAGAAGCACCTAGAGGAAATGCTGTTACAGTAAGAGATATTAGCAATTTAGAGCAACCAAAATCTTCATTTACTGGGAGAGTATATCTTAGAAAAGATTATACTACTAATACGTTATATGATAATATTTCAGAAACTTTCACTGGAATTGGACAGACTTATATTCTAACTTTAAATGGTCTCAATACAACTGGAATTGGATCTACTGGAGGAAATGGAATAGTCTTTATTAATAGTATTTTCCAAACACCATCAACAAAAAATAATACTGGAAATAATTTCAATGTTGTTGATAATGCTGTTCTTGGAATTACAAGTATAGTTTTTAGTGGAATTACGTCATCCAATGGTGAAATAATTAGATCTTTATCAGATGTTAACCAAAATCAATTACCTAGAGGTGGACTAATTGTTTCTCTTGGATCATCAACTGGAAGAGGATATGCACCTTTAGTAGGTGTTGGAAGCACTGCTGTTGAAATTAAACTTAGTGGTGGATCAATTTCTTCAGTTGGATTTACAACATCATTTATTATTGGTGTTGCAGTAACAGGAAACATTGGAATAACAACTAATAGAATTACTGGAATTCTTACAAATTCCATCTCAGTTGGACAAGAAGTTCAGGCTATTGGTGTTGTTACAAACGGTACTTATGTAACTTCTATTGGATTTGGAACTGTCTTCATAAATTCAAATTCAACCAATTCTGTTGGCATAGGAACAACGTTTAGATTTAGGTCGAGCACTGTATTTGGATCGGGATACTTTGGAAGAGTTTCTATTGGAATTTCTGATCCAACTGGATCTGGTGCAGAAATTTATGGAAGAGTGGGTGCAGGTGGTTCTATTGCTGGATTTGTAATTGTAAATGGTGGAAGTGGATATACAAATCCATATGCACAAGTCGCACCACCTTCATATGAAAATCTTCCTGTAATTGGTATATCTCGTTTGAGTGTTGGATCAACAACAGATACTGGTACTGGTTTGCTTATGAATGTTACTGTTGGACCAAGTTTAGCAGATATTTCTCCAGTTTCTGGTAGAAATGCAGATGCTTCGAACTTGATTCTGGCAAATAAACAATTAATTGCTGAAGTTTCAGTTGGTAGAATGTTAGCCGCATACCCATCATTTACAGTTCCTGGTGGTAATCAAAACTGTATTGAAGATATTGTAACTGTTCTTGAGTGCATTGCATATAATTTAAAATACGGCGGAAACAGTAGAGTTTATGACGCAGCTAAGATTTACATTGATAATGATTACCTCTCTGGAGAAGAAGCACAATCAATTTATGCATTTGTCCAAGCCAGAGATATGGCAATTCAGGCAATGCGTAATGAAGCAATCACAATTGGTGGATACTCAGCATTAACTCAATATTTTGATAATACAGTTGAAGGTGATATTTCTGGATTGCCTGGAGTTTATACTCCTGGAGATTGTGCAGATGTTGCATCCGCTATTACTCAATTTGTTGGCATTGTTACCTTTGCTATTAGTACTGATATATTACCAATTACCAGAACTGGGGTTGCAGCTACTATATTTGATGTTCAGTCTTTTAAGATTACAAGACCTGGATATGGATTCCAAAGAGGTGATGTATTTAAACCAGTTGGACTTGTAACTGCAGCAGGTCTATCAGTACCAGTAGAAGAGTTTAAATTAACAGTCTTAGATACGTTTACTGATAGTTTTGCGGCATGGCAGTTTGGTGAAATGGATTATATTGATTCCATTAAAGCTCTGCAAGATGGAAGTAGAACCAGATTCCCTCTTTATTATAATAGTCAACTTTTGAGTTTTGAAATTAATCCAGATGATCAAGATTCTGCAAATATTGATCTTGGACCAGTTCTATTAATCTTTGTGAATGGTATCGTTCAAGCTCATGGAGATACGTATCAGTTCGATGGTGGATCATCTTTTGTATTTAAGTACCCACCTTTACCAGAAGATAATATTTCTATTTTCTTCTATAGAGGAACAAGAGAAATTGATAGTTTACTTGTTACAGTAAATGAAACTATTAAACGTGGAGATACAATTGAACTGCATAAAAATCCATTAGTTAGTGGAATAACAACAACTCAAGATCCTAGAATTGCCGTAGATATTGCTTCTTCTGATAGATTGGAAACTGGGACTTACACTGGTTTTGGTATTGACGAAACGAATTATAAACCACTTTACTGGACCAAGCAAAAAGTTGACAAAATCTTAAATGGTGAATATGTTGCAAAATCAAGAGACTCATTAGAATCTCAAATTTATCCAACTGCAAAGATTATTAAAACGGTTACTATTTTTGATCAGGAAATATTTGTAGATGACGCCAGATTCTTTAATTATGAAGAAAATGAAACATCTGCATATATTGCACCGCTACTTCCAATCACAATTAATAGTGTGAATCTTATAATGTATCCAGGTTCTGCAGATCCTGTATCTGCTGCTATGACGGCAACAGTCTCAGCAGCAGGGACAATCTCAGCATTAACTGTTACAAATGCGGGAAGTGGTTATACTGGAACTACAATTCCAATTGCAATAGCAAGACCAAAGACAATCGGTGTGGGAATAGGATCTACAGCAACAGCAACTGTTACAATATCAAATGGATCGATATCTAGTCCTGTAATTACTAGAGCAGGACTAGGATATACAGTCACGAATCCACCTATAGTTATTGTTCCATACCCAGATGCCGTCTATGAAAAAATCAATGGTGCATCAATTGTTCAAGGATTTTCTGGAATTATTACTGGTATCGGAACCACTAGTGGAACTGGAGGAAATCCATTAGCATTAAGATTCTTCTTGAATGTTACTTCTCCAAATTCATTCCCATCTGGACTAACAACTGGTTATCCAATTTATATTTCAGATACAACAGTTGGAAGAGGAATAACTTCAATTGATAGTAGTAACTCTGCGGTTGTTGGTGTAGGAACAACCTTCCTTAACAATATTTACTATGTACACTCTTTGAGTTATACTTCAGTTGGATCTACAAATGCAGTCATTACTTGTAATGTACAATCCACAACTAATATAACTGGTATTACTACTGGAAGTGGACAATTTGCAGGTAGATTCTCTTGGGGAAGAATTGCTGGAATGAGTAGGGGAACAAATCCTATTGCAATTGGTGTTTCAGGACTAATGATTGATTCTGGATTAACAACATTCCCAACACTGCAGAGACGTGGTTATGGTTTGCGAGATAATGGTTCTTTGAAGAAGGACCTTGGGTAATATAAATAAAGAAAAAAACTAATAATATGTCAGCAATTGTAACAGATCAATTTAGGATACTTAATGCATCCAATTTTATTGATTCTATAGAAAATAGTAATAATTCTTATTATGTGGTTTTGGGTCTACCAAATCCTTCAATTGTTGGATTTGGTAGAACAACTGATTGGGACACAAATACACCAGATCCCATTGATAGTTTTAATAACTTAAATCACTATAAAGATACTGTAATTTTTGGCAAAAAAATCACGAGTGCAAATGTAAGAAGAGTTGTAAAAAGAATCGACTGGTCTAGAGGAACAAAATATGAAATGTATCGCCATGATTATAGTATAACTAATCAATCTCCTTTGACACAATCTGCTAGACTTTATGATGCGAATTATTATGTTATGAATTCGGATTATAAAGTTTATATCTGTATTGATAATGGGTCTTCAGGTATTACTACTGGGGGTAATGCTTCTCAAGACGAACCCACATTTACAGATTTGGAACCATCAGCCGCTGGGCAAAGCGGTGATGGTTATCTATGGAAGTACCTATTTACTGTTACGCCATCTGACATTATAAAATTTGACTCTACTGAATATGTTTGTGTTCCAAATAGTTGGCAATCATCCACAGATGCTCAGATTAGTGCGGTAAGGGAAAACGGAAATTCTGATACTAACGAAAATCAAATTAAGAAAATTTATTTAGAATCCCAAGGTGCAGGATATATTGGTGGTTTAGGGCAATCTTTTAACATTCTTGGTGATGGTATTGGAGGGAGAGTAGTTCTAGATGTAGATACATTAGGACAAATATCTAATGTGCAAGTTTCTTCTGGTGGAAAGGCATATACATATGGAATGGTTGATTTGGGAAATATTAGTGCAAATTCCACAAAAGCAGCTAAATTAGTTCCAATTATCCCACCATCAAAGGGTCACGGGTATGACATTTATACTGAATTAGGAACTGATAAAGTATTAGTTTATGCTCGTTTTGATGATTCGTCTAGAGATTTTCCAATCGATACAAAATTTGCTCAGGTTGGAATTTTAAAAAATCCAGTATCTTATGGATCTACTTCATTATTTACTGATAATCAGTTTTCATCTTTGTATTCTGTTAAATTAAATTCATCATCAATTACTGGAGCGGTTTCTGTTGGCGATAAAATTTTCCAAACTGTTACTGGTGGTACTGGGGGAGTTATTGGAACCGCAGTTGGATATGTTGCTTCTTATGACACAGAAACTAAAGTTCTTAAATATTTTGTAGATAGATCTTTATATTTTAATCAATCAAAACAAGATCAAACAGATTATAAAGAAGTATCTAGTTCTGCAAAAGTTCTTTCTTTTGAAGCATCTACACAACCAATCACTACCACCGCTGGATTTTCTGCTGCTGTTGATACTACATTTACTGGCATCACTACTAGTTTGAGTACCGGTAAAATTGTAAATCTTGGAACGCAATTTACCACTGGTCTCTCAAATCCTGAGATAAATAAAACATCGGGAGACATTATTTACATTGATAATAGACCTTTAGTATCTAGAAACTCCAGACAAAAAGAAGACATTAAAATTATCCTGGAATTTTAAAAAATGGCTCAAAAAACTAATCTAAATGTTAGTCCATATTATGACGATTTTGATTCGCTTAGGGACTTTTATAAAGTTTTATTTAATCCAGGAAGACCAGTTCAAGCTAGAGAACTGACAACTTTACAGTCGATACTTCAAAATCAGATTGAAAATTTTGGAAGTAATCTTTTTAAAGATGGGTCAGTAGTAGTACCGGGTAATATTGTATATGATGGAGAATTTTATGCAGTTAAGTTAAATTCTTCTCTTTATGGAACTGATATATCCCTTTATCTAGATAAATTAATTGGTAAAAAAATAATAGGTCAATCTTCTGGAGTAAGTGCAACTGTACAGTATATCTTATATCCTTCCGAAAATACAAATATAGAGTATACGACGATTTATGTAAAATATTCTGATTCTGATAATGATTTTAAAGTTAGTACATTTTCTGATGGAGAACTATTAGAATGTACTGAAAATATTGTATATGGATCAACAACAATTAATACTGGAACTGCATTTGCTTCTTTAATATCTTCTGATGCAAATTCTATTGGATCTGCAGCTTCAATTGGAGATGGTATTTACTTCATCAGAGGGTTTTTTGCAAGAGTTGCAAAACAAACTATTATTCTTGATGAGTATACTAATACACCATCTTATAGAGTAGGTCTAAGAATTTTTGAAAGAATTATAACAGCAAAAGACGATTCTACACTATATGATAATGCTAAGGGATTTTCAAACTATGCTGCTCCTGGTGCAGATAGATTAAAAATCGAACTTATTCTTATTAAAAAAGATCTTGATGATATTAATGATACTGACTTTGTAGAATTATTAAGAGTTGAAAATGGTGCCATTAAAAAAATCCAAACTAAAACCAGTTACAATGTAATTAGAGATTATCTGGCACAAAGAACTTATGATGAGTCTGGTGATTATTCAGTAACACCTTTTACACTCACAGTTAATAACTCTCTGAATAATAGACTCGGTAATGATGGGGTATATTTTAGTGATGAAAAGACAGAACAAGGAAATACACCATCAGATGATTTGATGTGTGTTAAGGTTTCTCCAGGAAAATCTTATGTAAGAGGATACGATATAGAGAAAGTTTCTACAACAGTTATTGATGTAGAAAAACCCAGAGATACTGCTGGTATTCCAGCAACGAATGTTACTTTTTCTGTCGGAAATAATTTAAGAATTAATAATGTTACTGGTGCTCCAAGAAATAGAGCAGCTGTAGAACTTTATAATCAGAGAAAAAATTCTACAACAGCAGGTACTGGAACAAAAATAGGCGATGCTAGGATTTATATTTGCAATTTAACAGATGCTGCATATAATAATCCAGCAACAAATTGGGATATTTACTTGTATGATATTCAGACATATACGGAAATTACGTTAAATCAACCAATATCTAGCACAGAATTGCCTGCAACCTCTTTAATTAGGGGTAGAAGTAGTGGTGCTCGTGGATACGCTGTTAATGCTGGCGGTAATTCATCGGTTATTTCTCTTCGCCAAACAGCAGGATCTTTTATTGTTGGTGAACAAATTAGTATCAATGGAATTACTAATGTTTCTAGAACAATATCAAGAATA
>Ga0129333_10004833_pt1 | contig 12616 bp, 10 predicted proteins | sample CPB6_08_DNA_FD_94474 | JGI IMG/M metagenome (GOLD analysis project Ga0129333, IMG submission 94474) | Freshwater to marine salinity gradient microbial communities from Chesapeake Bay, USA - CPBay_Sum_0.6_0.8_DNA | ecosystem: Environmental > Aquatic > Marine > Coastal | place: USA: Chesapeake... | reverse complement strand
GCCTGCATCGACATCGCCGGCCGACACGACGACGTGTGGGCGACCATCGGTCTGCACCCGCACGAAGCGGTGCACGGCACCGACACCATCCAGGAACTTCTCGAAGAGAACCTGTCGCGAGGAAACGGGTCACGCGTCGTGGCCATCGGCGAAGCCGGCCTCGACTACTACTACGACCACTCCCCACGCGATTCGCAACGCGACGCGTTCGCCGCCCAGATCGCCCTGGCCCACCGCTTCGACCTTCCGTTCGTGATCCATACTCGCGACGCCTGGTCCGACACGTTCGACGTGTTGACATCGGAGGGCGTTCCCGAGCGGACGATCTTCCATTGCTTCACGGGCGGACCGGACGAAGCGAGACGATGCCTCGATCTCGGTGCGTACTTGAGCTTCTCGGGCATCGTGACGTTCAAGAACGCCACCGACGTCGCCCGGGCCGCGGTCATCTGCCCCACCGACCGACTCCTCGTCGAGACCGACAGCCCCTATCTCGCACCGGTGCCGCACCGTGGTCGACCCAATCGCCCGGCGTTCGTCGTCGACGTCGGCGTTCACGTCGCACGACTTCGTGATGTGACACCCGACGAACTCGCACTGGCCACCTCGAACAACGCGACACGGGCCTTTCCGCGACTCGCAGAACCTCGGTGAGTTCCGTAGCCTCGAAAGGGTGATCCCCGGGAACGCCTATCCGAATCGCGATCCGCGACTCGACCCTGGTTTCGACCGTCGCGTGTTCGTGCAGCGACGTCGAGTGGCGTTGGCGATCGTGATCACCGTTCTCGCCGTGATCGTGAGCCTGGCCTCGGGTGGCGACTCCGAATCCGACGAGGCCGTTGCACCGACTCCCGCGTCCGATGTCACCGGCGCCTCGAGTCCGGCCGATCCGGCTTTCCTGCCCGGCACCGAAGTGGTCGAAGCCCCCGAGATCATCACGGTCAACGTTCCGGCTCCTCCCACGGGAACCGTGATCTCCGGGCGGGCCAGTTTCATCCGCTGGCCCCAGACTCTCGGACTCGCACCGTGCGCCACTCCTCACGCTCTCATCGGCGCCCGGATCACGGTGACGAATCTGAACAACGCCCGTTCGGTCGTGTGCGACAACGTGTCGATCGAGTCTCTCGGCGATGGCAACACGATCATCATTCACAGTGACGTCTTCCTCGAGATCGCCGACCTCGTCGACGCGCCGATCCCAGTCGAGATCCAGTTCTGAGCGTTCCATGACGCACTCCCGTCGGGACATCGTCGAGTTACTCGAGACCCACGGCCTGTCGCCGCGGCGTGCTTTCGGACAGAACTTCGTGGCCGATCCCAACACGGTCCGACGTATCGCCCGATTGTCCGATGTCGGACCCGGAGATCACGTCGTCGAGATCGGAGCCGGACTCGGATCGTTGACCCTGGCCCTCGCTGAGACCGGGGCCGATGTCACGGCCATCGAGGTCGACCATGGAATCGCTCCCGTCCTTCGCGACGTGCTGCGCGACCGTCCCGAGATCGACGTGATCGTGAACGACGCCCGCGAGGTCGACTGGAACGCGATTCCGCCGCCGGGAGCCGATCTGGTGGTGGTGGCGAATCTTCCGTACAACGTGGCGACTCCCCTGGTGGCCGACCTTCTCGACCAGGTGCCGCGTGTTCGTCGATTCGTCGTCATGGTTCAGAAGGAAGTTGCGCAGCGTCTCGCCGCCTCGCCGGGTTCGCCCGAATACGGAGGGATCAGCGTGAAGGTTTCGTATTGGGCGACGGCTCGCGTTCTCGGCGACGTGCCGCCCACCGTGTTCGTTCCACGTCCCAAGGTCACGTCGGCGATCATCGAGATCGTCCGCCGTGACGAACCGGCCGTCGCCAGTGATCGTGCCGTGCTTTTCTCGCTCGTACGAACCGCGTTCGGACAACGCCGCAAGATGCTGCGTCGAAGTCTGCACGCTCTCGTCACCGAGGACCAGTTCGCCTCCGCCGGGATCGAGTCGACTCGACGACCCGAAGAACTCGACGTGTTCGACTGGGGCCGTCTCACCGACGTGATCACGAGTTCCGGCGACCGAGGAGCTCGGCATGCCTCGTGAAGTTTCGTCGTCCCGCGAAATTCTGATCGCTCCCGCCAAGTTGACGCTCTCTCTCCGAGTCACCGGGGTCCGCGAGTCGGAACCGTTCCGCGGATATCACCTCATCGACGCGGTGATGACCCTTCTCGATCTGCACGATCTCATCGAGATCGAAGAACTGCCGAGCGACTCACCGTCTCGCGTCGTCTACACCGGCCCGTTCGCCGACGGCCTCGGACCCGGGGCCGCATCCGGAACCGATCTCGTGTCACGCGCTCTGCACGCCGTCGGTCGATCGGCGAACGTCAACGTGATCAAGAACATTCCGCATGGTGGTGGACTCGGCGGAGGCTCGGCCGACGCCGCGGCCATCCTGCGATGGGCCCATGCACGACGCCATGATCCCGGACGTCGTGAGTTCGATCTCGATTCGGTCGCCGTGGCTCTCGGCGCCGACGTGGTGTTCTGCGCCTCGGGTCTCGGTCGGGCGCGCGTGCGCGGCATCGGCGAACTGCTCGAACCGCTCGAACATGTTCCGGGTTCGGTGACTCTGATCGTGCCGCCGTTCTCGGTGAGCACACCGGCGGTCTACCGGGCTCTCGACCAGATTTCCGGCGATCAACAATCGGGCGATCGGACCTCGGTCGCCGCCGGCCACGCATCGACTCGCCACACGGTCAACGATCTCGAGGAAGCGGCGATTCGGGTCGAACCGCGTCTGGCCGACTGGAAGCTACGGATCACGGCCGCTTCAGGAATCAGTCCGACGTTGGCCGGAAGCGGAGCGACGTGGTTCGTTCCCGGCGATCACGGATACCTGACGACACGGTTACCCGAAGCGACGGTGGTGGTCACCGGACACCGGTGACGGTTGGACGACGGCGGTCGAGACGACCGTTGCGCCAGGGTGTGATTACTTACGACGCTGGTGACGCGTACGGCGCAGCATCTTCTTGTGCTTCTTCTTGCGCATCCGCTTGCGACGCTTCTTGATCAACGAACCCATGGCGACCTCTCGAACGAATAACCCTCGGAACCCTAGCCACTGCTCTTGCCCGAGCCAACGCCGAGGGGTGGGCGGTCGACATCGACGACCACCCGGCCCGGCTCGTGACCAGGAACCCGACCCGGCACAGCCGGTACGATGCGGGGCACCGTCCGGGGTCGTTCAATCGGTAGGACAGCGGATTTTGATTCCGCGAATAGGGGTTCGATCCCTCTCCCCGGAGCAAACATCCGGATCCTCCGCCCGACGTTCTCTCGAGCCGCGCCGGTCCGCTCCACGAGACATTCGGCGGTCCTCGTCACTCGGTCCGACTCGCTGACCTGCTATCTCTGTTGTCGTGCCCGTGTACGCCCTCATCCTCGCCGCCGGCGAAGGAACCCGGATGCGTTCGGCCCGACCCAAACCTCTTCACTTGATCTGCGGTCGTCCTCTCGTGATGCACGTGGTGCATTCGCTCGCCTCGGTTCGACCCGATCGCACGGTCGTCGTCGTCGGCCACGGTGCCGAACGGGTGACCAAACGAGTTCTCGACGATGCTCCCGAGTGGGCACACATGTCGTTCGCCGAGCAGGCGGTGCAACGCGGCACCGGTGACGCCACCTTGGTCGGCCTCGACGCCCTCGACGACGCCACGAACGCCGGGGTGACTCGATCGGTGGATCTCGACGACACGTCGACGGTCCTCGTTCTCACCGGAGACACGCCACTGCTGCGACCGGAAACCATCGAAGAACTGGTCACACATCACGAGTCGAACGGGTTCGGAGCCACAGTTCTCGTGGCCGATCTCGCCGGGACGCCCGGAGGAGCCACGGGCTACGGGCGAATCGTGCGCGACCCGAAGTCGCGACGGGTGCTCCGCATCGTCGAACAACGCGAAGCCTCAGCCGACGAGCGAGCGATCACCGAGATCAACACCGGCATCTTCGCCTTCCGACGCGATCTGCTCGGACCGGCCCTCCGCCACCTGTCACCGAACAACTCGCAATCCGAGTACTACCTCACCGACGTCATCGCCTCACTCGCTGGCATGGGTCACCAAGTCGGCGCAGTGACCGCCGATCCGGCCGAGACCCTCGGCGTGAACGATCGTTGGCAACTGGCTCTTGCCGAGCGCGAACTGCGATCTCGGATCAACCGCCAGTGGCTCCTCAACGGAGTCACCATGCTCGATCCGCGTCAGACCTTCATCGACACGGGCGTGACGATCGGCCGCGACGTCACTCTGTTCCCTGGCACCATGTTGCAGGGTCGCACCTCGATCGGGTCCGGGTCGGAGATCGGTCCGAACACCCGTCTGGTCGACACCACGGTCGGCGAGCGAAGCGTCGTCGAGAACACCGTGGCGCGTCACGCCGTGATCGGCGACGACTGCCACGTCGGTCCTTTCGCTCATCTCGCACCGGGCGCCAGCGTGGCTGAGGGCACGACGACCGGGCCGTTCTATAGTTCGAGTTGAACAGGCGGCGGGCTGTTCCGATCCACGAGAGGGCGATTCACGTTCATGGACAAGGTCACGACCAAGCGAATGGCTCTCTATTCGGGTCGAACGCACCCGACCCTCGCCCAGGAAGTGGCCAAGAACCTCGGAATCGAACTGGGTGATCCGAACCTGGTCGAATTCGCCAACGGTGAAGTACGTCCGCGTTTCGGTGAGAGCGTGCGTGGTTGCGACGTTTTCATCATGCAGACGCACTACGGATGCGACGGGCGCAGCATCAACGACTCGATCATGGAGCAACTCATCATGATCGACGCCGCTCAACGCGCGTCGGCCAAACGCATCACTGCGGTCTGCCCGTTCTACGGCTACGCCCGCCAGGACCGCAAGGCCGAAGGACGCGAGCCGATCACTGCTCGGCTGATCGCCGATCTCTTCCTCACTGCCGGCGCCAAGCGCATGGTGTCGATCGATCTGCACAGCGGGCAGATCCAAGGATTCTTCGGCGGACCGGTCGACCACCTGACCGCGATGCCCGTGATCGAGGAATACATCCGCAAGAACGCCAAGGACCCGGTGATCGTGTCGCCCGACGCCGGCCGCATCAAAGTGGCCGAGCGCATGCAACAGCACCTCGGCGCCGATCTGGCCTTCGTGTACAAGCGTCGCCCGAAGGGCACCACCAACACCGCTCAGGCGCTCGACGTGATCGGTGACGTCGAGGGACGACTCTGCATCCTCACCGACGACATGATCGACACCGGCGGCACCATCGTGTCGGCGGCCGAACTGCTCCTCAACAAGGGCGCCACCGAGGTCTGGGCCATGGCGACCCACGGCGTTCTGTCGGGGCCGGCCGTCGAACGCCTGGCATCGTCCCGCATCGACCGGGTGATCCTGACCAACACGCTGCCCATTCCCACCGAGAAACTGATCGACAAGATCGAGGTCATCTCGGTGGCCCCGATCATCGCCGACGCCCTGTCGGCGGTGTTCGACGACACCTCCGTCTCGGAGATCTTCGGCGGCGAGAACCAGGCCTGAGGTGGGATCCCCCCTCGGTCGGCCCTAGCATGGCGACCCGGTATCACCAGCGGGTTTCCGGCGGTTCGTCGCCCCGTTGAGTCCGTGCACGAAAGGTCCGCCATGTCCACCACACTTCGCATCACATCGGGTCGCGCCGAGGGCTCGGCCGCTGCTCGTCGCCTTCGCCGCGAGGAGAACATTCCCGGCGTGCTCTACGGACTGGGCATGTCTCCCGTGTCGGTCTCGGTGCCGCGCGCCGATCTCCGAGTCGCTCTCTCCGGACCGGCGGGTGTCAACACCATCCTCACGCTCGAAGTCGACGGCAACTCGTACCCGGCCGTGGTCAAGGACATGCAGCGTCACCCCGTTCGTCGCACCGTGGCCCATGTCGACTTCATGCGTATCGACCTGAGTGAAGAGCTCACGGTGTCGGTGCCCGTGCACCTCGTCGGCAACGCCAAGGCCGTGCTGGCCGAGGGCGGACTCGTCGATGCTGCCGCCGACACACTCGAGATCGTCACCACGCCGGCCAACATGCCGAGCGAGGTCACCGTCGACGTGTCCGACATGCAGCCCGGTGACGTCATCCGTCTCTCCGACGTGACGCTTCCGTTCGGTTGCCGCGCTCTCGGCGACCCCGACATGCCGGTCGTGACCGCGGTCGTTGGTTCGAAGGCCGAGGCTCCCGCACCTGCTGCCGCTCCGGCCGCCGCCGACGGCGCCGCCGAAGCCAAGCCTGCGTCCTGATCGGACGCAGTCGGTCCGTGACACGGACCTGATGCGAGACTGGGAATCGTGGGTCTGATCTCGCGCGGTGACGGCTCGGGGAGGTTCTCGGGCAAGAAACACGCCCCCACCTTCGACGCGCTCGTGGTGGGTCTGGGCAACCCGGGCAAGCAATACGAACGAACGCGCCACAACGTGGGCGCCGAAGTGGTCGCCGAACTGGCTCGTCGCCACGGCACTGCACTCTCCCCCAGCCGCGACTCGGCACTGGAGGCCCAGATCCGCATCGGTGACCCCCCGAACACCAAGCGAGTGGTTCTCGCGTTTCCCACCACGTTCATGAACGAGAGCGGAAACGCGGTCGCCAAGTTGGCCCGACGACACGGCTTCGTGATCGACGAGGGATTTCCGGCTCTCGTCGTCGTGCACGACGAACTCGATCTGCCCCCGGGTGCGGTGCGGGTGAAATTCGGTGGCGGTCTCGGCGGACACAACGGCCTGCGAAGCATCACCGCGCGCACGGGCACTCAGGATTACGTCCGAGTCCGTCTCGGGGTCGGTAAACCGACGTCGAAAGAGCAAGGTGCGAACCACGTACTCAGCCGGGTTCCGCCCGACGAACGCTCGATCCTCGACGTCGCCGTTCGGATCGCCGCCGACGCCGTCGAGAAGATCGTGATCGACGGAGTGAACGCGGCCATGAATCAGTTCAACGCCTCGTGAGCGTTCTCTCGTCGCTTCCGTCGCGTCTGCGCGACGACTCCGCGGTTCGATCGCTGATCGGCTCGGTCGACGGAACGATCGCCGTTCCCGACGTCGCTCGCGCGATCACCCTCGCCGCGCTCGCTCAACTCTCCGGTCGTCGCCCCCTCGTCGTCGCGTGCCCGACCGGAACGATGGCGGCCCAACTCGCCGATGATCTCGTTCATTTCGTTCCCGCCCGCGCCGACGGCCGGAGCGACGTGGCTCTCTTCCCGGCCTGGGAAACCCTCCCCTTCGAGCGCGTGAGTCCGAGCGTCGACACCATGGGTCGTCGTCTCGAGGTGCTGTGGCGTCTCGAGCACGAAGATCGTCGACCGGCGATCGTCGTGGCCAGTATGCGCTCGTTGCTGCAACAACTCGGCCCATCCGGATCGACCGGTCCGATCGTGGTTCGACGAGGTTCGACTCTCGATCCGGTCGAATTGGTCTCGACCCTCGTGAACCACGGCTACCGCCGAGAGGACGTGGTCGAACACCGCGGCGAGGTCGCCATGCGCGGTGCGATCGTCGACGTGTTCCCGTCGACCGGTGACGTGCCGGTTCGAATCGATCTGTGGGGTGACGAAGTCGATCGCCTCACCACGTTCTCCGTGCACGATCAACGAAGTGACGCCGACCTCGACGAGGTGTTGCTCTTCCCGGCCCGCGAACTGATCATGACCGATGAATGTCGAGCACGCGCGGCTTCGCTCGTGTCGTCGGAGCCGTGGGGACGCGAGCACTGGGAACTGCTCGCCGAAGGGCAGATCTTCGACGGCATGGAGAGTTGGCTTCCGTGGCTCACCGAATCACCCACGTTGCTCACCGATGTGCTCCCACCCGAGGCCAAGGTGGTTCTCGTCGAACCGCGTCGTTTGCGCGATCGGGCCCAGGATCTCCTCGCCGAGGAGGATGATCTCGCGCGGGCCCTCGCGTCGTCATGGGCCAGAGACGCCTCGCGCACCTTTCCACGCCTGCACGTCGCGCCGGATCACTTGCTCGGCAGCACGCGTGGATCCTGGAACCTGATCCCGGTGGCCGATGGCCCCGACGTCGCGCTGGTCGAAGCGAGTGGCTGGGGCGTGGCGGCCGGAATCGGCACTCTCGGCGAAGGACCCGCCGGGCGATTCACACAGCTCCTCGCCGATGGATTCCGCATCGTGGTGGCCGCCGACGGTGCCGGCTCGGCCGAACGCCTCACCTCACTGCTCGGCGACGCCGGACTCGCCTTCTCGGTCGTGACCACCGACGAGTCGCGCGCCGGTTTGTCGACGGTCGATCTCGCTGGACGCGGTGGCGTCGTCGCCGTCGCGTCGTTGCACCGCAGTTTCACCATTCCTTCGGCGAAACTGGCCGTCGTCGCCGAAGCCGACATCACCGGTCGTCGTCGGGCCCATCGCAAACCGCGACCGCGGCGAGCCACGTCGACCACGATCTTCGAGGATCTGCAGCCCGGGAACTACGTGGTGCATCACGTGCACGGCGTCGGCAAGTACGAGGGCATGGTCAAGCGGACGATCGGTGGAATCGAGCGCGATTACTTGCTCCTCGCCTACAAGGGAGGCGACAAGCTCTACGTCCCGTCCGATCAGATCGACAGCATCCGCCAATACGTCGGTGGCGAGACACCGGTGTTGCACCGCCTCGGTGGATCCGATTTCGCCAAGTCCAAGTCACGCGTTCGAAGTGCCGTACGAGAAATCGCCCAAGAACTCGTGGTGCTCTATCAGAAGCGCGTCACCGCACCCGGACATTCCTTCGGACCCGACACACCATGGCAACACGAGATGGAAGACGCCTTTCCCTACGTGGAGACGCCCGACCAGAAGAAGGCCATCGACGAGATCAAGGTCGACATGGAACGTCCGTACCCCATGGATCGCCTGGTGTGCGGTGACGTCGGGTTCGGCAAGACCGAAGTCGCCGTCCGGGCTGCGTTCAAGGCCGTGCAGGACGGCAAGCAGGTCGCGGTACTGGTACCGACGACACTCCTCGCGTCTCAGCACGGCAACACGTTCTCCGATCGCTTCGCCGGTTATCCGATTCGCGTCGAGGTGCTCTCACGTTTTCTCACCCAAGGGGAAGCCAACAAGGTCGTCGCCGGACTCGAGTCGGGCGAGATCGATTGCGTGATCGGTACGCACCGACTTCTCTCGAGCGGCGTCAAGTTCAAGAACCTCGGTCTGTTGATCGTCGACGAGGAGCAGCGCTTCGGCGTGCAGCACAAAGAAGCCATGAAACACCTGAAGACGAACGTCGACGTGCTGACCCTGACGGCCACTCCGATACCACGAACTCTCGAGATGAGTCTGGTGGGAATCCGCGATCTGTCCCTTCTCCAGACTCCACCCGCCGATCGTCAGCCCATCCTCACCTTCGTCGGCGAGTACGACGAACGTGTGGCCATGGAGGCCATCCGGCGCGAATTGCTCCGCGAAGGTCAGGTCTTCTGGGTGCACAATCGAGTGCAGACGATCGAGGAATGCGCGGCTGGGTTGCGTGAACTGGTGCCCGAGGCGCGCATCGCCGTGGCCCACGGGCAGATGGACGAGGGAACTCTCGAACAAGTGGTCCTCGACTTCTGGGAGGGCGAATTCGACGTTCTCGTGTGCACCACCATCATCGAGAGCGGTATCGACATGCCCACCGTCAACACTCTCGTCGTCGAGCGTGCCGATCTGCTCGGGCTCGGACAGATGCATCAGCTCCGCGGACGAGTGGGTCGTAGCGGTCAACGTGCCTACGCCTACCTCTTCCATCCGGCCGACCGAACTCTCACCGAAGAGGCCTACGAACGACTGCGCACGATCGGCGAATCGACCGAGCTCGGCAGCGGATTCAAGATCGCCATGCGCGACCTCGAGATCCGCGGTGCCGGCAATCTTCTCGGCGAAGCGCAAAGTGGGCACATCGCTGCAGTCGGCTACGACCTGTACTGCCAGATGGTCACCGAAGCCGTCGGTGAGATGAAAGGCGAGCCGGTTCGCGAACCGTCCGAGATCAAGATCGACGTTCCCACCCACGCCTTCCTGCCCACCGACTACGTGCCGAAAGAGGCGCTCCGCCTCGAGGCCTACCGGCGTCTCGCCTCGGTCGAGACGAGCGAACAAGTCGACGACATCCGCGCCGAGTGGCTCGACCGTTACGGCCCGATTCCCGAACCGGCTGCGATGTTGCTCGACGTGGGTCGAGTTCGCGCCGAGTGCCACCGACTCGGACTCACCGAAGTGGTCGTCACGCGCACCGATGCACGTCTGTCACCCGTGACCCTGAAAGTGTCCGACACCATGAGACTCTCCCGACTCTCCAAGGACGCGATCCACAAGGACACGCTCCAGCAACTGATCGTGCCGGTGCCCCGCACGCGCGAACCAGTCGAGTACCTGCTCGACTTCCTGGGGCAGTTGTTCCCCGCCGCCACGACGAGCCCGACGACGTGACGGTCAACTAGTTTGACGTCGTGAAGTCTCTTCGTCGTTTCGGTCCTCGTCGCTCCGTCCGCCTCGTCGCCGGACTCGCCGTCCTCGCTGCGATGTCGTCGCTGTCGGCTTGCTCGAGTGTCGAGTCGACCGCGATTCGCGTGAACGGACAGGAACTCTCGGGCTCCGACTTCGACGAATTGCTCGTCGGTTACGCGGCCGCCATTCCGACCGCCGAATCCGAGAGTGGTGTGGTCAACGGCGCCGTGGCCCGTGGTCTTCTCACCGACTGGGCGTCGACGGTGATCCTCACCGATGCCCTCGCCGCATCGGGCGTGGAGGTCACCCCGGCCGATCTCGACGAGGCTCGCAGTGTTCTCGAAGGGCAGTCGGGCTTCGCCGATGCTTCAGAGGTCGCCCAGGACTTCTACGTCCGCGCCACTGCGGTCCAACGCGTCTTCGCCGACGCCTTCGGTGCGTCGATCGAAGAACTACGTGACACCTACGAAGGCGGACCGTCTGCCTCCGGCGTCTTCTGCTTGCGCGCGATCCTCGTGACCGATGAACTCGCCATCTCGGCCATCGGACTCGAGCTCGCCGGAGGTGCCGACTTCGCCGACGTCGCCGCCCAGTACTCGATCGACTCTTCGGCCGCCGAGGGTGGCGTCATCTCCGACCCCAGTTCGGGAACGGCGTGCTTCGATCAGGCCACTCTCGCCAGCCAGATCGTTCCCGAATTCGCCGTCGCCCTCGCCGAAGCCGAGATCGGCGTTCCGAGCGACCCCTTCGAGATTCCGGGCGTGGGTTGGGTCATCGCCCTTCTGCGTCCCTTCGACGAAGTGGCCGAGGACGTTCGTCAGATCATCGGAGCCGGCGCCGCCGATGAACGACGCGTCGACGCGATCGAATCGGCCGAGGTCTGGGTGAGTTCCGAATACGGAGTTTGGGAGTCGGCCACCGGCCGTATCGTCCCCTCGTGAACCGACCCGTCCTCGACGTCGTCGGCCTCGGGCCGGGTGGCGACGAATTCGTCACCGACGAGACGCGCCGAGTCGTCGCCGAACGTGAACGGCGTTTCCTTCGCACCGAACGACACCCGAGTGCAGGTCTCGTCACCGATGCCACCTCGTTCGACGAGATCTACGAACGAGCCTCCGACTTCGACGACGTCTACGCCTCGATCCGCGATCGACTGGTCGCCGAGACGATCGACGCGCACACATCAGGTGTCGGCATCGTCTACGCCGTTCCCGGGTCTCCCCTCGTTCTCGAGCGAACAGTGCGTCTGTTGCAGACCGATCCACGCATCGACGTTCGGCTCCACGCGGCCGTGAGTTTCCTCGACCTCGCCTGGGCGCGGCTCGGTGTCGACCCGGTCGACGACGGAGTCACCCTCGTCGACGGACACGAGTTCGAGCGGCGCGCCGCCGGATCGTCGGGTCCGCTGCTCGTCGCCCACTGCCACGCCAACTGGGTTCTCTCGGAGATCAAACTGGCCGCCGAAGACATGATCGACGCCACCAACGACGATCGCGAAGTGATCCTGCTCCATCATCTCGGCCTTCCCGACGAACGCATCGTGCGCACGACGTGGTCGGAGATCGACCGCACCCTCGACGCCGACCATCTCACGTCTCTGTACGTGCCGCACCTCGCCGCTCCGGTCGGTCGCGAGTTGGTTTCGTTCCACGAACTGGCGCGCACTCTGCGGCGCGAATGTCCGTGGGATCGCGAGCAGAACCATCGCACGCTCGTCACCTATCTCCTCGAGGAGACCTACGAAGTGGTCGACGCGATCCTCGCCCTCGATCCCGACGATCCGGCGACCGACGAGCACCTGGTCGAAGAACTCGGTGATCTCCTGTACCAGATCGAATTCCATGCGGCGATCGGCGAACAGGAAGGTCGGTTCACGATGGCCGACGTGGCGCGCGGCATCAACGACAAACTCGTTCGCCGTCACCCCCACGTGTTCGCTCGCGGAGATTCCGACGAAACATCCATCGACGAACTTGTGACGTCGTGGGACGAGATCAAAAAGGCCGAGAAACGGGAGCGAGGCGCGACCGACGGGCCTTTCGACGGAGTCCCGCGGAGTTCGGGGGCCCTCTCCTACGCTGCGGCGGTTCTGAAGAAGGCTGACAAGATCGGGCACCCGATTCCGACGTCGTCGCCTCGAGAAGTCGCATCGAACGTCGAACCG
>Ga0129333_10004832_pt1 | contig 12617 bp, 1 predicted proteins | sample CPB6_08_DNA_FD_94474 | JGI IMG/M metagenome (GOLD analysis project Ga0129333, IMG submission 94474) | Freshwater to marine salinity gradient microbial communities from Chesapeake Bay, USA - CPBay_Sum_0.6_0.8_DNA | ecosystem: Environmental > Aquatic > Marine > Coastal | place: USA: Chesapeake Bay... | reverse complement strand
GGGGTTTAGATAAAACATGGTCAGCGGAGTGCCCTGATGCCGCTGCCCCGTTTTCCGATGTTTCCATCACATCATGCTGGTCAAACTGTTGCTCTGCTGGTGGTGGACCTGACAACTCCACACAGGAGTCGTCATCACATGGCTGTACGTTGAGAAGAACACCTTGGCCTTCCCTCGCTTCCGTTTGTGAGCTGGATTTAACCTCCCTGCTCAAGGTTGGATCCCCAATCCCTGGGGAGGGATGCGAGGCGTTCGACGATGCACCGCTGCCGATAGTTCCACGTAGTTGTCTCGTGGATCGAGCACTCCTGCCCCCCAGTGGATTTCGGTGACAGCTAACGCATATTTGAGACCGAGATTCTTCTCCAAAAACTGTACTTGAGCATACTTGACACGTGAAGCCTTCTTTCCAGGAGCCTATCGAAAGGACGGTTCGGAGGAACCAAGATCGGCACTGCTCCATGTGTTCTTGAGCAAAGTTCATCCTCCACCCCCGAGCGCAGTATATGATGTATAGCAGAACAAACATTCCACAATCGAAGGCATTGCCTTGGCGAGGGGTGGTGCTGGGTGATCGCGCTGACCAATCCCATCCTCCTATGGATTCATCCTCCGTGCCGAGGAGAAAAATTCCACACCTTTGCCACTGGTCAACTGTTTCTTGCGTTATTACGCCTTCTCGAATCAGCTGCTCCATCGTTTGTGCGTCTCTGCGTGTGTGTAGAACATGTGCCATCGCCTTCGTGGTGTGTGGAAGTAGGCTTAGAAGCTCTTTGTGGGTATCGTAGAGCCTGAGTTCCCAGCGCGGCCTGTCAACGCCAAACCTTTCCCAATTTTGAGCAGAGTACCGAGAGCGCATCCACTCCCAAGTTTTCATCCGGACGGACGCTTCCCTTCCAGGCCCCTCCACTCCAGAGGGATCCATGTAGGTCATCGACTTGCCTGCAATATCGATATGGCAGAGACACCAATGCAGTGGGTGGTGTATTGGAATGAAGACATGTGCGAGGAGGGGTATGGGAATCCTTGAGGAATAATCATCCGTGAAGCCCGAAAGGTCATAGGTTCCATTGTCGAGTCTCTTCCAGAGGAAGGTTGACATCACTCGAACCCGTCCTTGTGTCGGTAATTTGAAAGGTCTGCCGTCAGCACCCCACGGTGCTAAAAGGTTCATTAGTTCGTCATCCAGGTATGCTAATCGCTCCTCCCTTGCAGTAAGTGGGCGACGGACTGTGAGTCGTCGAAGGCTAGATGGCTCCACGTCGACATCGCCCCACTCCTTTGGAATGTTCAAACGGTAAGGCTGATGATCGTCTTCCACTCCCGCTCGGAGGGGCTCCGTGCTGAGAAAGAGGTCATAACCCTCCCACACTTTGGGAGGGGACATCGCCACAGAAGGGCCCGACGTCTGTGGGCATTGCCCTTGGCACTGGCAGCAGCCACATCGAAAGATTTGACTCCACGTGTTGATGTCCGCTTGGTACGACGTGCAGCCTAGTTCCCCTGCTGCAATACGTCGACCCGCTCTGAGGATCGCAACCGGTATAAGGGCAGCCGGCCCTTCTGTAGTCGCTGAATATTTAATCTGCACCACTTCGATGTTCAGGTTACTGTGCCGCTTGCAACAAACATGATTGGCTAGGTGTCCCTTTCCTGGAGGACCTTGCGAGTGCAGAAGCTTCTCCAGACTCTGTTCACCTTTACCCTTCCTTGACATGTTTCTCAGTTGCTTCCATGCCAGATCAGCGTCTGCTCTTGGGATTATCCAGACCTGTTCGCTCTTATTGTCCTTATTCTCAACCCGCCCTAGCACAGAATATTGCAGCTGACGCTGGGGAATCGACGCATTTAAGAGAGCATTGCGAATTCGGTTAAAGGCACCCCCGGCCGGGCTGCCATAGTCGATGGCGGTGGTGTTGCCAAAAACCGCTACTATTTCTCCCTTTTTAATCGAGTGTGTGACTAACAGTCCTTTATTGGACTTGTCCAGTGGGTCCCCTCTCACAACCTGCACCTTGCTGTTGGGGAAGCAGAATGCTTGCTTGTCGTCACTCCATATTGCTTCAGGGATCTTGTTAATGCAGCTTGCGTCCCTACATGTAGAGTCGCATGCAAATCCAAGCACACGTCGTTCGTCGCAAGTCATGGATTCCGCTTCGTCCGCCATGAAGATTCGCCCCCCCCCACGAAGTCTCGCGCGTACCGTGAGCGTGGAGTTACTAGAAATGTCTGATACCAGCGAATCTGAGGGGACCTGTCGACCGTCAAGACTTAGCCACTCGGCGCCCGGAAGCTTGTGAAGTACGTCATGTACTCGTGTCAGGTTGTCAACCAAAAGGATGATAGTTTTGCCTGACAGCAATTTAAACTCGAGGGACCTCAAGCCTGTTTCCCCCTCCCCCAGTTTGACCTCACTTGCTGTGCTCATCTCAGCGGTGCCTCCAGCCGTGGCACGGCCCATCGGCTCGAACCGATAGCTGTGCCCCCAGCCGAGCCTATCGTCGAAACCACAACTCACATGCGCGATCATCGAGCAGTTGACGCACGCTCTACTGGCATCCTTCATTACAAAAGTTGGCAGATGTATAAACACAACAAGAGGTGACGAAGAGACGCCATACTCGTAGAAAGCTAATCCGGTGTCAGCGGCAAGCTCCTGACCCGTGCACTGAGCCGTGGAAACTAGCCGCACGATGCACTGAGCCGTGAAGATTAGAGAAAAGACGTATTCCGCAGTCAAACCAGTCCCGTCTCTGTATACTGAAAGGCCATGCCTCAATGAGGACAGCACGGTACGCTCGCAAATACCGTATCCGATCTCGGCAATAAGCTTTCGACCCATGCACTCGACAGCAAACTCTCGACCTATGTACTGCACCGTGGAGATTAGAGACAAGGCATAGTCTGCTGTCAGGCCAGTCCCATCCCCGTACACTGGGCCACCATGCCTCGATGAAGAAAGCACAATACGAACGCTAATGTGTAGCAAATGATCAATATACCGCCTGCAGGCATATCTTGCGAGAAGCGGCAGCGCCCTGTCGGCATTGTGTAGCACCTGGCCAATACATCGCCCGCAAGTACAACTTGCGAGAAGGAGCCGCTCCTCGTCGGTCCTGTGTAACACATGATTGATACGCAGCCCGCAAGCACGGCTCTCGAGAAGCATCATCGCCTTGTCGGCAATGAATAGCACCTGATCGATGCACCGCCCATAAGCACGTCGTGCAAGAAGCCGTACGGCCTTGTCGGCCATGTGTGGTACATGATCGATGCACCGACTGTAGGCATGTCTTGCACGAGGCAGCAACCTGGTCATCGTGCTTCCAACGTACGCCTTGTTGACACCCTTCATGGCGAATGTCGACCAGTGTATGACCGCTACAAGAAGCAAAGAAGGCACAACATAATCGCGAATGTCTAGTCTGGTGTCGGCGGTAAACTCCCGCCCCATAAACTGAGCTGTGGAAATTCGAGGCACGATGCAGCCAGCCGTTAGGCCGGTTTCATCTCCGTTTACCGACCCCCCAAGCTCTGGCAGATAGAACGGGCTGAGATTTTCTAAATCGACCACGCGCACTTGCCCTCCACTCTGGAACGGGGAGCTGTCCACGGCCAACACCCAAATGTCACCTGGGTGCTCCACTCTGTTGCAAGCCATCGAGTAGAGCACGATCCGATTGAATCCTTTCAATATCATGACCTGACTGATACCATCGGACAAGGCGCTCCCTAAAGGTTCTCGTCCGCCTGAGTGAACAATGAAATCGCCATAAGCCGGTAGACAACTGTCATCTGAGAGCTCGAACCCGTCGTGTACCTTCGGCGAGGGTGTGATTCGACTGAAGCCATTTGATAGCATGGTGTGGTATGTGTCACCAGTCAAGACCCCGACCACATCTCGCCCCCCAAGCTGGAAGATGCAGCCTCTATCAATCAGCAGCCAAGCGCCGCCTGGATGTTCAACCCCTCCTCGCCCCCTCGACGGAAGCACCGTCTGATTGAGACCCACTGCCATTACGACAGAGCGGTTGCCACCCAACGCAGCGCCGACCAGTAGCTTCTGCCCTCCAGGCTGAGACGCGTAGCTATTCCCAGTCCGCACACAAGAGCTGTTGAAATGCTCGGCCCCGCCGTGCCCCCTCGAAGAAGATATGGCTCGGTCGTATTCATCTAACTGTGCGACGCGACATGCACTACCGAACAGGGCGTCTATCGAGAGATCCTGTCTTCCCGGCCTACGCTTGAGGTTGCCCTTAACCTGCGCCACCTGCCCATTCTCTTCCAGTTCGATGTCGATCAGCACCATAGCCACCTTTGTGGACAAGCCCTGCCAATGGGCGATATACCCCCGACTGGTCAATCTCATGAAAGGCAGCCCCGCCCTGGCTGCGCTGCCTAACATAAGACCGATATCCCGCCTATTGGCCTCTCCGGTGACAGCGTGTAGAACAAGGTCATAGCCCCGTCCCCTAGCACGTCTTGCGAAAGACGACAAAGCCCGGACGGTTATGGACAAAGTATGAACGGTGCCCTGTCCTTCAGCACGCCCTACGGGAGACAGCGGCTCCCGACCAGTTGTTCGGAGCCTGTGCTCTACACAGCGCCTTTTGGCATACCTTGTGAAGGGCCGCATCAACACTTTTGCTGGAAAGTATGGCCCGTAATCCATGCACCGCCCTTGGGCATGTCTTCCAAAAGGTGTTAGCGCCATCCGTTTACCTTCGAGGGACACCGAGCCCGTTCCTCCGCTCTCAGATGTTTCCCCACCTCGTCTAGCGGAAAGCAGCAATGCATTGACAACCATGTGCAGCGTCTTAACCATGCACCACCCACATATATATCTCTCGAGCAACAGCCACACCCTGACTGCAAAGCATGGTGCCCGATCGATGCAACCCTTGCGGATGTGCCTTGTGAGACGCAGTATTGCCCTGTCGGTAATATAGAGTGTATGATCAATGTGCCATCCGTAGACCTGCCCTGCGCACTGCAGCTGTAACCCATAGACATGACTTGTATAAAGCAGCAGTGCCCAGCAGACAGATCTTGCGAATGGTAGCAGACCCCTGCAGACATACACTGTGAAAGGAATCACCATCCTGGCTGTACTGCATGATATCTTATCAATGCATCGCCCTCCGGCATGTTTTGCGAAATGCAGCGGGGGCCCAACATCGGTAGAAAGCGTAGCGTCAATGCGCGCATTAGCCTCGAATTCACTGATGTGTCCCTGCCCCACAATTCGAATCTTGCAGCTCCGAAACAAAAAGCCGCCATCCCTCAAGCCGGTGTTGCCTCCACGACTTGAGCCATCACCCCCCGGTGGAGAGAGCATGGCATGGGTGCGAGAATCGGGCTTGACGTCGGCGGTGTGCTCCTGTCCCACGATCTGGAACACAGATTCCCGATGCCAAACCCTGCCCTCCGTCAGGTCGGCCCTACCCCTGCCTCTTGAGCCGCCTGGCCACCATAAAGACAGCATGGCACCAACATTAGTGTCAGACTCAACTCCAACCATGTGCGCCCGCCCTTTGACCCAAATCGTGGAATTCCGAAACGAAGCGCCACGATTCTTTAGGCTAGTATCGCCCTTGTGCCTCAAGCTAGCACCCCACGGTGGAGAGAGCATGGCATGAACGTGGTAATCAGATTCGTAGTCGACTACGGGCTCATGCCCCTCGACCTGAAACGCAACCTTCAAACCCCCTGCGCTGCCCGACATTGGCCCGGTCTTACCCCCGCGTCCTGAGCCACTCTGCCCCCATGAAGGAGGCCTGGCATCGATGCTGAAACCAGATTCGAAGTCGGCAGTGCGCGCCTGTCTTTCGCTCTGACTCTTGGACCTCCAGGACCGGACACCGCTATCCATCACGCCGTCATCGCCACCAGGCCCTGAGCTATCACGCCACATAGCCTTAACTTCGAATTCGGCGATGCTCACTTGCTCCATGGTCCGAGGAGTGGAATTCCGAAATAAAAAACTGCAGTCCATCGTGCCTTCATCGCCCCCATGCTCTGGGCTATTGTGTCGCGATGCACTGCGCCGTATGTGCCTAAGCATCGGGTTTGAAGACACAGCAGGAGAAGTGCCTTGCATCCCTTGCTCATCACTCGGTAAGTACCAGAGCACTCTGGGGAAAGTGTCCTGCGCCACTCTCCCATCGCCTTCTAACTCAGCTTCATGCAGCAGCATCGTGGCCAAATCCTGATCGCCGTTGTCGCGCGCGGCTGATGCAAGCCCAGCAGAGAGAACCCTCAAAGTATGATCGCTGTCACATTGCTTGTGATTTACCCCGCACAAGACAGTGACGTGGCATTCGTGATCCAGTCGTAGCTTCCGCTCTCGCGGCTTGTGCAATGACGCAACCAGATGTTCGTCTTCCGACATGATTGAAATGCCAGAGGCATTTTGGTGTTTATGTAAGTTACTATGCTGTATTCCTCCTCCATGATCCTCCTGATCCTTCAGTCCCCCTGTCGCCCGTGTTCGATTCAAACACACATCCCTCCTGTCGACAGTCTTCGCCGATATTACTCTGCCTCTTGTAACATCCCTCCTCCTGACTCCTTTGTACAAGTAAATCATACTCGTGTTTGCCCTGCTAAAGGAGTCCCTTACCATAGGCCTTCCATCCTGCTTATCTGCCAAATCATTAGCTTCATCCAGCTGGATTTCACTGCCTGGCCCCTTTTCTCCCCCTCCCTTTGTCGCCGTTGTTTCCTCTCCAAAAACATCCCTCCCGTCGACACTCACCCCCCCTGTTGCCTTGTCCTTGACAACAAGCCTCTCCCGGACTCCTCTGAGTCCAAACTCTCCTTTCGCACTACCCTTGCCTAATAGCTCACTCTCCATAGACTCTTCGTTCTGCTTGTCTGCCAAATTATTGACGTCATTCAGCCAAACTCCGCTGCCCATGGCCCTCTCCTTCCTCGCGCCCCCCGCGCCCGAGAGCTCCCGTTCCATAGACCCTCCGTCACGATCCTCCGCCAAATCATTGGCTTCGTCCAGCCTGACTTCTTCGTCTGTTTCTAGGTTGACTGCCTCTTCACCCCCGTCCGTAGTGCCTGAGTCCTTCCTGCGTTGTTGTGAATTAATGTGCTGTCCGGTGCCACGTTCCCCTCCCACATCAACGCCTGCATCTAGCGCTCCTGTTCCTCCGTCTGACCTCGCGCTTCGTGCCCATGGTCTGCTGTTACACTTGTCCGCTAGATTCCCAGCTTCATTCAGCGGCCCAGCCCCACCTTTGGCTTTACCATACACCCAATCCACTGCCTCCCTGAGGCAGCTCTTGCTGGACAGCTCACTGTCCATGACGGACTCCTCCTCCGACCTCTTCGGCATCCTGATCATCATCACACCCTCCCTGTGCACTGTCCGTTTCCATACCATCTCTGGTATTGCGACGTTTCACCGCCTCCGCATCGTCACTCCGCAGAGCCTCGATGCCGTCGACTCCTTGCCGTTCAGACGCAACACCTCGACGCTTCGCTTGCCGTGGTCCTTCCGATTCTTTCATCGTGAGTAAGACTTCTATGTCTGCCTGCTCTGGATTCCATTCCAGGAAGCGAGGATCTTCATCCCGCCATCCAGACAACATATTGTCAGGTGTTACCATGCCAATTAGAAGGTGTCTCCTGTCGCATCCGACTGCTATTGCCCGCAGTTCAAGTGTTGTCACTATCTCCTCGACTACCCGCAGGCCCCGAGAATCACAGAGCGCCGGATGTTGAATGATTCTTCGGAGGCAAATCTCCTCCTTCACTGCCGTCATGGCCGTGCATCGAAGGAGTCCATCCTCACCAACCCTGGTTCCCGCGAGGACCCCCATTTTACCTGTGCTGAAGTACACCTTCAGTCTCTGCTTGCATTCCCGAAGAGAAGCCGTTTCCAGAGCTGCTCGAAGAGGGCTAGCCTGCGTGAGTGTCCCTTTCGCAATTGACATCAGGGTAGGATCTCCGAAGGCCTGCTGCATGTTGAAAGTCACTTCATACCCGTGCAATACTGCACGTTCAGCCATAACCACTATGTAACCACCTACTGCTCTTAAAATGGTTGCTCGCCCTTCGTTGGCCATGGCTTGGAGGATCCTGGCTGCTCCACTGCCAAATGTAGCAACATCCCATGTCGGAAGCAGTTGTGCCGTTGTGAAAATTCTTGTGGTCGGCTTGAGATCGTTCCGATCCTCCGCTCTACAGCGAAGGAGAGTTTCTCTTCCAATCCCCATTATTTCACCAGAATACGGCACAAAAACGATCGCTGTCCCTTGGACATCTGGTCTCAGCATCACATCCCCAACGCGAACTTGCGTAGAGTAGTTAATTGGTGGCAGGCTCATCCAGACCTCTTTCGGAATTCTGCTGTCGATGTCCTCCTTGAGGGCCTGCACCACCCCTGGCAGCTCGTTCGTGCGGTTAATCCCCTCAGTGCCCTCGTCACATATCTCCCACTTCGATCCTAATGCTGCAGCACGTGGCCACAACGCCATTTCAAAGCAGATCTGGTCTTCATTAGTGACCTGAAGAGTTTCAGTCGGAATACGGCTTCCGGGAATTACTTCCGATGCTTCTACAAGTTGCCTCAGCCAAAAAGAATTTTCCTGCACCAGGAGCACACCCCCTCCTTTCCGTATCGCCTGGATGCCGGACCCTCTATACATGGCCGACCCTATTATGGCCTCAGCGAGGTCATTCCGTTGGTTCTTAGCTAGAACGTGTGGCATCAGGACCTCGTACCACCACCGGCCCCTACAACTGCTCTGCGCTATCTCGTCTTTGTCTGATGGTGCTGTACCCTGTATTCCACCTTGAAAAGACGGGAGCATCCATACTCCTGCGTCTAATTTTTGTAGAAGAAGTGGGCAGAGCGTGCTTCCCAACTGTGCCAATATGGACTCTCGGACCCCTGCACCTTCCTTAACTGCCAGTAAGAAGGACGTGCACCCTAGGTTCGCCTCGTCAACAGGCGGTGCCTCGGCGAGGAACTCAACTGCAAACTCCTTTGCAATGAACAGAGTCATTCCGCCATACTCGCATACTGGTGCGATAACACCCTCATCCAGCAGACTACCCATCGTCTCCACTGCTCCGTCTACTTCATCGCGACTGCAATCAAGCAAGGTGTGTAAGTTGCGGATATCGTACTCCCCATGGCTGTCTCCCAAACTACTCAATGTCGGCGGGGGCATGCCATCCTCCTTTCGCAAGTAGACTGTCACTGTAGACGGTCCATTGCTGACTTGTTTTGGAATCCATATGCCCTCAGCCCTAACGAACAGGGCTCGTAAACCGGCCTTGACATCCACCTTGCCCCCACCATCTGAAATGTCCCCTGGGGCGGACATCCAGACCACCCGCAACGAAGCTGCAGCCTTTGCTGCACCCTGATTCCAGATGTTCAATCTGCTTGTCAGAATGTTCCCCTGCTTGCCCTGTTGGTGCAGTTGGCATCTCTGCATCAGGCCCTCCTTGCTCTGAAGGGCTACCAACACCCCCTCTGAGTGACTCCACTGGCCGTACTGGTTGAGAATCGGCTCAACGCACAGAATCTTCGCCGCTTCCAGTTCAGCCCCGAGCGTCGCTTGCAGTCGAGATCTCAGTCGATCTACGGGGACTCTGCCCATCCACCACGGCTTAGCGCCCTTGAGTATTGCTGGTGGCACATCGGGAAAGAATTTGAGCTGTGCCATAATAACGGTAAGACTCGCACGCTGTGTATGCAACTCGCTCCTCCACGCCGCAATGCTCGTCATCAGCTCTCGTCCGTCCTCGACACATAACCGGAATGCATTGCTTTCCAGCTTCTTGACCAGATCCTCTATCTTCTCACGCAGGAAGAGGCATGCTGCATCTGTCGTCGTGCCTACCGTCAGCTTGCACTCATAGGTCATGTGCGCGGCATCCGTTCCCTTACCCTCGCTCGCTAGACCTCCAGCTACCTGGAGCCTCTGGAGGATTTCCTCCCCCTGCTCCAATGCTCGACGTATGTTTGGCCCAATACGCTCCCTTGCTTGCGCCAATCCCGCCATCGCTTCGTCATGTATGGAGCCTGATATTGTCCCTTTTATTGCTACTAGATCTCCAAATTCCATGCCCAGGAAAATCCTGACCTGTGGTTGGGCACGTACCAATGCGGCATGGGTCTCGCTCGAGCACACATTGATAAGCACTTTCGGAGCTCTATTACCACTCTGACCCCAATCAAACTCGTGGAGAGAGCTTTTGCTAGGACCAGGACCATCCCGGTTAGGTATGTTGCTCTCCATTTGCAGTCTCACCCCGAGGACATCATCCTTCCACGGCGCCATACCAGGGCTGTTGCGCACGCATTCTGTGAGAATACTATCTCTCGTGCTCTTGTCGATCTGGAGGCTCGAGCAGATTTGACTGAACGCCCGAGCCATGCAGCGTGCCTCCTCCTCCAGTAGCACCACATGCACATCGAAGCCAGATTCTACCGTCCAAAGTGTCTCAATCCGCCCTCCTCCGTCATTGCCCCCTATTTCAATGATGCGCTCCATCGCTGCTGTGCGTAGGAAGGCGAGCATATCGCCACTGGATGTAAGTGTCGAGTCTACGTCAACCACAAAGGCCTTTACAGGAATCTCCGGTCTGCTCGTGTCGTATGGGCCCCCCACACAACGTACATCACCAAGACGTATTCCCCCGGATGGGAGAAGTTCGCGAAGCTTATTCAGCACGACTGTGGCCTCCAAACCACTTCCTCCTTGGTTCTCTGCAACGACTATCCTAGTGAGACCCTCGCGGGCCTGGGCCTTCGGATCCAATGCCCGCATGACACGTATCCCTCGATCCTGCTCATCCGTTCTCGCCTTGAACACTGATGCTCGTACCCCGTACATTAACCGCTGCGTGAAATCATGAAGGGACATATTCCCCAACGTAGGCACTCGGAATGGCCCTTTCGAGAATGCATTGTGAAGTGGTCTGGCTACTCCAGTGAACCGACTTTGCGGGAACGTATCTTGCAAACCCAATCGTTTTATTCCGTCAACCAAGACTTGAGCACTCTCCTCGAGCGCCCTCGCTTCCTCAGCGTTGCGAGCTCTCGTGGCTTCCTGATCTCTCTTCATCTTGTCGTGTTTCGCCCGGCGCTCCTGTTCTTCTTTGCCGTGTAAAGCAGCTTCCTGCAGACCATGTGTATCCCCGCGTAGTCTCCGCTGCAGGTCTTCCTGCTCTCTGTCAGCCTGTTGTTGTTGTTCTTGCCTTCTATCTTCCTTCATCGCCCTGTCCATCAGGCTCGTCTTCTTAGCTGGCATTATGCTAAGACCACCAGCTAACAGTGACCTGTCACTCAATGAATGGGGTAAATGCACGCACTTGACGTTCACCAGGACACCTCCAAATTGAATGATCGTACTGCCAAAATGAATGAAATAACCGTGAATTGGATGGCCGAATTGACTAACCGTACTGTCAAAATGAACTGGAGAACCGTAAATTGAGTGACCGCCGTAATATCGAGAATAGAAAAGAGCACAATTGTTTCGAAAGTAGTTGACCCGATAACCGTATTGCTCAGTCAAAGACAGGTCCTGCCACCTTCCATCAAGCCCAACATTATTTCCATCGCATCTCATGTCGCATGTTTCAAGCATATGTGGCAGTACATTGCGGACAACCTCCAAATGCAATAGTGCACTAAAGCTCATGCACGTTGAGGAAAGTTCGACAACGAATGATTGCATGAGACACAGGGTTCCGGGGCAAGCGAAGCAGAGCTCGTTCCATCGCACCAGACACATAGAATCGTCATGAATACCTCGGGTGCACGAAGCCCTCCAGGAAAAGCACAAGAAGAGTGCAGTGATGCCGTCGCCGGCGTCAATACTGCACATAAGAGTAGTGAGAATTAGTCGCGCTCTGTCGAAAGTGATTATAGTTGCGTGCCTCCAAGAGCACTCACGATGATCGGTCGCCGAGAACACTGCGAATGCCCGAGTTGAATCGTTCATGTGACCGTTATAAATTGAATCTGGAGCACCAATTGCCCATCTAGGTTCGATCCCAATGATCAATGAAGAAATAGCCCCAATGGCTGACTGGCGCGCAATGTTTGCACGCAGCTTTCCGCTCTCCAACAACTCAATTCCTTGAGCTGTTGTTCCCAGCCGACTCCCGTTGCAGCACTTCTGTCCAAAAAGTCGCTGCAGCAGCCCGCAAGCTACTGCCATCATGGGATTGCCAAGGCTGCATGGCGCGACAAATGACAGGGGTGTGGACTCGTACCTCGCGGCGCCCGCTTCGTCGCTGCCAAGGACACCCTGAGACCTTCTAAGAAGGTCCCACTGCGTCTCTTGGAGCAACGGAGTACGGGCTGCACTGGTACCCCCCCCATCGGCCGCATTTTTTCGGCGGGAAAGAGTCCCGTCGACCATGGCGAAAAAACCGTTTTTTTCCTCTTGGAACCGGAATCTTGTTTCAGCAGGCCGCTGCACGAGCGGCTCTTCATCCTTCCTATCATGTACGCTGTCGTTGATTAAACCTTCGTACTTCAAGTGTATCTTGATGGTGTCTGATGTGTAATGAGCATGCCTAATAGCCTCTGTTAATAGAAGCTACAGCATGCCCAATATATGTCGTGGGGGCTAAACTTT
>Ga0129333_10004831_pt1 | contig 12619 bp, 26 predicted proteins | sample CPB6_08_DNA_FD_94474 | JGI IMG/M metagenome (GOLD analysis project Ga0129333, IMG submission 94474) | Freshwater to marine salinity gradient microbial communities from Chesapeake Bay, USA - CPBay_Sum_0.6_0.8_DNA | ecosystem: Environmental > Aquatic > Marine > Coastal | place: USA: Chesapeake... | reverse complement strand
AGTGAGGCCCAAGTCTTAAAAAATATGCTCGATGGTCGTGGCAAACTACATGCCTTGCTTCGTAAGGTATACAGCGTAGAACAGATTATCGCTAAGGCTGAGTTGTTCTACAAGTATTGTCGTCAGTATTCATTCGACATCATTGACACTCACAACTATCTTGTCAAGAAAAAGATTGTCAAAGCACCACCAAGAGTTAAGATACCCAAGAATATCAAGAACACTGTGTGGGATAATCCTATCATCATTGTTGATTGGGATGACTTGACACCCGAACAACAAGATGACTTCATGAACAACACAACTAGTCCTATGACTACATTACCAATCGAAACCAATTAATAAACTAATCAATCAACCAACCAATTAAAAAAACAATTATGTGTATTGCAATTTACAACAACAAAGATTTACTCACTAAGAAAACATTACAGAACTGCTGGAACTCTAACGATGATGGCGCGGGTATGTTGTGGGTACAAGATGGCGAGTTACAAGTATACAAGCAACTCAAATCATTCAAAGCATTCTTCAAACAATACCAAGCCATCCGTCAGATTACTGACAAGGTAGTACTACACTTCCGTATCCGTACGCATGGTGTAGTTGACGAGCGTAACATTCACCCATTCATTGTTGACGAGACCGTAGGGTTTGTACACAATGGTATCATTCAAGAGTTCTCGTATGGTGTCTCAGAATTCTCTGACACTTGGCACTTCAATGAGTTCCTCAAAGATATGCCCAAGAACTTTACCAAGTCCAACAGTGTCATGACTCTTATCTCTGAGTTCATTGGCTCATACAACAAACTTATCTTCATGTCCAATGACAACGAGGTTACTATTGTCAACGAGGACGCAGGTATTTGGGATGGTGAGTCATGGTTCAGTAACAAGTCTTACCTTGACCCAACACTACGCTACTACGGACATCAACTCAAAACTACTGCTAAGTCAACCACTACTGATTACTCATCTAAGGATTGGAATGATTACTATGATAGGATGGATGAGGCTGCCTACAATAAATCATTCGGTATAGATCATGGCTATTGTGGTGACTGTGGTATAGAGTTGATGACAGGGTATGGTGATGACTTAGAGAAAGGACAATGTGTTATGTGTAAGGGTCATAGTGTAGCAATGAAGAAATATAGTGAAACATTATTCTAATATATAAAGACCTTTTGTTTTAATTAGTTTGGTTTAATGGGGTTGATGAGAAATCTGAGGCCCCATTTTTAATCTTATAAATATGAGAATCAAAAACTTAAAAGTATTATGTGTAGTTAAGCAAGGCGATATCTACACCCGAGTAGTAAGACAAGATCTAATAGAATATTTCAATGAAGATTTTGGAAGTATGAAAGTATCATCTGTAAACACTCCCGAACTTCGAATGCATGAAAAAACACTATTCGTTCGCGGTGACCAATCTCATTCACATCATGAGCCACACAAGTTGTATGGTTGTGAGAACGACATCAGCGAAACAATTGATTTACTTAATGAACTAAACCATAAATTAAAAGAAATATGTACCCCTTCAAATTATTAATCGTAAAAAAAGAACAAGAGTACTACTATCGTGTAGTCTATCAAAACAACAGAAGCATCGACATCACTGTCGATCAAGTTCAGATTGTATGTTCAGCCCTTCCAGAATTTGCCATGTGGGACGATCATGGTACATTGTATCTGCGTGGACACGACACAGACAGAGACCATATTATTTCAATGCGTGTATCAAAAACAGCAAAAGAATTTCTCATGTCGATTAACGACAAATTAAAATTATTGTTATGACAAAAGTTGAAGAATGTGCATGGTTGTATGACCAAGAAATCTATGATGATGCGCTCACGAGTGGCATCATTGAAGATAAGTTAGGTACTATCCTAGCCAATTGGAAAGAGAATCCTCATTTAGATATTGACACCATTGCAAAGAAACCTGTTAGGTTCTATCTGTGTGCTTCGGGTTTTCGTGAGTGGAGAGATACTATGCTATGGAGACGAGCCTATGAAGAAGGTGTGACTTACACTACACCCGACTTGATAACTCTATCAGAGATGACATCGGAGTCATTGTATGATGTGTTTTGGCACTATGTAGAAATGAACGAGGCGTTTGCTGACACTGCTTGGGGTTATCACTTTCAACAAGAAATGGTATTAAGAGAAAAAGAATATGAATAAATTAAAAATCTATCGTAAGGAACTAAGACACATCAAGGGTAGTGGCTTAAAGATTTCCTTGTCTCATCGCATTAGTAGTGAGACCGCCCAACTTAATTATCTAATGACCAACAAACCCAAGTCAAACGAAACAACCGAGCAACTGTACTTGCTTTCTCAACTGAGAAGTTGGAGACAGTCACTCGACTGATGATAGTGGCAAACAAACAAAAACATGGCAAATCATTGTTATAACTATGCGTTTCTTACGGGAAGTAAAGAGATGCTTGACTTACTTGAATCACGCTTGAAAAAAGCAACCGAAGAAGAAAGTCACCTATGGTATGAAACATTCTTTATTGTGTTAGGTAAAGAAAAAGAAGAAGGTGACGTGTATAACTTTTTTGGTTCAAAGTGGTTTGAGGCAGAGTGGAATAGAATGTCAGATACAACAGCAAGTCTTTGTGGTTCTAGTGCTTGGAGTCCTATGTTGCCTTTTTATGAAGAGTTATCTAAGATTTATAACTTAAACATAACCGCAGACTACGAAGAACCTGGGATGGACTTTGGCGGATGGTTTAACGTAAACAAAGGAGTAATAACGAGAGACATAAGTGTATCTTATGAAGAATACCTTTGGGAAAACAACGAAGATTACGCAATAGAAAGATTCATTGAAGACATAAGAGATGGTTATTATAGTTCACTAAACAAACTTATGAGCCATAATTATTGGAATAAATTATCAGAATCAGACAAAGAAATAGCAATATCGACATTTAAAGAATACAACTCATGAAAATATTAGGATTATTTATTATCTTGGCTTCCTTTCAAAACCAAGATGGCACGTATCGTTACGCAGTAAAGGACACGTGTGGAAAGACTTATCATCTCATGATGATGGAACACAAAAATGTAGGAGACACAATAAAACTAAACCAATGACACACCAAGAAGAAGTTAAAGCAAAAGCAACCGAAATCTACCGCGAAATGCTGTGGATGTTTGACCACGAACCAATCGATCACACAATCGCTCGTTATTGTTCGATCACTGCTGTTTACAGAATTATTGATGCACTTAAATCAAATGAGTGGCAGAACAGAAAAGAAATCTCTTTCTACGAAGACGTAAAGAAACACATAACATTTTACATACATGATACAGAAAAATGAACTAATCGAATTGGGATTTACCCGTCATGACACAGAAGATGGGTTTACATTCTACCAAAAGCAGTTGACTAGTAGAGATTGGTTAACAGCAGACAAAACAAAAGACGGCGACTTTATAGTAACTGGTGATTTTAAAGGCTACATAACTGAGGCCTCAGACCTTAAACAACTTATTGAAATATTTAACAGAGCAAATGGAACGATCTAAATTTATGTTGGACAAACCAACAGCAGACAAACTTGAAAAGATTCACACACAATTAGAATCATACTTCGGTATATCAAGAGAGGATTACACAAGTAATCAAATAGCAAACATGGTATTTATCCGCAACATTGGTGGATATGTAGCCATAGAAATAGAAAAACTAAACCAAGAGTTAGTTGCCGCATCGTTCAAGCGCGACAGAACAACTATCTATCACATGCTCAAGACTGTTGAGTGTTGGCAAGATATGCCCAATCAATACCCGAATGAGTACACAATGCTTACGGGATTCATTGCAGCATACAAAGGCTACGCAAACAAAGAGTTGCGTGTGTATTTAGTTGACGATGAAGACGATGATGAGATGACTGACGAAGAGTTTATGTTGAATGCTGAGGCCGTTGGTAAAGTGTACTCACTTACTGGCTTTCAAGAAGCCTACAACAATCGTGAGTTTGTATTCAGTCAATATTCAATTAGAATCATAGGAGTATAAAACAATGAGCAATAATAAACAAAGTAGCGTAGACTGGTTGGCAGAAATAATCAGATTTGCCAACAAAGAATTGTATGCGGAAATGTTTGAGGAAATTGAACAAGCCAAAGCAATGCACAAGGAGGAATGTATTAAATACTATGTAGATGGTGTTGATTATGGAGATATGGGTCAACATATTAGAGAATCATTGATTCAAATCGCAGAAAAAATTTACAACGAAACATTTGGAGGTAACAATGAGCAACAATAAACAAAGTAGCGTGGAGTGGTTCTTAGGTGAATTAATAAAAGAGGGTTATATTAAAAGATTACCAGTGACGCAATTTCAACAAGCCAAAGTAATGCACAAGGATGAACATGCAGCCACAGCACGTGATTGGTGGGTAGAAGGTGCATCAGATGCACATAAAACATCCACAGGAAGGTATGAATCATTTCATGACTACTACGAAAAAAAATTTAACCAATGAAAAGATTAGATATAAACCAACGCAAACAACTTGTCGCACTGCTCGTTCATCATATGATGTACTCTGATGATAAGTATGCTCACATCCTTACTATCTTAGATAGGTGGGAGAGTGAGGCCCCAAGCCAGGGATTTGATTTCACACTTGATGAACTCAAAGAACAAAAAACAGTTGTGAGAAACAGAAAGAAGTAATATATTTGTGAATGCCATTAATGACAATAGTATTTGTTGAGAACACAATAACGTGGACATCAACAGCGGTAACTGACACAATATATAGATACTACTACATTTACAAAGATTCATATGAAGAAGATTAAAGAAGTATTTATTCGCATCGAAGAGATCGCTGAACAGTATCCCTTCACAGCATCTATTACAATAACAATTGTTGGATGGCTATTGCTTATCTTTATTCTATTGTATAGAATTTCTTAATCACCTAAACTAAAAATTATGATATTAAAAATTAACGAGGACCTACAATTGGTTCGCCACAGAGATATGACCAAAGCATTTTGGATATCTGTATTAATTAACTTTCTATTGGGAGCAGGCTTGATTTACTATAGCCAATTGCCTGAGAAGATTTTGTACATCACCAAAACAAAAATTGTAAGTGAGGCCTCAGAGCAAGACGTAAAGTTAACTGACTCTGGCATTACAGCCGAACTAACAAACAGTGGTGCAGTACTTGCAGCAATGGCGTGTGCACAATCTAAAATAGAAAGCAATCACGGCAAATCAAATGTAGGACAACAGGCAAAAAATTTATTTGGAATTACCTACCATAATTGTAAATTTGTAGCCGGCAAGCATGGAGTGTACGCAAAATATAATTCTTACAGGGATTGTATCAAGTGCTACATTCACATACAAAATCGTTATCTAAAAAAGATTGATGGTTCGTATGCAGCTGACCCTAGTTATGTACAAACCCTAAAGTCAATCAAATGAATATCATGATCAAAAGTACTTACGATTGGTTGTTACACTACAACCCCTACTCTCAACTGTGGAACATGTTCCATCGCGAAGACACAGTTGCTTATTGGAATGGAGAGGAGTTCAAGCATCCTCACATTAAAAGTTCATCATTAGATACACTCAAACATATCCTTGATGAAACAAACGGACTAGAAGATAAAATAATCGAATACCTAAAACAACACTCATGAACAACAACAAACTAGTAGAGAAAGAAAAACTCAGCGAGAACACAGAGAACGCATTTGCAGAATTGGTTAAGTCAATCGCAAATTACAGAAAAGAAAATCTAATTGCTATTGTATCTAAGTATGACCAAGAGCATTTAACTCGTGAAGAATTAGTTAATTTATTAGTAGCAGAAATCACAAGAATTTAATCAAAATTAAAATTAAAAACAATTTATTTATTAAAAAAAGTTTATGGATAATCATATAATAATTGAGAGACGCAATCGTTACAACGATGTCATTCGTTTTGAGAAAGAAGACAACACTGTTAAGATGACAGGTATGTTTGAGATGGGTATGCGTTATGGTTTTGCTAATGACTATGATACAGCCTACATTGTTTACATGACCAATGACTCAGAGAAAGACAAGGGACTTACTCGCGAAGAGTTTGATAGAAAGATGGAAGTGGAGTATGATTTCTTTAACCGATACTCCAAGCATGTCAAGACCAAAGATGACGTGATTGAATTCGTAGACCCTAGTGGAGGACCATACATCGCATTAGGTTCTAATCTTGCCTACTACTTTCAGTGTGAGGATAATATGATTGTAAATAAAATAGATGTCAATGAAAAAGAAATTATATTTTCTATTGATTAGACTAAAGAATTTTTGGTCTGACTTCGCACCCTGCATTGTAGACTTTACAATCATTGGCCTATTAGGATTTTGGATATACTGGACAAGATGGAGAAAGTAAGAAAACAAAAATCAAAACATCAAACAACCATTAGTATTCCTAATGGACTGTACGACCAACTGCATCAGATTGCACACAAATTTGATTTCAGAGATGTAGATGTTTTGGTTTCTGATTTAATTTACTACTACTGCATCAAGCACAGGATGAGATTATCACGAAAAGCGTTTTCCAAAAGAAAGCCTAACAAGTTAATCAATGTTACAATGACCCGAAGAAACTCAACAACACTGGCTGCATACGCCAATACTATTGGGGTTGACTACAATACAATCATGAATCAAATCATCAAATCATCAATTGGAAAATTAAAAGAAAAGCAAACTAAATTAAAAGAAGATGAAGAAAGTAGCAGCGATATACACGAGAGTGTCGCACGTTGACCAAGTTGAAGACGGTTCATCATTAGACAATCAATTAGAAAAACTACAAGCGTTCTGTAAGATGAACGACTACGAGATTCGTTATCAGTTCTCAGATCCAGGTGTATCAGGTAAACGATTTGAGAATCGCCCTGAGTTCATGAAGATGATTAAGTTGGCTGAACAAAAGAAGATTGATGTAGTTGCTGTGTATAGTCTATCTCGTTTTGGTAGGAACCTCAAGGATACGCTCAAGTGGATTGACTTTCTCGAAAAGAAAGATGTTGCATTCTACACACAGGACTTTCAAGTAGACACTCGTACATCTCACGGCAAACTTATGCTTCAGATGATTGCAGCATTTGCTGAGTTTGAATCCAATCAAAGAGGAGAACTCATTACAAGCGTTATGTCGCACCTAAAGAAAGAACGCAAGGTTTACTGTGGTGTTACCCCATTGGGCTTTCTCAAAGTTGAGGGGAAACTAATACCTGATGATAGTGAAATGAAGATAGTAAAGACGGTTTACGATTTGAGGGAGGGAGGCCTCACTTACAAAGACATAGCCCGTGAACTAAACAAACAAGGAATCAAAGGTAAGAAAGGTGGGAGAATAGAATCAACAACAATAACTAAAATACTAAGAAACAATATATATGAAGGACTTATTTGATTGGGAAAAGATATTAATCTACACACCCAGCGGATTTATTTTTGAGATAACCGATGATGATTATCTACGCTACCGTACTGACATGTTATCCGATATAGTCGGAGATCAAGCAATCTACAACGATTCGGCAGATTACGAAAAAGCATCTGAAGTAATTAGAAAATCTACTTGGACAGAACTAGCAAAATACATTACCTTTGTAGACTTCCTTGAAACTAGTTCATCGGATATCTTGCAAGAAAGCATGATTAGACGAGTACCTGAACTTGATAAAGAGAAGCACAGAACATCTAGTATTGATAAGAGAAAGAAATTTAAAGACCTATTGACATGAAAGCAAGAATCGTAAAAGCCACCGTAAACAATCAGACTGTTTGGCGAGTTTATTATAAACAAGAACTACTGTGTGGATTTGAGAAAGAACTGTGGGCAAGGCGATTTGCAGATTACCTTAATGATAATTTTTAAACTATGAGCAAGATTAAACAAACAAAAATACCAATGCTCTTAACAAAAGACAATGTCTTTAGTATTGCTGTTGAGCAAGGGTTGATTGAGGACCAATTTAATTGGAAGTTAGTCCGAGAAAGTGACGGCCTCACCAAGAAGTCAAAAGATATCATGTGGTTGGAATGGAACGAAACAAAGAACTACAAGGATAGACACAGCGAACCAGAGGTAGGACGTTCTTTACTGATGTCTCCATTTAACGATTGTTTCACTTGGATGACTACAGATATCACAGAAATACTCGAACAAGAAGACAACTACATCAAGTTTAAAACCAAGAATAGTACCTATACATTATGGCACAAGGACAATTGATATTTGACTTAAATGAAGACAGAGCAGAGTTTGAACTCGCAGTTAATGCACACAAGTGGTATGCAGTAGCCTGGGACTTAGATCAAGAACTTAGGAGACGCACTAAGTATGCATCTGACAATGACTCATCAGAAGTAGTAGAAGCTCTTTACAAACTAAGGGATGACTTTAGACAGATTATGACTAACAATGGAGTAAGTTTCGATTAAACCAAAAACTAATTAAAATGAAAAACGAAGATTATCAAACCATCAAATTGATTCTGAAGGGATTGATTGAAGGACAAACTAAGGGAGAGTGGTCACACTTGGATGAATTGTTTTATTCTTTGTCTGAAAAGATTGAAGAGAGTGAGACCCCATCTAAAAGATTTCAAGCCCCAACAATGGAAGAGATTGCACTCTACCTCAACTCACTAAATGTACTTAATTATCAACAAGAAGCAGAGAAGTTTTGGAACTTCTACGAATCAAAAGGTTGGATGATTGGTAAAAATAAAATGAAAAGTTGGAAGGCAGCAATAAAGACTTGGAAATTTCCAGTAAGAGGACAGCGTACATTCATAATATAAGTTATGAGTTACCAATCTGAATTAACAAAAGCCGGCATAGATACTAAAGGTCACTTCAGTGGAATCATCAAGACACAGTGTCCTTGGTGTTCACATTCAAGGAAGAAGGCCTCAGACCCCTCTCTATCTGTAAACATAGACGAGGGACTATTCAAGTGTCACCATTGCCAAAAGAAAGGTTCTGTAGCAAACGTAAAACAATACACAAAGCCTGAACCCAAGAAAGATGCACCCGATAGCAGAGTGACTAAATACTTCGAGTCCAGAGGCATTTCGCAGGAAACTGTGGATGCCTTTGGTGTCTCGATGTCAGTTGAGTGGATGCCACAAGATGAGCAGAAACACAAGGTCATTTGCTTTAATTACTATGACGGAGACGAACTAGTAAATATAAAATTCAAAACGTCAGACAAGAAGTTCAAGATGGTTAGTGGAGCAAAGAAGATTCCCTACAACTTGAACAGAATTAAAGACAGCAGTGAGATTATTATCTGTGAAGGAGAAGAAGAAGCAATGGTGTGGTATCAAGCAGGATACCCGTTCGCTGTCTCTTGTCCTAACGGAGCAAGTAAAGGAGTTAATAATTTACAATGGTTAGATGATACGTATTCTCATTTCGAAAATAAAAAGATTATTATTGCGGCTGACAATGATACTCCGGGACAAAAACTCAAGGAAGACCTTGCGAGACGATTTGATCAATCAAATGTTTTTATAATTCAGTTCCCCGAAGATGCTAAGGATGCCAATGATGTACTCAAGGCACATGGGGTAGAAGCCATTAAGAAATTGTATTCTGAGGCCCAACCCATTCCAATCAAGGAGATAGCACGCACATCGGATTACATTCAAGATGTGGTTGGGTTTGCTCGCACAGGATATCCAAGAGGTGAAACTGTCGCTATGACTCAGACAGACAAGCACTTGACTTGGAACAAAGGCGAACTCGTAGTGCTTACGGGCGTGCCAGGTTCAGGTAAGAGTACTTGGTTGGACTACATGTACGCACGTCTTGCGATTATATCTGATTGGAAGTTTGCAATCTTCTCACCTGAGAACGTAGCACCACTTAAACTTTCTCGTATGGCTGAACAAATCTCAGGCAAGGCATTGTCAACGATGACACCCGAAGAGATTAAGGTTATCATGGCTAAGTTGGACAAGCATTTCTTTTTCTTTAATGTAGAAGAAATGGAAGAGTTTAGCCTCAACCATATCTTAGACTTGACCGTTACGATGATTAAGCGATACGGGATTGATTGTTTATGTATTGACCCGTTCAACTACATCGACACTCAGAGCAAAGAAGAAAGTGCCCACGAAAGAATTGGTGAGATGCTTCGTAAGATGAAGAAGACAGCACTGAAATACAATATCAACATCACACTGGCTGCTCACCCTCGCAAGATGGAGAAGAGCAATGGTCAGTACGCTGTACCGAGACTATACGATATCGCACAGAGTTCTCACTTCTTCAATGCTCCCGATGTGGGTATTGCTATTCACCGAGATTACACAGACCAAACACAAGACCACACTGTATCGTTACACGTACAGAAGATGAAGTATCACTTCAGAGGACAACTTGGTTCAGTAGAGTACAATTTTGATAAATTAACAGGACGCTATTCGGAAGATGGTAGATTTGAACGACTACTTGATATCCTTTATTCACAAAGCTATTTAACATTCGATGAAAACAGTAATCTATGATATTGAAACAATGAGGAACTTCTTCTCCTATACGGATATAGAAGAGGATTCTGAGACCCCAACTGTATTCACAATCTCGCCTTGGAACAACGATGCAGAAAAGTTAGTTGAGTATCTCGACCAACCCATGACAATGGTTGGCTTTAACAATGTAGGATTTGATGCTGTTGTATTGGACCACATTGTTGACAACCTCGACAGATACAAGGACATGCCTGGTCATAATGTAGCCTATTCGATTTACATATTCGTGCAACAGTTTATCACGAAAGAAGATAACGAGAAGCCACGAACAAAGATGAAGAATCAGCTCGACCTTTATCTAATTAATCACTACAACAACAAGGCTAGGCGTACCTCACTCAAATCCTTACAGGTTGCTATGGGTTGGTACAATGTGCAAGAAATGCCTATCAGCCACGAGCAGGAGATTACCGAAGATCAAGTAGAAAGTGTACTATCGTACAACTTGAACGATGTTCTTTCTACCCGTAAGTTTTATTTCTTATGTACCGAAAAGATAGAGTTTCGCAAAGCCTTCTCAAAAATGTACAAGGCAAACTTCTTAAATAGACCTGATGTGTCAATCGGAGAAGAAATCTTCCTACGATACATCAAAGCAGCCAGTGGATTAGATAAGAAGGATCTGAAAGAAAGAGTTCGTTACGATAAGGCTGTTTACTTAGAAGATTGTGTTATCCCTTACATCAAGTTTCAGAACAGAGAGTTTCAATACCTGTTAGATTCAATCAAAAGAACCGTAGTCACAGAAGATACAAAGTTCAAACATACTGTAATCTTCAAGGGCTTTCACTTTCATTACGGAGTAGGTGGCATTCATGGATGTATTCCTGCGGGCAAATACGAAGCCAACGATGAGTATGAGATTATTGACTTTGATGTAAAGTCTTATTACCCAAACATCGCAATCACAAATAACTTTCACCCCAAGCATATTCCACAAGAAGTATTCATTGACACATACAGGAAGATATTTGATGACCGAGTGAAGGCACAGAAAGAAGGAGACGATGTTGTTCAGGCAGGATTGAAACTTGCATTGAATGGAATCTTTGGAAAGACTGGAGAATCAACAAGTGCGTTCTTTGATAGGTATTATTTCTATCGCATTACAGTTAACGGACAACTACTACTTACGATGTTGGCTGAGGCATACATGACAAACGCAAAGAATGTTCAGCTGTTGCAGATTAACACCGATGGTCTCACGGTAAGAGTTCACAAGAAAAGCATACCAAGAATCGAGGAGATAAATCAACGCTTTATGAAACTCACAGGATTAATTCTTGAAGACTGCAAGTATAAACAAATGATCATACGAGATGTTAATAATTATTTAGCCGAGTCAGTAGAGGGTAAAGTCAAGAAGAAAGGCATCTTTGAGACAGAAAAAGACTGGCATAAAGATAACTCTTACCTCATTGTACCAAAGGCATTAGAAAAGTATTTCGTATCTAAAATTCCAATTAAAAATACTATCTTTGAAGCACGTAACATTTATGATTTTTTCGGAAGATATAAGGCGACTAGGGGTTGGCACGCAGAAGTCCACACGGTTGAAGAGGGCCAAAAGGTTATCAAGAATCTTGGCAAAGTTATGCGCTTTCTTCCGACTACAACGGGAGACTCCGTATTCAAACAAAATGTTGACGGACGACTCAATAGCCTTTTGGCAGGAGGATTTGCACGAGAGTGTAACTACTTCGAGGAAAAGGAAAATTGGGAAGACTACCAAATAGATTACAATTTCTTCGGTATCGAATGCAAAAAGATTATCGATGAGATTGAACCACAACAATTAACTTTATTTTAAACACATGAATATCAATACATTAATTGAGTTGTCACACGCAACCGCAAAAGAAAAAGGATTCTGGGACTCAGAACGCAACTTACCTGAACTGTTGATGCTGACAGTATCAGAACTATCTGAGGCTTTAGAAGCACTCCGCAAAGAACACAAGTCAAGCCCTGACATTGTGGCCTCACTTTACAATT
>Ga0129333_10004829_pt1 | contig 12621 bp, 15 predicted proteins | sample CPB6_08_DNA_FD_94474 | JGI IMG/M metagenome (GOLD analysis project Ga0129333, IMG submission 94474) | Freshwater to marine salinity gradient microbial communities from Chesapeake Bay, USA - CPBay_Sum_0.6_0.8_DNA | ecosystem: Environmental > Aquatic > Marine > Coastal | place: USA: Chesapeake... | reverse complement strand
GTCTACAGCAACATGCTGTCTATCATGCAGGCGACCATCGCCCAGTCGCGGGTGAGCCTCTTTGCCGGTACGTGGGGTATCCACCTGCTGATGCTGGTGGTGCTGGCGGTGCTGCTCTACCGGCGTCAGTCCGTTTTTTCTTTTTGGCGACTGTTCCGATGAGGACACTGCGGCGCTATCTGGTGAAAGAAGTATTGCTGGCGACGCTGGTGGTGTTCGCTGCGCTGCTGCTGCTCTTCGCTTTCTTTGATCTGGTGGAGCAGATGAAGGATCTCGGGCGTGGCGGCTATCGTCTCGGGCATATCCTTTTTTTCGTGGCCTTGTCCGCGCCGAACCATGTTTACGAACTGTTTCCGATTGCGGCCCTGATCGGCACGCTGTTTGCGCTGGCCCAGCTCGTGGCCAGCTCCGAATACACAGTGATGCGCAGTTCGGGTGTGTCGGTCATCAATGTGGCGGGCATGCTGGGAGCGGCGGGGTTAATCTTCGGCGTGGCCACATTCGCGGTCGGCGAGTTCGTCGCGCCGCCTGCGGAACAACTGGCGCAACGGGTGCGCTCCCAGGCGATCATGGGTGTTGTGGCACAGGAGTTCCGGTCGGGTCTCTGGCTCAAGGATGGAACAACCTTCGTGAACGTCGGCGAAGTCATGCCCGATGCCACGCTGCGCCGAGTGCGCATTTACGAGTTCGACGGGGATTCCCGTCTGCGTGCATTCCGGCAGGCGGAAAGCGCCGAGTACGTGGGCGGCAACCGGTGGCAGTTGCAGGAGGTTGCGCAGACGCGGTTTGAAGACCGGCAAACCCGGGTCAGCATGCTGCAGGATGGTGTCTGGGAATCGGTGCTGGAGCCGGGCTTGCTTAGTGTGTTGCTGGTCAAACCCGAAAAGATGTCTGCGTGGACCCTGTATTCCTTCGCGCAGCATCTCAAGGAAAACCGGCAAAAGGCGCTGCGTTATGAAATCGCGCTATGGTCCAAGTTGCTGTACCCGGTTGCTGTATTGGTCATGATGGTGTTGGCCCTGCCTTTCGCCTATGCGCAGACCCGGCAGGGAGGGGTAGGAGCCAAGATATTCACCGGCATCATGCTGGGGCTGGCTTTTCACTTCACCAACCGCCTGTTCGGGCATCTCGGCCTGCTCAATGACTGGCCCCCCGCACTGAGCGCGCTGGGCCCCACGCTGGTATTTCTCGGGCTGGCCGGCGCGATGTTGTGGGCGCAGGAGCGCCGCTAAATCGCTTCGCGTTTTTCATCCGGAATCAGCGCAGTACCGAGGAGGCGATCATGCAAGAACTGTCCGCGCGGGTCGATCAGCGCCCACAGCAGCGTGACGCCACACAACAGGAATCCGATGCTGGCGAGCCCCATTCGCGCGAATGCGAGGGACCAAGAGGGCGGAGAACCCCGGCGATCGACAAGCCGTATCCGCCAAGTGCGCATGGGCAGGGTTTGGCCGCGTGCGGTCCAGTGCCAGCCGTAGTAAAACAGGCAGGCACCCAGAACCAGCAGTTGGATGAGGGGGCGCCGCAGGGGAGGGGGCAGCAAAAGGCCCAAGCCCGTGGCAACGGCCGCAGCCAGCAGAATCACGGCCGCCAGCAAAAGCCAGTCGTAGATCATGCAGCCGATCCGGCGCGCCAGTCCCGGGGCGCGCGTTTCGCTATTTGCCGCCGCTTGCGGATTGTTCAGAAGGGGGCTCCGGCGCGTCGGTTTCAGGCAGAACCGGGTCGAACGGGGTTTCCGGCTGTGCGAGCGTGCGACGGTACTCCCGGTATTGTTCGGCAAGCCGGCGGCGCTCTTCATCGGACAGCTGATTGATGCGGAGATAGCGGTCGCGAGCGATGCGGCGCTGATCAGGGGTCAGTCGAGCCCACTCCTGCATACGCTTTTGCAGGAGCTTTTGTGAGGCGGGTTTCAGTTTGAGGTAGCGCTTGGCAATGGCCACCCATTTTTGCCTGCGCCGGGTGTCGAATTGCGACCAATCCGACTCCAGCGGGGCGAGGATTTGCCGGTGCTCTGGCGCGAGTTCGTGCCAGTCGGGCTTCGCCGGTTTGGCCGACCGTGTTGTTGACGGCTGCGCAGCGAAAGACGGTATCGCCAGCCACAAACAGAGGATCAGCGCTGCTGCCGCTTTAACCATGCATCGAAGCTTTTGTCGAGATAGGCCTCGATGGGGAGATCATCCGTGAGCAGACGCGTATCGAGGTCGGCCAGTTCATTACCGGGCGCGCCGGACTGGCTTGTCCAGTACAGCCCGCCGCCGATCAATGCGGTCGTCAGCAGCCCCGCCAAAAGCAGTCTGCCCATCCGCCCTTGCGAGACACCCGGACCGGCTAATTCCAGAAGCCACACCGGTAACGGGATGCGCGATTCGCGGTAACGACCCAGAGCGAGTTGTCGCGAAGCAAACAGGCGTTCCCGGGCGGGTCCCGGGATGTCGGAGACCGCTTCGTTCAGAATCCGGGCGACTTTTCGCTCGAAAAGGGGCATTGGCGGGTTCATAGTGTAATGCCTTGATTTTTAAGTATTAATTCCAAAGCACGTGTAGCCCGGGAGCAGTGTGTTTTGACACTGCCTTCCGAGCATCCCATGACCTTGGCGGTCTCCGCGACATCAAATTCTTCCCAATAACGCAGCATGAAAGCCTGGCGTTGACGCAGCGGCAGGGATTCGACAGCTTTAGTAATGATTTCAATGACTTGCTTCTGTTCGAGTTGCTCCGCCGGGCGCTCGGCCAAGAAGGAATGGCTATCGACTTCGAGACTGTCGAGTGGGTCGCTATCGTCGTCTTCCTGGTTGCCGAACAGACTGGATAGCGCGGTAGTCCAGGTAGTCCGGACCTTCTGGCGTCTGAAGAAGTCCCGGATGCTGTTTTGCAGGATTCGCTGGAACAGCAACGGCAATTCCTCAGCCGGGCGGCTCGCATATTTGTCGGCGAGTTTGAACATGGCGTCCTGGATGATATCCAGCGCCTGATGCTCATCGCGAACGGAGAAAACCGTTTGCTTGAAGGCCCTTCGTTCGACTCCGGCAAGGAAGTCGGAAAGTTCTTGTCGGGTGGCCAGTGGAATGCCTTGATTGTCGATATTCTCGGGTCGGCCAGCCCCCTACCGGCCTCCTCCACCCGAAATTGGAGGGATATTAGCAAAATCGCCAAATGTCCCGCATTTTCGCGTAATTTTGCATCACGGTAAGCGGGTGTATCCCCCTGTTTCAACGAAGAAAACGAGCTTGACCGGGCAAGGGGCGAAAGGTAATGTTACGCGTTTATTTCGCAAACAATGCGGGTCAACCTCCCTCCGTTACCCGCTTCCGAAAATCATGCAACTGTCAGGCGCTGAAATTGTCGCGCGCTGTCTCCATGACGAAGGCGTCGAGCACGTCTTCGGTTATCCGGGCGGCGCCGTGTTGTTCATTTACGACGAATTGTTCAAGCAGGACAAGGTCAAGCACGTATTGGTTCGCCATGAGCAGGCAGCCGTGCATGCAGCCGATGCCTATGCCCGATCGACTGAAAAAGTCGGCGTGGCACTTGTGACTTCCGGCCCCGGCGTGACCAATGCGATTACCGGGATCGCGACCGCCTATATGGATTCGGTGCCGATGGTCATCCTGACCGGTCAGGTTCCGACTTATGCCATCGGCGAAGATGCGTTCCAGGAATGCGATACGGTTGGTATTACGCGCCCCTGTGTGAAACATAACTTTCTGGTCAAGGACGTTCGGGACCTCGCCGCGACGATCAAGAAGGCGTTTTACATTGCGTCGACGGGTCGGCCCGGTCCGGTGGTCGTGGATATTCCCAAGGATGTGACTGCGGCGAAAACGGAATACCTGTACCCGAAGACCATTTCGATGCGGTCTTATAACCCGGTCGTCAAGGGGCACCCCGGACAGATCAAGAAGGCGGTGAAACTCCTGCTCGAGGCTGAGCGTCCGATGATCTACGCGGGCGGCGGCGTCATTCTGGGCAATGCTGCCGCGGAGTTGGCGCAGCTGGTGCGATCACTCGGGTTCCCTTGCACCAACACCCTGATGGGGCTGGGCGGGTATCCTGCTACCGACAAGCAGTTTGTCGGCATGCTCGGCATGCACGGCACCTATGAAGCCAATATGGCCATGCAGCACTGCGATGTGTTGCTGGCGGTCGGCGCGCGGTTTGATGACCGTGTGATCGGCAATCCCAAGCATTTCTTCGAGCAACCGCGGAAAATCATTCATATCGATATCGACCCCGCGTCGATATCCAAACGGGTGCGTGTCGATGTGCCGGTAGTCGGCAATGTCAAAGAGGTTTTGCGCGAGCTGCAGAAGCAGGTCGATGCGGCAAAAAGCGTGAATCGCGTGGCACTGAAAGACTGGTGGGCTCAGATCGAGAACTGGCGTGGGCGGAATTGCCTGAAGTATGACCGGGCCAGCGCGATCATCAAGCCGCAATTCGTCGTCGAGAAGCTTTACGCGGTGACCAAGGGCGAGGCATTTGTCACGTCAGACGTCGGTCAGCATCAGATGTGGGCTGCGCAGTTCTACAAGTTCGACAAGCCGCGGCGCTGGATCAACTCCGGGGGGCTCGGCACGATGGGTGTCGGACTCCCGTACGCGATGGGTGTGCAGATGGCGCACCCGCGCGCGACGGTGGCCTGCGTGACCGGCGAGGCGTCGATCCAGATGTGCATACAGGAACTCTCGACCTGCAAGCAGTACCGGCTGCCGATCAAGCTGGTCAACCTCAACAACCGCTACATGGGCATGGTGCGCCAGTGGCAGGAGTTTTTTCACGGCAACCGGTATTCGGAATCCTATATGGATGCCTTGCCGGATTTCGTGAAGCTTGCGGAATCCTACGGGCATATAGGCATGCGGATTGAAAAGCCTGCAGATGTCGAGCCCGCGTTGAAGGAAGCCTTTGCGAGGAAGAAGGACTTGGTGTTTCTTGATTTCCTGACGGACCAGACGGAGAACGTATATCCGATGGTGCCGGGCGGAAAAGGTCTTTCGGAAATGATTCTGGTGTGATGCGATGAGACACATAATTTCAGTTCTTCTTGAGAACGAATCGGGTGCCCTGTCCCGGGTGGCCGGGCTGTTTTCGGCGCGCGGCTACAACATCGAGTCGCTGACCGTGGCGCCGACCGAGGATGCCACCCTTTCCCGGATGACGATCGTTACCTCCGGCTCCGATGAGATCATTGAGCAGATCAACAAGCAACTGAACAAGCTGGTGGACGTGGTGAAAGTGGTTGACCTCTCCGAGGGCGATCATATCGAGCGCGAACTGATGCTGGTCAAGGTGCGTGCCGTGGGCAAGGACCGTGAGGAGATGAAGCGGATGGCGGACATATTCCGCGGTCGCGTTATCGATGTCACGGACAAGGATTACACCATCGAGCTGACGGGCCCGTGCTCGAAGCTCGATGCTTTTCTGAAGGCCATAGATCCTGCCGCGATTCTGGAGACGGTCCGTACCGGCGCCTCCGGGATCGGCCGGGGGGATCGCATACTCAGGGTGTAAGGCGGGCGCCGGCATTGTTCCGGCTGACCTGATCATTTTTTTACAGAGGGGAATATGAAGATTTTCTACGACAAGGATGCCGATCTTTCTTTGATCAAGCGCAAGCAGGTTGCCATTATCGGTTATGGTTCGCAGGGCCATGCGCATGCGAACAATCTCAAGGACTCCGGCGCAAAGGTGACGGTAGGCCTGCGCAAGGACGGCGCGTCCTGGAACAAGGCCAAGAAGGCCGGTATTGCTGTCAAGGAAGTGGCGGAAGCAGTCAAAGGTGCTGACTTTGTCATGATCCTGCTGCCTGATGAGCACCACGCTGATGTCTACAAGCAGGAGATCGAGCCGAACCTGAAAAAGGGCGCGACGCTGGCGTTCGCGCACGGATTCAATGTACATTTTCAGCAGGTGGAGCCGCGTGCCGACCTCGACGTCGTCATGATTGCGCCGAAAGGCCCCGGCCATCTGGTTCGCTCCACATATACCCAGGGTGGCGGCGTACCTGCCCTGATTGCGGTTTACCAGAATGCGAGCAAGAAGGCGCGTGATGTCGCACTGTCCTATGCTGCGGCCATCGGCGCGGCGCGTGCCGGCGTGATTGAAACCACGTTCCGCGAGGAATGCGAGACCGATCTGTTCGGTGAGCAGGTTGTCCTTTGCGGCGGGTTGTCGGCACTGATTCAGGCCGGCTTTGAGACGCTGGTGGAAGCCGGCTATGCGCCGGAAATGGCCTATTTCGAGTGCCTGCACGAGGTGAAGCTGATCGTTGACCTGATCTACGAGGGCGGTATCGCCAACATGCGTTACTCGGTGTCGAACACAGCGGAATACGGTGACTTCACACGCGGTCCGCGCATTGTGACCGAGCAGACCAAAGCCGAGATGCGCAAGATCCTCGCCGAGATCCAGACCGGTCAGTTTGCCAAGGAATTCATTCTTGAGAACAAGGCGGGAGCGCCAACGCTCAAGGCGCTGCGTCGCATCGGCCAGGCACATCAGGTCGAGACAGTGGGCGCCAAGCTGCGTGACATGATGCCCTGGATCAAGAAGAACCGCCTCGTCGATCAGTCGAAAAACTGATAAAAATCAGTAATTTAATATGATCAACGCCGGGATTCCGGTGCCGTCCCGATGAAGCGCTACCCTCACCCTGTTTTGGCAAGAGAGGGCTGGCCCTTCATCGCGCTGGCGGTCGTGGCGGCGCTTGTGGCGCAGGCTTGGGGCGGAATGACCTGGTCGTGGTTTCCATGGCTGTTGGTGGTGTTCATGCTGCAGTTCTTCCGGGATCCGCCGCGTCATATCCCGCAGGACGCCAAAGCCGTGTTGTCCCCTGCGGACGGGCGTATCGTAGTGGTCGGCAAGGTCAGAGACCCGTATCTGCAGCGCGATGCATTGAAGATCAGCGTGTTCATGAACGTGTTCAACGCGCACTCCAACCGCGTCCCGGTGGACGGTGAGGTGGTCAAGACCTGGTACTACCCGGGGCGATTCCTGAATGCCGATCTCGACAAGGCATCTGAGGAGAACGAGCGCGCAGTGACCTGTTTCCAGACCGCTGAAGGTCATGATGTGACTTGCGTCCAGGTTGCCGGATTGATCGCGCGACGGATTCTCTGTTATGCCAAAGACGGGCAGCGTTTTCAGCGAGGCGACCGGTTTGGTTTCATACGATTCGGTTCCCGCGTGGATGTCTACCTGCCTTGCGATACCGTTCCCCGCGTTGCCGTGGGCGACAAGGTGTATGCCACGGAAACGGTGCTGGCGGTATTGCCCTGACCCTAAAAATGCAGCGGTCGCTGGCTGCGGTATAGTGTATCTATGGCTGGAATCCGGGAACACAAACAATTCATCCGCTCGCGATTTGCGAAGCGCGGTATTTACTGGCTGCCGAATCTTTTCACCATAGCCGCATTGTTTGCCGGTTTCTATGCGGTCGTGCAGGCGGTCAGCGGCCGCTTCGATCAGGCTGCCATTGCGATATTCGTGGCGCTGGTGCTTGATGGCCTGGATGGCCGCATCGCCCGGCTGACCCGGACCCAGAGTGCCTTCGGGGCGGAACTCGACAGCCTGTCCGACATGGTGTCTTTCGGCGTCGCACCTGCTGTGGTGGTGTACGTCTGGGCCCTCAAGGATTTCGCGGCAATGAAGGCCGTGCCCATGCTGGGTCCCTGGCTGTCCACCAAACTCGGCTGGATCGCCGCGTTTGTGTACTGTGCCTGTGCCGCCCTGCGGCTTGCACGTTTCAACACGAACATCGACGTGGTCGACAAGCGGTTCTTCCAGGGGCTGCCGAGTCCCGCCGCAGCCGCGCTTGTCGCAGGGCTGGTTCTGGCCATGTCCGAGTATCAGGTGCGCGGTGCCGACGTGAAATGGCTGGCCTGGGGCATGACGCTGGTGGCCGGGCTGACGATGGTCAGTAATTTGCGGTTCTACAGCGGCAAGGACATCAATCTGCGCAAGAGCGTGCCGTTCTCGGTTGTTGTGCTGATCGCGCTGGGTTTTGTGCTGCTGATATCGATCGCCGGGACTTTGCCTGAAATGCTGTTCGGCCTGTTTATTGTGTACGGACTGTCCGGCTATGTGCTGTGGATTGCCGACCGTTTCCGGCGCAAGGATGCCGGACCGCCGCCGGCAGCGCCTTGAGTGCGCTTGCACGCCGGACGGAAAGCCGCTATATTTTTCCCATGAACTTCGCAATGCAGACCCAGAAACTTACCCGCGCCGCCGCTCTGACGGCCGGTCTGCTGCTGCGCGGCCGCGCGCAATAATCCTTTACTCCTACTTTCAAGCATTACCCCGCCGGCCGACAGCAGCCGGATTCCCTGATTTTCGGGCGGAGCGAGACCGCCTGTTTGAACGAAGGACAGATCATGGCCAAAGACAGATTAATCATATTTGATACGACGATGCGCGACGGCGAGCAGAGTCCCGGCGCGTCCATGACCAAAGAGGACAAGTTGCGCATCGCGAGGCAACTCGAGCGCATGCGCGTGGATGTTATCGAGGCAGGTTTCCCGGCGGCGAGCGACGGTGATTTCGAGGCAGTGCAGGCGGTGGCTCGCACCATCAAGGAAAGCACCATTTGCGGTCTTGCGCGCGCAAACGAGAAGGACGTACGCCGTTGTGGTGAGGCAGTGAAAGTGGCGGCGAGGCCGCGCATTCATACCTTTATTGCCACATCGCCCATTCACATGGAGAAGAAGCTCCGCATGGAGCCTTCGCAGGTGATCGAGCAGGCAGTGCGCGCGATCAAGTGGGCGCGGGACTATACTGACAACATTGAATTTTCGCCGGAAGATGCGGGGCGCTCCGATCTCGATTTTCTCTGCCGCATACTCGAGCAGGTGATCAAGGCGGGTGCGACGACCATCAATGTACCGGACACCGTCGGATATACGCTTCCTGACCAGTTTGGCGCGTTGATCCGCAATTTGCGCGAGCGAGTGCCGAATTCGGACAAAGCGGTATGGTCGGTGCATTGTCATAACGATCTCGGTCTGGCGGTCGCCAATTCCCTCTCGGCGGTCATGAACGGCGCCCGACAGGTTGAATGTACGATCAACGGCCTCGGTGAGCGCGCCGGTAATGCCTCCCTGGAGGAGGTGGTGATGGCGGTGCGTACCCGTCAGGACATGTTCGCCTGTGACACCGGAATTGACGCTACCCAGATCGTGCCGGCATCGAAACTGGTTTCCGGCATCACCGGTTATCCGGTGCAGCCAAACAAGGCAATTGTCGGTGCGAATGCCTTCGCCCACGAGTCGGGCATCCATCAGGATGGTGTTCTCAAGCATCGGGAAACCTACGAAATCATGAGCGCTGAATCGGTTGGCTGGACCAACAACCGTCTGACCCTGGGTAAGCTTTCGGGCAGGAATGCGTTCAAGACACGTTTGCAGGAAATCGGTGTTGAACTTGAATCCGAGGAGGCGCTGAATGCTGCGTTCAAACGCTTCAAGGAGCTTGCTGACAAGAAGCGTGAAATTTTTGACGAAGATCTTCACGCACTGATTACCGAAGAGAACCTTGAGCATGTCGAGAATGAACATTTCAGCCTGGTGTCGTTGACGGCGCATTCCGAAACCGGTGAACAACCGTTTGCGCGCATCGTGATGACCGAAGACGGTCGTGAGCGCAAGGCCGAAGCGCAGGGCAGCGGACCGGTGGATGCGGCGTTCAAAGCCATTGAGGCGCTGGTAACGAGCAAGGCTGAACTGCTGCTCTACTCGGTGAATGCCATCACCACCGGCACTGATGCCCAGGGCGAAGTGACGGTACGTTTGTCCCGAGACGGACGTATCGTCAACGGGCAGGGTGCCGATACCGATATCGTCGTTGCTTCTGCGAAGGCGTATATCAACGCGGTGAACAAGCTTTACGCGAAGACGGTCCGCGTCAATCCGCAGGTCTGACGCGCTGTGCTGAAGTGGCTGCTGGTGGTGGTTGTCAGCCTGCTGCTGTTGGGCTGGCTATCACCGCTGCTGTCGCGCTTTGGATTCGGGCGACTGCCCGGCGACTTTCGCTGGCAGCGGCGCGGGCGGGTCTATTCGGTGCCATTGACATCGACGCTATTGCTTTCGTTTGCGGTGACGCTGCTCAGTTGGGCGTTCCGCCTGTAGTGCGGGACGCGCTCAGACGGACCAGGGCGATGGCCGCGCCGAAGTAAACCAAAGAGAGCGCGATTTCGATCAGTGCGAGCTGATTGCCTGGCTCACCGTCCGAATAGCCACGAACGCAACCTTCAATGAAATAAGCCAGTATCAGCATGGTTGACCAGCGGACCGTGTACAGCCGTTGACGCAGCAGTCCAGTCAATACGGGTACCAGTGGCAGCACCTTGAGCGCCAGCCAGGATCCGCCGTCGCGCAGCGGCGCGAGCTGCAATTCCCAAGCCAATCCCAGCAGGATCAGCCCGGCGCAGGCAGTCACTGCAAGAATGTAGGCAGGTTGGCTGCGGTTCACGCGGCGAGTTTTCGTGAAACTGTGGCGAGCCGCTGTCCCAGCGCAATGCACAGCGACTTCTCTTCGGCGGTCACGGCATGTTCGCCGCTGGCGCCCGCAAAATGACTGGGGCCGTAGGGGGTGCCTCCGCTTCGGGTCGTGAGCAGCTCCGGCGCTGAGTACGGCAGACCGACAATGAGCATGCCATGGTGCAGCAGCGGCATCATCATCGACAGCAGCGTTGTCTCCTGTCCGCCGTGCAGGCTGGCGGTGGAGGTAAAGACCGCCGCCGGCTTGCCGGCGAGGCTGCCTCTCAGCCACAGCGCGGACGTGCCATCCCAGAAATATTTCATGGGTGCGGCCATGTTACCGAAACGTGTCGGCGAACCCAGTGCAAGGCCTGAGCATTCCTCCAGATCGTCTGTGGTGGCATAGGGGGCACCATCGTCCGGCACGGCGGGTGCACGCGCTTCCGGCGCAGCACAGACCTCGGGCACTGTGCGCAGCCGCGACCGGGCGCCGGCCAGTTCGATCCCGCGTGCGATGAGGCGTGCCATGTCTCGGGTGGCACCATGCCGGCTGTAGTAGAGCACCAGAATGTCGTTCATGCCGGTCAGCGCGTCGTGTCATTCGCGGCAAAGGTCCAGTTGCCGCGCCATGCACCAAGAACCATGTTCGGGTATTCCGCCTTGCCGAGGCTGCCGTTGTAACGGCCCAGTGCGCGGAACAGATCTCCCTTTTCGATGTCGAGGTAGTGCCGCAGGATCGTGCAGCCGTAGCGCAGGTTGATGCGCAGGTGGAAGAGGTTGTGCTCCGCTGTTCCGATCAGCCCCACCCAAAAGGGCATAACCTGCATAAAGCCTCTGGCCCCGGCTGTCGATACCGCATATTTGCGGAAAGCGCTTTCGACCTGGATCAATGCCAGCACCAGCTGCGGATCCAGTCCTGCCCGTTTCGCCTCGTAGTGCACGGTCACCAGAAACTCTTCGCGCGGCACCCGGTCAGGCATGAATCGCTTCAGTCGCGATGACATCGCGGCAAGCCATGCTCTTGCTTCGTCTTCCGTATCAAAGGCAAGGAAGGGCACCGCCTGATCTGAAATGGCCTTGTTCAGTGATGCCTGAACGCTGGCCGATAGCGGTTCGTATATCTGGGCGCCGGCCCAGACCCCCGTCGACCAGCAGGCGGCAAACAGCCAGGCGATAAAACGTCCGGTCATTCGTCGCGCAGCAGTGCCAGAACGTGACCGGCCGCGGCGTCGAGTGCAATATTGCTGGCTTCTGCATCGCGCCGGCCTTTGTATTCGGCCTGGCCTTGCTTCAGCCCACGATCGCCGATGACCAGGCGATGGGGGACGCCGATCAGGTCCATGTCGGCAAAGAGAACGCCGGGACGTCCGTCGCGGTCATCGAGCACAACATCCAGTCCCTGGGCCGTCAATTGCGCATAAAGCGTATCCGTCGCGGCTTTGACGTCGGCGCTCTTGTGATAGCCGATCGGTACTATGGCGACGTCGAAGGGCGCGATTGCGCGCGGGAACATGATGCCGCGTTCATCGTGATTCTGCTCGATGGCGGCCGCCACTACGCGCGTGACGCCGATGCCATAGCAACCCATTTCCATGATCTGCGACTTGCCGGACTCGTCGAGAAAGGCGAGTTGCAATGACTGGGAGTATTTGCTGCGCAACTGGAAAATATGACCGACTTCTATGCCGCGGCAGATATCCAGTGAACCCTTGCCGTCGGGTGAAGGATCGCCGTGAACCACATTGCGCAAGTCAGCGTATTCCGGCTCCGGGAAATCGCGTCCGGTGTTGACCCCGGTGTAGTGATGATCGTTGCTGTTGGCGCCGGCGACATAGTCGGCCATAGCTGCGACAGACCGGTCGGCAATGACAGTGCCGCCAAATCCGACGGGTCCGAGAGAGCCGGGATCAGCGCCGAAGGCGCTGCGGATGTTTTCGGCCGAGGAAAATGTAACCGGTTGTTTTATTTGGCTTATTTTTCCGGCTTTGATGAGGTTGAGCTCGTGGTCACCACGCAGCAACAGCAGCACAGGCCTGCCGTCGGCACCATCGACTACTACCGATTTCAGGGTTTTCACTGGCGGCACCTGCAGAAATTCGCATAGTGCTTCGATGGTTTTGACGCCGGGTGTCGCCACTTTTTTCAGCGCTTCC
>Ga0129333_10004828_pt1 | contig 12622 bp, 4 predicted proteins | sample CPB6_08_DNA_FD_94474 | JGI IMG/M metagenome (GOLD analysis project Ga0129333, IMG submission 94474) | Freshwater to marine salinity gradient microbial communities from Chesapeake Bay, USA - CPBay_Sum_0.6_0.8_DNA | ecosystem: Environmental > Aquatic > Marine > Coastal | place: USA: Chesapeake Bay... | reverse complement strand
TTGACCTGTAGGACCTGTAGGACCTGTTTGACCTGTAGGACCTGTAGGACCTGTTTGACCTGTAGGACCTGTAGGACCTGTTTGACCTGTAGGACCTGTAGGACCTGTTTGACCTGTAGGACCAATAGGACCAATAGGACCACCAGATGGACCTGTTGGACCTCTACATCCCCTACCAGTTGGACCCGTAAAACTTTCACCAGGAGGTCCTGTATATCCCCTAGGTCCTAAACCACCGAATCCTGTTGGACCTTGAGGACCCACTGGTCCCTGTGTATTCAAATTACAACATCTTTGTCTTCCTAAATAAGAATTATAATTTTTAAAATAATTAGACATATATATAATGTTAATTTAATTTTATTGCATTATTATCCAATTAGTTCCATCACTTACTAATGTAGCGGTAGAACCTGCTGTTCCAGGTAAAATTGCTGTTGACGCTGCTCCTCCTACTAACGGCACGACATTTGAAGCGCTTGAATTCACAAGTTGCGCTGCTATATTTTTAAACATTAATTCTCTACCTGGAAAACTAGACGATGTTGGCAACGTAACAGTTATTGTTCCAGAACCATTACAAATAATCCAATTTTCATTTGTTTGAACCGTAAAATCTCCGGTTTTTGTTACGGGAACTCCTCTTGAAAAATAACCACCACTTACATCCACATTACCAAGAACAATTAGAGTATTTGAAGGGTCTATTGTTAAATTGCCAGTAGATGTTATCGTATTTGAATAGGTAATTTCTTTTGTAGTAGCATTATAACCTAAAAAAGTTGGTGGAGAAGAGTTTCTAATTGGATCTACATAAAAAGAACTCGCAATAGAAGCGGCTAAAGTATTACCTGACGCATTAATAGTAATTATACCACTAGCCGTTTCGTTAATATTACTTCCTATTGCTACATTATTATTATATCCATTAGCATCGTCATTACTATTAATTACGCAATTTCTACCAACTGCTAATGCTGATACACCACCTCTAATTGCTGAACCATATCCTATACAAGTATTAAAATTTGCCCCAGCTGTATTTGCTTTAACTTTTCCTCCTATTGCTAGTTGTCCTGTTCCTCCATTTGTTCCTTCAACTTGTCCGTTTAATATAGTATGGTAACTATCATTTACAAAAACTGGTACTGTAAATCCAGTATTAGGATTAAAAAGGACGCAATTAGTAGATGCTGTTGATAATTGTAATGAATTAGTTATTTTCGTATTACCACTAACATCTAAATTAAAAGAAGGGTCTGGGGTTTTACCTATACCTACATCACCAAGAACAATTAGAGTATTTGAAGGGTCTATTGTAATATTACCCGTATTCGTTATTTGAGGCACTCGTAAAGAAGTTGAAATCGTAGCGTTACCGCTAATATCCAAAGCATTATTTATAGTTGTAGTTCCAATACCAACACCACCAGCAAAATAATTTTTCGCCAAAGACCAACCACTATATACACCCCAATTATTCGTTATTGTTAATCCAGTAGTATTAGTTGGAAAATTTAATCTTAATCCATACATATTCGTTATTGTTGCCGAACTTCCAGCACCAGTTAAATTACATAAACTACTATTTTCAAAAAAAGAATGATTAGTTATATTTATACTACAATCTGTCGTTGTTCCACCTAATGATAAAGAAGGAGAAACTGAATTAGTTATATAATAAATACTATTAGTATTATTTGCTGAAACTCTTAATGCCCCTCTCGCTGTAATATTTGATATTGTTTGAGTAGAAGAAGCAGGGCAATTGAGAGCAATAGTATTAACATTAAAAGTATTACTTGTCTTATTATTAGCATTTTTACCATTATAATTAAAATTATCACTAAATCCTACATATTGCTTACAAGTATTAGCGTCATCCCAAGTAAATTGTTGATATAATCCACCAAAATTTAACCTTTCTATATCAGTTGTAGTTCCAGCACTTTTAGTATAATTTCTATAATCTCCATATACAGTATTAAAACCATTTGCGCTTATATCTTGACTTGTTCCAAATTCTAAATTAGTATAATACGCTGGATAAGAAGCAAAACTTGCTGTTGTAGGATAAGTTTTTATTGAAGGACTATTAATATATAATCCGTATGGAACAAGTGTAGTAGGTAAATTGTTGGTTGGTTGTAATGTTAAACTACTATTCGTTCCAACAACAAGATTTAATGATGGGTCAATAAGAAGATTACCGGTTCCGTCAATAGTTAATAAAGCATTGTTTGTCCCATTATCTATTTCAATTGACGCAACATTTGTTATATTATTTAAACTCATATCTAAATCTCCTGCGATAAATAAAGTATTTGAAGGGTCTATTGTTATATTACTTGTACTCGTTATGTTTGAGACATTACTTATATTATTTAAACTCATATCTAATGTTCCAGCAACAAATAAAGTATTAGAAGGGTCTATTGTAATATTACCATCACTAAATATACTTTTAGATTTTAAAGTCCAATTACCATTACTATCTATATTATTAAAACTACTATCAAATACATTATAACTTGTAGGAGGTCTTCCTGCTAATGAAGATGTTAAAGCGCGTGAATCTTGGGAAGCGACAGCAAATATACCCAATTCAGGAGACCAACATATAGACCTCAATATAGAAGTAGGATTTGTTATTAAAGTCCAGTTAATACCATTAGGAGATGTCATTATTTGCTGACCGCTAATAGCACTTGGAGCAGTTGCTACAAATAATCTCAATTCAGGAGACCAACAAACCGATTGCCAATCTGTATTAGGTGTCGTTTGTAGCGTCCAATTAATACCATCAGGAGAAGTCATCGCTCTATTAGTTTGCCCTCCGCCATCACCAACAGCAACAAATATTCCTAATTCTTTACTCCAACAAACAGAACGAAAACCACTATTAGCAACTAATGTTGTATTAGATAAACCTGATATAGCAGCACTTGTCCTAAAAGTAGTTGAGTCTATTATAGAATTGACAGAAGGAAAAGACATTATCCCTGAACCACTTACTAATCCTATATTCATTCCAACAACTAATTCTGCTGTTGAATTACAAGTTACATTGCTTGGGTCAATAGTATTATTACAATTTGTCAATAATATACCAGTAGGTCTAAAGGTCCAATTTATTCCATCAGTAGAAGTTGATACTCCATAACGAGGTCCAGTTGTAGAAACAGCAACAAGTAGTCCCAATTCAGCAGACCAACAAGCACCCTGCCAATTATTATCATATAATAATGTTGAATTACTTAATGCTGTTGCTATTGTTGAATTTATGGTAAAAGTTGTTGAGTTTGTTATAGAATTAACATAAGCAGTAGAAGAAAATGTCCCTACACTACCAGTTAAAATAGATAAATTCATTCCAATTCTTAAAGAAGAAGTATTGTCGCAAGTAATTATACTACTACCTGAACTTCCATTACAATTTGTTAAAATAACCGCACTTTGCCTTTTCGTCCAAGTTATTCCATCAGTAGATGTTTGAAATCTATAAGGATTATCAACTGAACTACTTCCAAATCCAACAACTACAAATTGTCCTAATTCTTTACTCCATAAAATATTTCGCAAATTATTTACAGTGTTAGAAGTTTGTTGCGTCCAAGTTATACCATTAGGCGAAGTCATTATTCTACATACATTACTATTTGCTATACCACCGCTTGCTACAGCAGTAAATAAATTTAATTCTTTACTCCAAGCAACAGATTTCCAAGAATTAGTTCCAGCAGGAGTAGTTTGTATAGTCCAATTTATACCATCAGGAGAAGTAGCGATATTAGTAGTGTTGCTAGAAATATCACTAACAGCGACAAATAGTTTTAATTCAGGAGACCAGCAAATACCTTGCCCTTGAAAAGTAATGGGAAAAGTCCTATTAGTCCAAGTTGATACTGCTTGAACTCCACTTGAAGAAGGATTTAAAGCAGGGTAAGCGTCTTTTGACAAACCTAAATAACCATTTACAGAATTCCAAGAAGCATCAGAAAGGTATAATTGTTGATATATCCTATCTTTTGCAACTATTGATGATCCATTGTAATTGCCTGATGGATCTTGTTTACCATTCAATACTAATACTTGATTCGATGAAATATCAAAACTACCACCATCTCCAATATAACTTCCATCACTAAAAAATATACCTGACGCATCTCTTATAACATTTTTACTCATGTCTAATGTTCCAGCAATAAATAAAGTATTTGAAGGGTCTATTGTAATATTTGCTGTATTACTAATATTAGATACTCTTGTTATATTATTTAAACTCATATCTAAATTACCGTTAAAAATTAAACTATTAGAAGGGTCTATTAATAAATTGCCACTGTTATCTAAGCCAATTATAGCGCTTCCACTACTATCTTCAAATAATATTGTATTATTTACATAAAGAACAGTAGCGTTTGATGGGTCCGGAGGTAAATCAAGTGCCGCTAAAACACGCGGTAAAAATGAAATGTACTGAAATGATGTATTTAAACCACTGTATATCATTCCACCTGTATTACCAATAATCCTAAATGTGTTATTTTCTGAATCTAAAACCATGCTATTAGGTCCTGTTCCTCCTATAATTATAGATGTTGGATCGATTACACCCGTAACATTAAGGTCACCATATATTAATACATTACCAGTATATCCTATGCCCGAAATTCCTGTAGAACCGCTAGATTTTTCTATCGTAAATGAACCAATATCCCATAAATTAGGACCGGTAGGACCTGTTGGACCGATAGGACCGCCAGATGGACCAGTAGGACCCCTACACCCTCTTCCAGTTGGTCCCGTAAAACTCTCACCGGGAGGTCCTGTATATCCTCTAGGTCCTAAACCGCCAAATCCTGTTGGACCTTGAGGACCCGCTGGTCCCTGTGTATTTAAGTTACAACATCTTTTAGAACCTAAGTAAGAAGAATAATTTTTGCTGTAATTCGACATATATATATAATAAAATAATAAATTATATATATTTTTACAATTAAATGTTGTATTATGATGACGGAATTTGTGCAACACAAAGTTTAATCTCACCTAAACTAGCGACATTATATTTAACGACAAGAGGTAAATCATTTTCGAGAAAAACTTCAATTTGTTGACATAAATTAGTACATTTAATAAAATATCCTAAATTTTTAAGGGAAAATTCACCTTGAATTACTTTGGATGAATCTTGTTTTTGTAAAAAAGACATGCTTCCGTCAGATTCTGTGCGATGTATCTCGGCCGAAGCAAATTGACCCGAACATTTAAAAATTAATTCATTTCCAACTGACTTTATTTCAAGTTTATCAGAAATACAAGATAAATCGCGAATAATTTTTTGAAAATCGGCCGACGGTAAATTAATAATAGATGAAAATTTTACGTCAGGATATTGTAATTCTTCGGGTTCCGGTTCAATTAATCTTAATTTTTGCGTTTTACATTGCTTTATCTCGCCATTTTCAAATTTTAACGCTAAATGAGAAACAATACCATCTACATAATCAGAATTTTCTATATAAATAGTCAAAGTATCATCATTATCGATCGAGTTAATTAATTTAAATAAATGAAACATATTGACACCGATAATTATTTTTTCCTTTTTACATTCATAAAATTCAAAATTTTGCGCTGCCAAATAAAGATGCGCTAAAATAGTGTGTGATTTGTCCATATTTATAATACGGATGCCGTCAGGTTCAAAAGTTATATTTGTCTCTAAAAGAATATCTTTCAGAGCAGTCATTAGAGTTCTAAAAGGTGCGATTTGTACCGTTTTAATTGTTAACACGTTTCCGTCTGTAGGAATAATTGCTTGATTTTGATTTAAAAAAGTAGACATTATATTATTTTTTATATTAAAATCTTTAAATACTTACGAAACTAAATATTTAACGCATAAAATAATTTATACTTATTTTAATATAAAAACAATAAATTTATATACTTATATGAAATTACTAATTAACTATGTTAATTATCATGTAAACGATAATGAATTTACAAAGATTCTACATCAAGAATATAATCACTTAAAATTATATAATGACTTGGGTATTTTTGAGAGAATTATCGGATTGATTAAAAAATTTAAAGAATGTTTTAATACTCCTGTTAACTTCATTTCATATGATACAACTCATGGAGGATTTATCCCAATCAATTTAATAAATGAATTTGACAATATATATTTATACTATGAAAAAGAACATATTGACAATATTAAAACAAATATAAATGCCTTAATTCCTGAAAAAAATAGAAATAAAATTACTTTGTTATTTTCACAAATAGATTTTTTTGGCAAAAACGTTAGTATTTGCTTCAATATTAAACAAGATGATTTAATTTATCATACTGATAATCAAGATATATTTATAACCACATCTAAATTGAATTCTCATTATTTACATGGATATGAGTTAAAAGATACTCCATACACCGTTTATGTAGGTGAAAAAAATCATTCTATATTTCAGGAAGTATTTAAATTTTATATAGAAGATAATAATATCCTCAATTTTGACAATTTAATTAATCTTTGTATAATGGTTAAAAATGGCGGACCACAATTTGAACAAATGTTGACGGACAATTTTAATTTAATCGATAAATGGACTATATTAGATACTGGTAGTACAGATGAAACTATCGACATTATTAATCGTGTTTTGGTCGGAAAAAAAGAAGGCACCTTATATCAAGAACCTTTTATTAATTTTAGAGATAGTCGCAATAGGTTACTTGACTTAGCGGGCACACAAAGCAAATATATTTTAACATTAGACGATACATATGTCATTAAAGGAGATTTGCGTAATTTTTTAAATGAAATAAGGTCTGACCAATATTCTAATTCATTTACTTTATTTATACATAGTGAGGATACTAAATATGGGTCAAATCGTATTATTCGAAATGATTCAGGACTAAGATACATACATAAGATACATGAGGTTATTACCGATAAAAATAATATTAATATCGTTATTCCGGAAAATAGGGCGTATATACTTGATGGTCGTTTTGATTATATGGAAAAAAGAACTATGGAGAGAAAACAACTAGATTTAAAACTTTTATATGAGGAGGTTGAAGATAATCCTAATGATCCTAGAGCATATTATTATTTAGCGCAAACATATAATTTATTGGAAGATTATGAAAAAGCGTTTTTTTATTTTATGAAAAGATGTGAATTTATTAACGCAGGATTTCTTCAGGAACGAGTTGACGCCGCATTCGAAGCTGCTAGAATCGCTAATTTTAAACTTAATAAACCTTGGAGTGAATGTGAGGAACTCTATAATAAAGCGTTTAAAATTGACGAATCTAGACCAGAACCCTTATATTTTATTGGAATACATTATCATTTAGAAGGTAATAACACAATAGCCTATAATTATTTTAAACGAGCATTTCAAATTGGGTTTCCAGTTCATTGTCAGTATTCTTTAAAACCTACATTAAGTTTTCACTTTTTGCCAAAGTTTTTATCTAGAATATGTTATGAACTTGAAGACTATGAATTAGGATTTAAAGCATCTGAATTATTTTTATTAAACAATAAATCTGACGCCGATAATTACGAAGAAATCGCTTCATGGTATAAAATTTATGAAAAACTTATTGTTTATTCAGGACCAAAAAACCCTAAAATTCCAGAAAAACCAATTATGTGTTTTGTTGCTGACGGCGGGTTTAGTCCTTGGACCGGTTCCAATATTTTAACGACTGGCGTTGGAGGTTCTGAAACATATATTATTGAAATAGCTAGATATATTAAACAAAATGATTTTTTTGGAGAAGTTTTTGTTTTTTGTAATACACCTGGAGAGAAAGATGAAAATTTTGAGGGAGTTAATTATAGACATTTAAATAAATATTATGAATTTGTCAATAATAATTATATACATACTTGCATTATAAGTCGGTTTTCTGAATACTTGCCTGTTACATTTAAAGGTTTTACTGAAAATGTCTATATGGTTGTTCATGATTTAACACCAAGTGGTATTGTTATTCCTATTGATAAAAAACTTAAAAAAATATTTTGCCTTACCGAATGGCATGTCGATTATCTTATTAAAATATTTCCTTCACTTAAAGATATTATTGTGCCATTTTATTATGGTATTGATGATACCGTATATGGATTTCATGATATACAAAATGTTGATATTAACGAATATAAACAAAAATATAAATTTATTTACTCATCTTATCCTAATAGAGGTCTTTTAGAATTACTTGAAATGTGGCCAGAAATACATTGTATTCAACCTAACGCAACATTACATATATTTTCAAACGTTGAGAATGAATGGTCTAATCGTGTCGAACCCGAAAAAATGGCGAAAATAAAACAATTATTATATTCATATTTAGAGAGAAATATCGGAATCCATTATCGCGGATGGGTTTCTAAAAAAGAACTCGCTGAAGCGTGGAGAACTTCTCAATTTTGGTTATATCCATGTACATTTATGGAAACATTTTGTTTAACCGCATTAGAAGCCGCGAAATCGAAGACTCTCGCCATAACAAATAATTTAGCTGCTTTAAGTAATACAGTGGGAAATAGAGGAATAATTATCCATGGCGACCCTACCACTAAAATTTGGAAAGAACATGCGCTTAAACATATTAAACAATTATTAACAAATGACACTGATTCTTTAAATAATTATAACACACTTATAGAGAGAAATTACGAGTGGGCAAAAACCCTTACTTGGAAACAACAAACCAATAAATTATTGAACGAGCATTTATTGAAAAATTGTCTACAGTATAAAGGAATGTATAACTGGACTGATGATTTACCATCTAATTCTAAAAGTGTATATACACAGGTAATTAACTATTTTATAAATACTTATTCGAAATTTACAAGTAATGATACTATTCGTGTTCTCGAAATAGGAACATATACTGGTATTTCATTAATCAATATCATTAAGTTAATTCCTAACTCAATTGGTTTTGGATTAGATAGATGGAAAAATTATGGAGAGAATAAATTATTAGAAAATATGGATAACTTGGAAATTGAAAAATCTTTTTACTATAATGTACAAACCGAAAATTTAAGTGACCGAATATTTGGTATTAAGGGTTCATCAGCAGATAAATTAATTGAATTTATAGAAAACTCGACTACATTTGATTTTATTTATGTTGATGGAAGTCATTTATTATTAGATTGTTACGCGGATTTAATTCTCTCTTGGTCTATTCTAGAAAAGGGAGGGATTTTAGTAATTGATGATTATTTATATAAAAAAGATGAAAATATTATGGATTCTCCTTTTCAAGCAGTTAATCACTTTTTAAAAGTATTTGAGGGAAGATATGTACTATTACATAAAGATTATCGTGTTTTTTTGGAAAAAATAAATTAGTTTTATAACAACTTAAACGATAATAATTATTATTATTATTAATGGAATTAAATAATAATAATAATGATAATAATGATAAACATCACACCCATCAAGTTATTAATTTTTATTGGTCTCCAATTAAAGAAATTACAAATAATATTGAACATTTTTGTATAAAAAATAATTTTAAAAATATATTAGAAATTGGTCCCGGAAACGTCCCATTTTCTCTTTCAACTAAAACAATTGGATATAATGAAATGATTAAAGATTATATTGAATTAGATATTGACATTGATAGATTTCCGTTTGAAAATAAGTTTTTTGATTTTGTCTATTCCAGACATACCTTAGAAGATATACAAAATCCAGATTTTTGTATGAGTGAAATTATTAGAGTGTCTAATTCTGGATATATTGAAACACCGTCACCATTAATTGAAGTAACTAAGGGTGTTGACGCATCGTCTAAAACTTTAAACTACGCAGGATATATACATCATAGATATATAGTATGGTCAGATATTGAAAAATGTGAAATTTATTTTTTACCTAAATATAATTCTATTATTGACAATTTTTTTGAACCGAACAATGACATTAAAGTAAATATGTTTAATATTATTAATAATTACCCTGTTTATTGGAATAACTATTTTATTTGGGATAATAAAACACCAAAAATAATTATGTATAAAAATGGTGTTAATTTTGGCGTAAAAAATCATATGATTCATGATTATATAAATTTACTCTATAAAGCAATAGATATAAGTATTAAAAATACAAACTATTTTTTTAATAATTATTTTATAGACAATCTTGATAAAACCCTAGTTTAAGTAAGTAATAAAAATATTTAAATAATTTTTTTATTACTTATGTTTTTTATTACTTTTTGTGTTTTTTGTAATTTATTGAATCCATTTATAAGGACCATTGCCTTTTACATTTACGGAATGTTTATATGGTTCAACTTCTATATCACAACGTTTTCCTTGAACTAACCAAAAAAATTTACAATTCTCTCCATAAACTTTAAAACAATTATTTTCTACTTCTGATGTATATAATTGTCTTTTTTCTTTTCCACTATAAATTGGAGTTATTTGTACTGTAAAATCTGACGCTAAATCTTTAACATATTCGGGCAAATGTATTGTTACAAATTCATTATTTATTATTTCTTCTTTACCTCTATAATATACTCCACCTTCTGGACCTTCTAAACAACCGTGAACTAAATATTTATCTTTATTTGTTGGATGATTTATTATAAAACTTTTTGCTGAATAAATTATTTCATTTGTGAGTGTATCGTATCCTAAAGTATTTGAAAATGTTACATTTCTTATGGGAGCAATATAGGTAGCGTTTGCCGTTGCGCCTGTCACTACTAATCCTCTCGCTGAAATTACAATAGAGTTATCTGCTTGTTGTGAACCCGCTAAAAACCCTATTGCTATTGCTCCAGAACCTTGACGAGTTTGTCCTGCTTGATTTCCTATTGCTATAGCGTTTGAACTTTGATCTATAAAACCTGCCCAAGATCCTATTGCAATTGACGCTGTTCCTTGATTTGTGTAACCAGCGAAACCTCCAATTGCTATTGCTGATGGATCTTGACCATTAGATCCTGCGTTTATACCTATGGCTATAGCGTTTGTTCCTTGAACTGTTTGACCCGCGTTAGAACCTATGGCTATAGCGTTTATTGCTTGAACTGATTGACCTGCCTGATAGCCTATGGATATTGCTCCGCTTCCTTGACCTGTTTGAGCCGATTGGTAACCTATTGCTATAGCGTTTGTACCTTGAGTGTTTTGACCTGCCTGAACGCCTATGGATATTGCTGCTGTACGTTGACCTCTTTCTGCCGCGTTAGAACCTATTGCTATAGCGTTATCAGCTTGAGTATTTGAACCAGAAGATGAACCAATTGATATCGCACCACCAGATTGATATGAACCTCCAGCAGAATTTCCTATAGCAATTGCGTTTCCTCCTTGAAAACTTGCTCCTGCGTTTAAACCTATTGCTATCGAATTATTTCCTTGATTTGTACTTCCTGCTTGACTACCTATTGCTATACCATTATTTGCTTGAGAAGTTTGTCCAGCGTTGTTTCCTAACGCTATACAACCAGAATTTTGATTAATATAACCGGCCCAAGAACCAATTGCGATTGACGCTGTTCCTTGGTTTGAATAACCTGCGTAACCTCCTATAGCTATTGCCGATGGATCTTGATTATTGAATCCAGCGTTTACACCTATTGCTATTGCGTTTGTGCTTTGAATTGTATAACCTGCTTGAGTGCCAATCGCTATAGCATTGTCTTTTTGAAAAGTATTCGCTGCTTGATAACCGATTGAAATACCACCTGAACATTGAAAATTTGCTCCGGCTTGTACGCCTATAGCAATAGCGTTTGCGCTTTGGTCTAATGAACCAGCGAGTAACCCCAATGAAATAGAATTTGTACCTTGTCTTGTTTGACCTGCTTGATTACCTATTCCTATACTGTTTGTTCCTTGATTTGTTTGACCAGCACTATTTCCAATTGCTATTGCTCCTGAACGTTGACCTGTTTGCGATGATTGAGTACCAATTGTTATTGAACTTACTCCTTGATTACTGCCTCCTGCGGCATTTCCTATAGCGATAGCATTTACACCTTGATTAGTGCCTCCAGCGGTATTTCCTATAGCAATTGCTGTTGCTCCTTGATTTGAAAGTCCAGCGGAATTTCCAATAGCGATTGAGTTTACACCTTGACCAGTCTGACCAGATTGACTTCCAATAGCAATAGCAAAATTAGTTTGATTTGTACTTCCTGCTTTAGGACCTATTGCTATACACGCTATTCCTTGATTTGTATATCCAGCAAACTCTCCTATAGCTATTGCCGATGGGTCTTGACCATTATATCCGGCTTGAACGCCTATTGCTATCGCAGCAGAACCTTGTTGACTTGCTCCTGCTTGAAATCCTATAGCAATTGCTACGGTTCCTTGTTGTGTTTGACCTGCTTGAACACCTATTGCTATTGCGTTTCCGCTTTGATCCCGAGCACCCGCGTTTAGACCTATTGCTATTGACGCGGTTCCTTGTTGTGTTTGACCTGCTACATTTCCAATTGCTATTGCTGAACCAGATTGTGTACCACGACCTGCTTGATTACCGATAGCAATTGCGTTTACATTTTGCTGAGTTTGACCCGCTTG
>Ga0129333_10004827_pt1 | contig 12622 bp, 12 predicted proteins | sample CPB6_08_DNA_FD_94474 | JGI IMG/M metagenome (GOLD analysis project Ga0129333, IMG submission 94474) | Freshwater to marine salinity gradient microbial communities from Chesapeake Bay, USA - CPBay_Sum_0.6_0.8_DNA | ecosystem: Environmental > Aquatic > Marine > Coastal | place: USA: Chesapeake... | reverse complement strand
TCTTGCGAACTTACCTATATTTCTTTGTGAGCACTTGATTACTTTAGCTTTCGAAAGCGCCGAAGCACTTTCGCTGCACGCCATCAAGCGCCCACACTTATCGGCTGTTAATTGTTAATGAACCTAGATTGATCACGCTGAGCCGAGGCTCTGCGTTTCATTCGCAGATCGTCGTGTCTGCAAACAGCAAAGAAGCGAGATTATGAATTGCCGGAGCAACTTCGTCAACTGCTGCTTTGCTTATCTTTTGCTGTGCAGCGCATTTGCGAAGAAATGGCCCGCAATCAGCAAAGAAGCGGAATTGTGAACGAATTCTAAACCTGCGTCAACAGGCACCTCAAATGCGCCGAAGCCAAGGCCTCAAGGGCCACGGCTGCCGTACTCCTTGTCAAAAATAAACCAGATCGATATGTAAGCTTTTTGACAAGAAGGCTGCCGGCGTTGCCTGACTTCAGCGATCATTGAAGTTCGGCTGGCGCTTCTCCAGAAATGCTTTCATCCCTTCTTTTTGATCGTCGGTGGCAAAGGTGCCGTGGAACATGCGGCGCTCGAACAAGACCCCTTCAGTCAGCGACGACTCATAGGCGCGGTTTACCGACTCCTTGATCATCAACACGGATGGCAAAGACATTGAAGCGATCACGGTCGCGGCTTCGAGTGCCTCGTCAATCAGTCTCTCTGTGCTGACAACACGCGATACCAAGCCGGCGCGCTCGGCCTCGGCGGCGTCCATCATGCGCGCGGTCAGGCACATATCCATTGCTTTGGATTTGGAGACTGCACGTGGCAAGCGCTGCGTTCCACCCGCGCCCGGCATGATGCCGAGCTTGATCTCGGGCTGACCGAACTTGGCGTTTTCTGCTGCGATGATGAAGTCACACATCATCGCCAACTCGCAACCGCCACCCAAAGCAAAACCGGAAACTGCTGCAATCACGGGCTTGCGGATCTGTCGAATTTTTTCCCAGTTACGCGTGATGTACTCACCCTTGAAGGCATCCATGTAGCTGTAGCCAGCCATGGCGCCGATATCAGCCCCTGCGGCAAATGCTTTTTCACTGCCCGTAATCACCATGCAACCGATTTGCCGATCACTGTCAAAAGCGAGTAGCGCATGCCCAAGCTCATCGATCAAGGCGTCATTCAGTGCGTTAAGTGCCTTGGGACGATTCAGCCGCACCAATCCGACCTTGCCATGGGTCTCAACCAAAATATTTTCGTATTGCATTCCCAGCTCCTTCGATAGGTTTGGATTCTGACCGGAAATTGTATCGCGGCTGATTATCACGCCAACAGATTCCCGTTTTTATGGATCGTTGTGATCAATCAAAGGTCTACTTAAAGCCTCCAGCAAAATCTCATCCACCGTGCTCGGGGTGCTTCACCGCACGGCCAATACTTTGATTGGCGCTTTACATCACAGGCCTGCGCTTGCTTCGTGATTTTTCAGCTTGATCTGCCTTCATTCATTATTAATTCTTACCAAGCAAAAACCATGTGCAAACAACTCGATCAAATTAGCGAAGTAGAGCAGTCGCTACATGCGTCCGTAGCTCTCCTTCAGCAATGCCCCGACATCAGCGTGCCTGATGCTTACCATGCCGTGATGCGAACCACCGAGCATCTTTTCTGGTTGGAGCAGGAGCTGATGGAGGCTTACGACTTTCCGTCACGACAAAGCCACCTTGAGCAGCATGCACGTGTATTGCGTGGATTGCACTGCGCCCACAGCGCGGTATTAAAAGGCTCCGTAGAGCATGCGCGGTATGCAGGTGGCAAGTTGCTGCTGGATTGGCTAGCCCTGCACCGCGACACCATGCATGCAGTGCTTACGATTTGGGTGAGTTACTGCGACAACGGCCTGGTCAAGAAAGAAAAGCATCCACACCAAGTAAGTGTCATCGCGCACTGACGGCCAACGCGGTTGGAAGCAGCACCCACATCTGTGCGGGCTGCTTCATTTTACCGGCCAGCTCACCCGCATCTTTACCAAAGCCCCAAAAAAAATCGGCGCGTATCGGGTTACGAATCGCACCACCCGTGTCTTGCGCCAACATCAGTCGCCGCAACGGCACGCTGCTGTTAGGCCGCGTGGTAGACAAGAATACCGGTGCCCCAAGCGGGGTGAACTGCGGATCGATCGCTATCGAGCGCTGCGCGGTCAGCGGCACGCCCAGCGCGCCTTTTGGCCCAATACTGGGATCGCTGATCACTTCTTCTTTGAAAAAAACATAGCTGGGATTGGCATCCAGCAGCTCCTTTAGGCGCCGCGGATTACTCGCGGCCCATGCCTGGATGCCTTGCATCGAGGCTTGCTCCAGCGTGAGCTCGCCGCGGTCGACAAGATAACGACCAATCGAGCGGTAGGGATGCCCATTCTGGTCAGCATAGGCGAGCCGCACGGTCTCGTTGGACTCGGCAAGACATACGCGACCAGACCCTTGTACCTGCAAGAAAAACGCTTCAATCGGGCTATCCACCCACAACAGCGTTGCATCAGCAAGTATGTTCTGCTGTTCAAGTTCTGAACGAGCGAAATAGGGTACGACCTTGTTACCGACCACACGACCTCGCAGTCGGAAGTTTTTCAACTCAGGATAAAGAGCGGACAGCTCGATGGTCAGCAAATCCGCCGGTGGCCTATGCAACGCCGTCTGGAAAACACCGCCGCGCTTTCTGGATCCACGAAGCAGCGGCTCGTAATACCCGGTCACCAGTCCTTGAGTGGTGCCGTCCGGGTTACGCAGCTGATGCGGCACGAAGTACTGCTCGAAAAATTTACGTACCGCACCAGCATCAGTAGCATCAACCAGATTTGCGGCCGAGCAGACCGGTTTCCATTCCGGCTTCGTGGCCAGGGCACGGCAAGACGCAAGCATGGGTGCCCACGCCTCGCGCTGGTCATCGTCAGTCCAACCCGGAATGTCATTGAAACCTACACGCTGCAAGTAGTCAGCTGGGCGCGTCGGCTCTGCTGAAGGAGGTGTCGATACTGAAGGGGGTGGCAATGATGTAGGAGGTGCCGATGCTGTAGGGGGTGTCGATGATGATGCCGGCGCAGCGGGCACCGATACAGACACCGCCGGCGTTGACCCGCTCACCTTCTGAGCCGGCTCCCGCGCCGGCTTGGTTGCACACCCCGCCACAAGACCAAGCAGCAGCCAGAGCAGCAGAAGGCCGGCGTTGCTCTGCAATAAGCGCATTCGACTAGTGCAGAGTGCGAGGAAGTGACAGACCAAATTCAGGTATCGGCACTTCAAAACGGTGGCCGTCTTCAGCAACGCAAAAGTACTCACCATGCATCGAGCCCTGAGGCGTTGCCAATGAAGTACCGCTGGTGTATTCAAACTGTTCACCTGGTTGCAGCAAGGGTTGATGGCCCACCACGCCCAAGCCACGCACCTCCTGGATTTTGCCGCCCGCGTCTGTGATAACCCAGTGCCTGGAGATGAGCTGAGCCGGGATCGACCCGGTGTTCTTGATCGTAACAGCATACGCAAAAACATAATGCGAACGATCCGGCTCGGATTGCTCGTCCAGGTACTGGGTTCTTACGTTAATGCTCATTTCATACACAGCCATGGCAACCTGTCGCAGTATCAAACCAGAAAGAGAGCGATTCCACACGAATTCACGGGCGCTTGCAAGCGGCTTCACTGATGCCGACGAGTAGAATGCGGCACTCGTACCGAGGAAAACGCCAATGAGCACTTATCGCATTGCACCAAGCATCCTGTCGGCCGACTTCGCCCGCTTAGGCGAAGAGGTAAGGAACGTCGTCACGGCGGGCGCCGACATCATCCATTTCGATGTCATGGACAATCACTACGTACCCAATCTAACGATCGGGCCGCTGGTGTGCGAAGCGATACGGCCGCACGTGCAGGTACCGATTGATGTGCACTTAATGGTGAAACCGGTCGATCGCATCATTCCCGACTTCGCCAAAGCGGGGGCCAATATCATCAGCTTTCACCCCGAAGCGAGCGAGCATATCGACCGCACGCTGCAACTGATCCGCGACCAAGGCTGCAAGGCTGGGCTGGTATTCAACCCGGCGACGCCGCTGGACTACCTTGATCATGTGATGGATAAGCTTGACCTTATTCTCATCATGTCGGTCAACCCGGGATTTGGCGGTCAGTCGTTCATACCCCAAGCCTTGAAGAAAATCGCGGCGGTGCGGCAGATGATCGATGCCAGCGGCCACGAGATCATGCTGGAGGTCGATGGCGGGGTCAAAGTCGACAATATTGCAGAGGTAGCCAAGGCAGGCGCCGATACTTTCGTTGCCGGCTCGGCAATTTTTGGTAAGCCCGACTACAAAGCAGTTATCGACGCCATGCGCCAACAGCTTGCCTCGGTGTGAACGACTGACCTCGATTGTTCTAAGCAGTCCGAGCGCCCGGCGAACCAGGCTGCCGGTACTGCGCCCGGTGGTATATTTGCGAATTATTGAAACCGCTTTATTGAACCAAGACTGCTTCCTTGCCAATGTTTCTCGTCAATAAACCCAAGCTGATCCCGCGCGGCGCCTTCGAGGCCTGGCTGTGGCGACGCTGGCACGCGCCGATCTGATCTGATCTTGTGTCTCCAGCCGCCACCGGCTGGACGGTTTATTGCCTAGGGCGCTGCCACCATGCTGTGGCAGCAGGAGAGAAACATGACTGAACTCGAATTTCAATCGCTGGCCACGCAAGGCTACAACCGCATTCCGCTAATCGCCGAAGCATTCGCCGATCTCGAGACGCCGCTCACGCTGTATCTCAAGCTGGCACAACCGCAGCAACACGGTAAAAACACGTTTTTGTTGGAATCTGTGGTGGGGGGCGAGCGCTTCGGTCGCTACTCATTCATCGGACTACCTGCCAGCACGTTGCTGCGCGCCTCGGGTAAACACACCGAAGTGGTTCGAAACGGCGAGGTGATCGAAACATCTGATCAAAACCCGCTTGATTTCATTGCGGAATTCCAGTCACGCTACAAAGTCGCACTCAGCCCCGGCATGCCGCGCTTCTGCGGTGGCTTGGCCGGGTACTTCGGCTACGACGCGGTGCGCATGATCGAGCGCAAACTCGAGCACACCGCACCACCCGACCCTTTGCAGCTTCCCGATATTCAGTTGCTGCTGACTGAAGAGCTTGCCGTCATCGATAACTTGTCCGGCAAGTTGTACCTGATTGTGTACGCCGACCCCACGCGGCCCGAGGCGTATAGCCGCGCAAGACAACGACTCAAAGATCTGCGGGCGATGTTGCAACGCCCGGTGGATGTGCCGGTAACCTCCGGCTCAGTGCGAACAGAAGCTATTCGCGACTTCAAGAAAGAAGACTTCCTGCAAGCCGTGCTGAAGGCCAAGGAGTACATCATGGCCGGCGATCTGATGCAGGTGCAAGTCGGTCAGCGCATACGCAAGCCGTATGTTGATTCACCTTTGTCCTTGTACCGCGCGCTGCGCTCTCTGAATCCCTCGCCTTACCTTTACTTTTACAACTTCGGTGACATGCAGATTGTTGGCAGCTCACCGGAAATTTTGGTGCGTAATGAAACCGATCGCGACGGTCAGCGCAAGGTCACCATACGCCCGCTCGCGGGTACCCGCCCGCGGGGTGCCACGCCCGAACTCGATGCCAAGCTCGCTGATGAGTTACTCGCCGATCCGAAAGAAATTGCCGAGCATGTGATGCTGATTGATCTTGCACGCAACGACATCGGTCGTATTGCAGAGATCGGCAGCGTGAAAGTGACCGACAAGTTCGTGATCGAAAAGTATTCTCACGTGCAGCATATCGTGTCGAATGTCGAGGGAACATTAAAAGCCGGCATGAGCAACCTCGATGTATTACGTGCCACCTTCCCGGCGGGCACCTTATCCGGTGCACCGAAAGTGCGTGCGATGGAATTGATCGACGAGCTTGAGCCGGTCAAGCGCGGCATCTACGGAGGTGCCTGCGGCTACCTGTCATTCGGCGGCGAGATGGATCTCGCGATTGCTATTCGAACGGGGGTAATCAAAGACGGCACGCTGTACGCACAAGCCGCCGCGGGTATCGTCGCCGACTCCATCCCTGAAATGGAATGGTTAGAGACGGAAAATAAAGCGCGCGCCGTGTTACGTGCGGCAGAGCAAGTGCAAGACGGTCTTGATGGGGAACTGTGATGACCGCTCACCATTTAGCGCGCTTTATTTTTACCTCCGGCCTTGATGGAGAACTGTGATGCTACTCATGATCGACAACTATGACTCCTTCACCTACAACCTGGTGCAGTATTTCGGTGAACTGGGTGAAGACGTGCGTACCTACCGCAATGATGAGATCACGATCGAAGCGATCGAGCAACTGAACCCCTCTCGCATTTGTATCTCGCCCGGGCCATGCACACCGCATGAGGCCGGCATCTCCGTACCTGTGTTAAAACATTTCGCCGGCAAGCTACCGATTTTAGGTGTTTGTTTGGGTCACCAAAGTATAGGCGCGGCATTCGGCGGCAAGGTGATTCGTGCGCAGCAAGTCATGCACGGCAAAACATCCCCGATCAAGCATACCGGGGTGGGCGTGTTCAAGAATCTACCTAGCCCGTACACCATCATCCGCTACCACTCACTCGCGATCGCGCGCGACTCACTGCCGGATTGTCTCGACATCACCGCCTGGACTGACGACGGCGAGATCATGGGCGTGCGGCATAAACAATTCCCGATCGAAGGCGTGCAATTTCACCCGGAGTCGATCCTGTCAGAGCACGGCCACGCGCTGCTGCAGAATTTTCTCAATCAGTGACGGAGAGCAGAATGACACTCAGCCCGCAACAAGCGCTGCTGCGCTGTATTGAGCACCGCGAAATCTTTCACGATGAAATGCTGGCGTTGTTCCGCCAGATCATGGGCGGCGAGATGTCACCGGTAATGATCGCCGCGCTGACCATGGGACTGCGGGTTAAAAAAGAAACGATTGGTGAGATCGCTGCTGCCGCACAAGTGATGCGCGAATTTGCAGCAAAGGTCGAGGTGCCGAATGCTGACAACCTGGTAGATATTGTCGGCACGGGCGGCGATGGCGCGCACACCTTCAATATCTCGACCGCATCCATGTTCGTCGCCGCTGCTGCGGGCGCGCGAGTCGCGAAACACGGCGGTCGTAGTGTTTCATCGGCGTCTGGCAGCGCTGATGCGCTTGAAGCACTTGGCGTCAACATTAATCTCAAACCTTCACAGGTTGCACAGACCATCGCGGAAATCGGCATCGGCTTTATGTTCGCGCCAAACCATCATGCGGCGATGAAGCACGCTGCGCCTGTTCGTAAAGAATTAGGTGTGCGTACGATTTTCAATATTCTGGGTCCGCTGACCAATCCTGCTGGCGCACCCAACATCATGATGGGTGTATTTCATCCCGACTTGGTCGGCATTCAGGCGCGGGTGCTACAGCAACTTGGTGCCAAACATGCCGTTGTGGTCTGGGCGCGCGACAACATGGACGAGGTATCGCTAGGCGCTGCGACCATGGTGGGTGAGTTGGTCGATGGTGAAATTCGTGAATACGAGATTCACCCGGAAGACTTTGGGCTCCAGATGAGCTCAAGCCGTAACTTGAAGGTAGCTAATGCTGCCGAATCGGTGGCAAAGATTCTTGAAGCACTCGACAACCAACCAGGTCCGGCGCGTGACATCGTGTTGTTGAACACCGGTACCGCGCTGTATGCCGCCGGTATCGCTAGCAGCATTGGTGATGGTGTTGATCGGGCGCGCGAGGCGCTTGCGTCTGGCGCGGCACGCGCAAAACTCGAGCAGTTTGCCAAGCTAACGCAATCACTCGCTGCTGCCTAAGGAGCCGATCTGTGGCTGATATTCTGAACAAAATTCTTGACGTCAAAGCGGACGAAATCCGCGCTGCGAAAAAACACCAAGACCTGGCGAGCTTGCGCAGAGACGTGGAAAGCAATGCAGAAGCGCGCACTCAGATTCGCGGCTTCGAGGCAAGTCTGCGCAGCAAGATCGCCGCTGGCAAAGCAGGCGTTATTGCTGAAGTGAAGAAGGCATCACCATCAAAAGGCGTGCTACGCGAAGACTTTCATCCCGCCGATATCGCGATTAGTTACGCGCAGCATGGCGCTGCCTGTCTTTCGGTCTTGACCGATGAGCAGTTTTTCCAGGGTGCTCCCGACTATTTAAAGCAAGCGCGTGCTGCGTGCAGTATTCCTGTTCTGCGTAAAGATTTCATGATTGACCCCTACCAAATGTATCAAGCGCGCGCCTGGGGCGCAGATTGTATTCTGCTGATTGTGGCGGCACTTGATCATGGCCTGATGCGCGAACTCGAAGCCTGCGCTCACGAGATCGGGATGGATGTGCTGGTGGAAGTGCATGATGCTGCCGAGCTTGAAGCAGCACTAGCATTAAAGACTGCGCTACTCGGTATTAATAACCGCAACTTGCGCACGTTTGAAACCACCTTGGATACCACGATCAATCTGCTGCCGCGCATACCCGAAAGCAAACTGGTGATCACTGAATCGGCTATCCGCACCCGCGACGATGTACAGCGCATGCGCGACCATGCGGTTCATGCGTTTTTGGTCGGCGAAGCCTTCATGCGCGCGTCGGATCCTGGCGCTGAATTAGCGCAGCTGTTTAATTAAGCGCGTAGGGGATTCAGTCGCCCCACCCAATCGCGCCCCAGCGGTAACGGCTCGTCACACATCAGCGCCACTAAAAATTCAGCGCATACGGGCGCTGTTGTCATACCGCGGGCGCCGTGGCCGAGCGATGCGTACAAACCCGGCGCTAACTGTCCAACCAAGGGCAAACGGTCTTGCGTGGTTGCGCGCCAGCCGACTCGACCACTACTCAGTTGTGAAGCATCGCTGACAAAGCCGGGTAATAGTCGCTGTACGCGCTCGAAGTTTTCAATATCGTCTGCGCGGCGAGCAGAGGTATCTTCGTCGTCATGCTGCAATGTCGCGCCTATCGTGTGCATACCATCCACGGCCGGTGATATATAGCCGTCGCGACACACCACCATGGACAGCGGGTAGTCATCTCGTGCCGGTAATTGCGAGAGTTGTCCTCGGGCACGCCCCATCTTCAGCTTTGCTGGCGAGAGACCGGTGTCAAACGCAGTCGCTACAACCAATAGCGATGTCTCGATGAAGGTTTCATCTGACAGCGTCAATTGCCAGGTTTGATCGTGTCGCGCAATAGCGCGCACAGCGAGTCCGTTTCGCAGCGTGATCAAGGGATGGTCCAGCATCGCCTTCACCAGCAGGGGCGGCGCAACCCAACCCGCCTCACTCAGAAAAAAACCATCAGCAGCGGTGGGCCAGCCGCACAGTTGTGCGGAGGATGTAGCATCAAATGGCTGTAACCAGTCTTCACTCGCGATGGCTGCTAGCTGCGCCATTTTGTTGTACTTGCGCGTGTCGCGTGCCGTGCGAAGTACGCCGCACCAAGCATGAGGAACTGTGTTCGGATGACGCTCGATCCAGCGACGCAACCAACTTGCACCGGCTGCAGTGATCTCGGTGACAGGATTACCAATCGCACCCAACTCCGGTCGCACGACAGCAACCGGATTACCCGAACCACCGGCGGCGGCTGTCGCCTGCTCGATCACTGTCACGGTAACACCACGGCGCGCCAGTTGATGCGCTACGCTCGCGCCAGCAATGCCAGCGCCGATCACAATCGCTTCTGACGGTGGTGGTTCGCGTTCAGCGGCAACAGGCCAGTGCGCGGCAAGCGCATCGCGCTTGGTGCCGTATCCTGGCCGCTTTTGCACCACGAAACCCGCATCGGCCAGCGCCCGCCTGACACTGCCCGCCACACACCAACTCGCCACTTGCGCCATGGGGGCCGCGAGCAACGGCAACTGCGTGAAGAGATTTGATGACCACATCTGCGGGTTGCGGTCGGGCGCAAATCCATCCAGATAAAAAATATCAAACGGACCACGAAGCGCTGCTAATGCGTTCTCGATATCTGCGAACACCAATGTCAGGGTGACCTGCGCATCCAACTCCAGCGCATGAAAGCCTGACAGTAAAGGCGGCCATCGCTTGAGTAGTTGCTCTGCGAGCACTTGCAGGCTTGGGCGCCGATATGGGTCTGCACTCGTCAGCGCATGATCAAGGGCACTGCGCAAATCGGCCCACGTGAAGGGATGCTTTTCAATCGCCACATAGTGCAGGCGCGCTGTGCTGCCACTGGCTCTCAGATTCTGCCAGGTCGCAAGGAAATTCACGCCAAGGCCAAACCCTGTCTCCAGCAACCGCACGCATGAGTGTGTAGGCCAGCGCTGCGGGACACCGCTGCCTTCAACAAATACATAATCGGCCTGCCCCCATGCGCCGCTGCGGCTAGAATAGGTGTCGCCAAATTCAGGCGCAACCAAGTGGCCGTGTTCGTCGCAGCGCCAATGCGCCGCTTGAAGCTTGGTGGTAAACATCGCAATCAGCTAACGCGCCATACCAGCACTCTTTTAAGTGAGCGCCGATCATACATGGCACGCTGACACATGGCACGCTGTCGCATGGCTTGCTTGCATTATCTGGCACACTGCGGCTTGTTTACAGTGAAAGCAAACGCCATGAGAAAAATCATTGCCCTCGCTCTGCTGGTGATCGCGTTACCTGCCTGGTCACAAGCGTGGATACGCTATGCGCAAACCGATACCGCCACGCTGTATTTCGACAGCCTGCGTACCCGCAAAATGGGGGATACCGCGTTTGTTTGGGATCTGCATGACCTGAAAACAGAGGCCAAGGACGCATCCGGCCGAGTGTATCGTTCGATCATGCACGCGACCGAGTATCAGTGCCGGATTCGGCAGCGACGCGTGTTAAGTATTCTGTTGCATAGCGAGCCCATGGCGAAGGGTACTTCATTAGAAATGGTGAGCGCGGGCGATTGGACAGCCACGCCACCGGATTCGCTCGCTGGTGAGTTGTTCAACCATATTTGTGAATAGATAAAAGCGTCTGATTACGCTTGACGGCTAATCCATGCGCATCGCCGTTATTGATAACGACTCTAAGCAGCGGGCACGCATCAACGAGATCCTGCGCGGCGCACATCACATCAGCACATCGTTCAGTAGCCTGGAGAAGCTGCTAGCAGACCCAGCCAGTGACGTTGAGTTGCTGGTCTATCACTGGCAGCCGATCGCTCATGGCGCTGGCCCTCACCCGCTGAAGGCGCTGAGACAGGCGCGCCCATTGCTTCCGGTGCTGGTGGTGACCGACCAGGCCAGCGATCAAGCGCTGGCTGACTGCCTGAACGACCCGCACACCGATTACCTGGTGCGCCCGGTTCGGTCAACAGATTTGCTGCTGCGGATCAAGCTCTGGCACATGCGCATCTGGCCGCACGCTGAGCAGCCAGCCCCACTGCAATTTGGGCCGTACGCGTTTGATGTCCAAAGCGCCACCGCTTGGCTCGGCGATAAGCCGATTCCTGTAACGCGTAAAGAATTCTCGCTCGCGCTTCTGTTGTTTCGCCACCTTGGCCAACCGCTATCGCGCGCGACCATCCACGAAGCCGTCTGGCCCAAGGAGGCTGAATTCAATTCGCGCAGCCTCGACACCCACATTGCCCGAGTACGCCTGAAGTTTGCGCTGCAGCCGGCGCATGGTTACCAACTGAGCCCGGTGTACGGTTACGGTTATCAGCTTCAGGCAACGGACTTCCCGGGGTAAAACCCCCTGCGACAGCGGGTATAATCGGCGTCGACGTTTGCCGGGGATTCTCAGGGATGCAACTGATTGCGGTTGGGCTCAACCACACCACGGCTCCGCTCTCATTGCGCGAGAAAGTGGCCTTCCCCGCCGACCAGCTTGGTCAGGCGGTGGCCTCTGCCTGCGCCTGGTTCGGCAACACCCATCAGCGCCCGTTCGAAAACGCTATTTTGTCTACCTGCAACCGCACCGAGATCTACGGTGCCAGCGCGAATGACGGTGATATCGATGCAGTGATCGATCAAACTGCGCATTTTGTTGCGGACTTTCATAAGCTGCCCTACGCCGACCTGCGCCCCTACCTGTATGCATTGCCGCAGGATGGCGCGGTTCGTCATGCTTTCCGTGTGGCTTCTGGCCTTGATTCCATGGTACTGGGCGAGCCGCAAATTTTGGGGCAGATGAAAGACGCGGTGCGACAAGCCGAAGCAGCGGGTGGTCTCGGTACCTATTTGCATCAGATGTTCCAGCGTACGTTCGCGGTGGCGAAAGAGGTGCGCTCGACCACAGAGATCGGCGCCCATAGCGTGTCGATGGCTGCGGCTGCAGTGCGCCTGTCGCAACGGATCTTCGACGATCTCTCGCAGCAGCACGTGCTGTTCATCGGCGCGGGTGAGATGATCGATCTTTGCATCACGCACTTCGCCGCACAGCATCCGAAAAGCATCACTATCGCCAACCGGACCGTAGAGCGCGCCGAACTTCTCGCGCAGCGATTTGGTGGCCACGCGATGCGTCTAGGCGAACTGCCCGAGCAGCTCTCCCGTTTCGATGTGGTGGTGTCTTGCACCGCCTCGTCGCTGCCCATCATGGGGCTTGGCATGGTCGAGCGCGCAATCAAAGCGCGCAGGCGCAAACCGATTTTCATGGTTGATCTGGCGGTACCGCG
>Ga0129333_10004826_pt1 | contig 12624 bp, 13 predicted proteins | sample CPB6_08_DNA_FD_94474 | JGI IMG/M metagenome (GOLD analysis project Ga0129333, IMG submission 94474) | Freshwater to marine salinity gradient microbial communities from Chesapeake Bay, USA - CPBay_Sum_0.6_0.8_DNA | ecosystem: Environmental > Aquatic > Marine > Coastal | place: USA: Chesapeake... | reverse complement strand
CGGCGGCGCGCCTGGGCGGCGCAGTACACGCGCCGCCGCACCTGCGCCTCTACCGACACAGTTGACTTTGGCCACAGCACACGTGTGAGCGCGGCGACCATGTCGGCCAGCGTCTCGGGCGGCGACACCCGGTGGTGCAGTAGCAGCACACGCGCCGCTTCACTCAGCTCGTCGACACTGGGCTCCCCGAGCGACTCGAGAAGCTCTGGGCCGTACACACCTTCCCCGGCGATGTCCACACAGGCCGCACCCCCGCCGCGGTGACGCACACGACTCAGCGTCTGCTTCGACGCCCCCAGCGCGTCACGGATCGTGATGCTCGGCCACTCCTCGAGCAGGAGGTACCGGACCATTCGGTGCAGCGACACGTACGCAGGCCGACCGACGCGTCGGTTGCTCCGGAAGTACACGGTCAGGGACGAGCGGTTCAGGCATAAGGCTTGCCGAATCCTACGGACCAAGGCGGCGCCGAGAAGTGCCTCGCCGCGGTTCATCTCGGACCCGATAGGCCTGAACGTCACACGTGTGCTGGGAGGCACGCGTGACGACGCCTCGGTGCAGAGGTCGGGAGGTAGTACGTCCTCTGCGATCGCGTGTGACAGGCGTACACCGCGGCGCATCAGCGGAAGCCCCGTGTGTCTGGAGCGGGAGAACCCACCCGCTGGGGATAACAGGAGGTCGACCGGCCCGACCGACAGGTCGAGCGCCGCGTCCAGCGCCACACGGAGGTGAGGCGGCAGCCACGCAGGACCCGCGCCGGCGCTGACGACGAAGGTATCACCCTCACGTACACCAGCGGCGTCGGCTGTGAACCAGACGACTTGGTGGAGCCATGCCGGCAGCGCACCCGCCGCCTCAAGCTCGCGCAGCCGTGCGTGTTCGGTGCCAGCGGGGTAGAGCGCGTCGCGCCGGCGAAGCTCGACGCGCTCCAAGAGGCTCGGTGGGTCGGCATCGAGCAGCAGTAGCTCGTCGGGGGAGAACTCATGCGCGGTCACACGAACGGAGACAGGAAGTCGGCCGGGTAGTCAGGCACCTCGAACCCAGCCGCGCCGGCGTGCCCACCGCCGTTCGGGAAGGTGGCGGCGATCTCGCTGACGTCGACCCCGCGGCGCGAGCGCAGCGAAACACGCCACGTCCCCTTGGAGGTCTGGTAGTAGATCGCAGCGACGTCGGCCGGGGGCTCTTGGGCGGTGAGGTAGTCACCGAGTTCGTTCGGGTCACAAGTGGCGTTCACTGCCACGGTCACGAGGTTCGGACTCGAGCCCTTCACACGTCGCGCCTGTCGAGCCTGAAGTCGCACCCGCACCGCCTGCGCCTTCAGCAGATGCCCCCCGATCTCGAGCGCGTAGCCGGCGAGGTCGTCCGAGAGCACCTCTTGGTAGACCTTGGCCGGGTCCGAGTCGACCGGCCAGAGGAGGTCGGCACCGAGCTTGAACGCGTCACAGCCGGCGATCTTCTTCGTCCAGCGGTCGTAGTCGTCCGTGTAGATGATCGACGCGCGCTTCGTGAGATCGGGTGCACCCTGCGGTGACGCCGCCCGTGCTGCCAGCAGCGCGCCCGACGCGCCCATGTCGCACACGAAGGCGTCGTTCTGTCGACGCAGTGGCTCTAATGCGGAGAGCGCCGGGATTGCAGTCTTGTGGTGGTCGAACCACTGCAGCTCTTTTGACCGGTGCAGCAGCTCCACCATCTGCTCGGGCGGGTAGGAGAAGTCGACGACGACTACGCGTGTGACCGCGGGGTCGAGGAGCTCCCACGGTGGGTAGCTGCCGTAGCGCGCGGCGTGGAACACGGTCTCGTCGAGACGACCGCACTGGCTCGCAACGTGCGCGCAGACACTCGCAGCGACGAGCCCGTCTCGGCAGCCCGCGTGGTAGATGACCAAGTACTTGGCGGGGGAACGGTCGCTCACTCGGAACCTCCGATGGTTCGCGTGTAGACGGCAGGAAGACTCAGCAACTCGCGAGACACAGGTGCCTCCGGGTACTGGTTGGTCGTGCGGAGCAGCACTCGGCGCATCTGCTCCGGCCACGTGGGGTCGACACCCGACTCCCGCGCGGCCATCTCGTAGAGGCCGGTCATGGCGAGCCAGTAGGCGTCACACACGTCCTCGAACGAGGTCTTCTTGATCTTGGCGAGCAGCTTCAGCTGCGGGGCCGACGCGACTGCGGCCGCGCAGACCTCGGCCTTGCTGTCGCTGTCCGTCGACCCCTTGCCGGTGGCCGCGATCTTCACCGCGTAGACGTCGTGCAGCCGCCGCGGCACGTCGATGTGGTACAGCGCACGAGCAGCCGCAGACGCCGCTCCAGCTTGGTGCGCACCCTGCTTCGCGTTGTACGGCCACCCCTCGATGCAGATGAGGTCGAGCGGTGGCCCCACGCGGTGGCGCTGCGCTGAGGCGAGCCACTGGATCTGCGCGTAGACACCGAGGTTCTCAGAGAGCTCGAGCGCGAGCTCTTTGGAGCTCGGGAACTTGGTGATGTCCGCACGGACCCCATTGCTCGCCGCTTCTGCTACGACAGCAGTGTCTTTGACGTTCCCCCCGAGGATCGTCACGCTTACGAGCTCGACGTGTCCTGGCCGACCGCCGAGCTCAACGACTGCGCTGTGGGTGGGGGCAATGTCGCACCCCTGCACTCGGTACTCCCTCATGTGACCTCGCCCTTCTTCTTGCGCGCCTTCGCCGCCTTGATCTCGGCCCGCGCCGCGCAGTACTCCGCGTGGCTGCAGCCCAACGGGTTGTCCCTGGACTTGTACTTCTCGCACTGATCGTAGCTGTCGGTGTGAGGCACACCCTTCTGCGTCTCTTGTCCGCTGAGCCGGCTCATCTCGACCGCAGCCGTCACGACGGTCGTGTACGCGTCGAACATCGCCTCGGGAGTGGCGACGTCTGACACGACCCGGATGTTGCGGTAAGGCTCCTTCGACTCTTGCTGCACCTGCCCGATCATCACTACGCTGTCAGGGGCCCGCTGCCACTCCTCCCAGGCGTAGATCAACAGCTGCAGGTCGGAGGCGATCTTGTCTTGGGGCACACCCCACTTCTCGATGTCGGAGTGCGACTTGATGTCCATGACGGTGATGAGACCAGGGACACGCAGGTCGACGAAGTCCTTCGCGCCGACCAGGACCAGCCCCGGCACGTCAGGGATCTCCATCCGGAACTTCGCCTCGAGCTTGACGTTGTCGTCCTGCTGCAGGTCTCGGACCCCCAACGCGTCGATGACTTGGTGTGCGTAGTAGACCGTCGGCCAGCGGCCATGCATGACCCAGTCTTCGACCATCTTGTGGAGTCGCGTACCGAACGAGGTCGCGTCGGTCGCCTTGCGCGGTGCCTTGGCGATCTGCTTGAACCACCACGAGCGCTTGCACCCAATGAAGTCGATCACCTGTGAGACGGAGACCTCTCCCCAGCCGCGGTCGAGCCTCTTCATGGGAGTCCAGTGCGCGGGGTGCTCGGTGGCGATGAAGTCGCGGATCACTTGCACCGCGCCGCCCAGTGTCCCGGTCTTGTTCTGCCGGGGGATGAGCCCGAGGCTCGGCACCCACGTGCCGTCGGCCGACCTCGCAACGCTGACGTTGAACGTGATCGACGACACGGTCTGCACGGCGGCGGCGCGCTCCTCATCGAGCAGGGTGGGGTTGCGCATCGCCGCCATGGGGACGCCAGCGAGGCGCCAGTTCCCGTTCGGGACGAGCACCTCGAGCAGCCGTGCTAGCTCGAAGCCACTGACGTAGTTGTCCAGGATCACTTGCACTCCGCGGTGTTCACGTACACGACCTCTCCGAACGGATATAGCACTTGCCCCGGCGGTGTGGTGCTGATCCAGAGTGTCGGGATGCGCTCTTCCTTGGGGAACCGTCCGAACCCGTCGGTGAAGTAGATCAGCTGGGTGGCACCCTCGTCGACGGCGAACTCGTATGCTGGGTTGAAGTCGGTCCCACCGCCCCCAACCGCGAGCGCACGCGCGTCTGCCGCAGACGAGACGCGACCCGACGACCGGACGTCACTGTCGGCGCCGACGACGGTGATCTCACCTCCCGAGGTGTCGAGCACACTCTCGATCTCGCCGATCGCCACCTGCACGTCGCGGTCGGACATCGACCCCGACGTGTCGATGACGAACACGATATGGGGCAGCACCCGCTGCACCGAGGGCAGCCGCGGCGCACCAACCCAGCCCATCACCGCCTGCCGCCGGTGAGGCACTCGGTAGGAGTACGACCCCGGCGAGGCGGCACCACCGGCACGAGCCGCGACCGAGCTGAACAGCCGCTCGTTCCACGGCACCTGCGACTGGGGTGTCGCCGGAGCCAACGCTCGGAGTGTTGCAGGCGCCGTGTCCGGAAGGTCGGTCAGGCACTGCTGCACGAGGTTGGACACGATCGCCTGCCGTTCGGCGTCGTCGGCACGGGTGGTGCCGCTGCCGGCGCCATCCCCTCCCGACTCAAGGTCGATCCAGACAGTGCGGTCGTCCAGCGTAGGAAGCGGCGAAGTGGTCGTCGGCGCGTTGGCCGTGGGTAGACGAGCCGCAAGCGTCTCCATCCAGCCTACGAGCGACGTCGGGGGCGCGTTGAACAGGTGCTTGTACGCGGGCCACAGGTACTGAGTGGACCTGCACCAGCTGTACGTCGACAGCCTGGGCAGCAGGTCCACCGTGTAGTTGACCTGCAGCTCCATCGCGACCGCCACGAGCTCGTCAGCGCTGAGGCTCCTTGGGAGACTAGGCTCAGTGTTGTCCTCCCAGTACATGCCTCGGTGTGCGGCCACCCAGTTCGCGGTGACCTGCATCATCGCCGACGATGTGTGGCCGAGGAGCACATGTACCACCTCGTGCGCCAGAACCTTGCACACGAGCTCGTCGAGCTCCTTCGGATTACGCGTCAGCGGCCGCAGCACATCTTGGATGAAGGTACGCGACCACTGCAGCTCCCCGTTGGCGGTCACCCGTGCTGTACGGGCTCCGTCTATGACGCACAGACGGAGCCCGTACAGCACGCGCGACAGGTACGGCGCCGCGTTCTTGTGGAGCAGCATCATACGAGCCCGCGCGAGCTGCTGTTCGACGGTGGTAGTCGTACTCATTGGGCAAGCAACAGCCCCACCACGGGGGCGACCAGGGACGCGAGGCGTCGGTAGTTGGGGTCTGTGGCGTCGAGCGCATACCCGGCGCGCACCAAGCGAGAGTACCCTGGAACGGCAACGTCGGTGTGGTGCTGCGCGATGTCGCCCATCACACGGTACCAGCTGCCGAGGAAGGTCTTGGCGGTCTCCGAGTTGTCAGTCGGGGTGATGCGAGACGCCAGCGCTGCGGTTACCGAGTCGGCCACCGCGTGGTTCAGGTCCACACGGTGCGGGTCCGCCGACCACTGCACCTGACCCGTGAGGATCTCGAGCGGGTCCGGGAGCCCGGCCGCGCTCAGCCACGTGATGTAGGCGCCGGCGGTGGCGGGCCCGACCGTCCCTGCCGCCATGTCCATGAGGGACGCGGCGTCGAGGCCGTGAACCGCAGCGGACGTGAGCACCCGCGCCAGCATCTCCAGCGACCGAGGTGTTGTGAACGCCATGTTGCGATCACCAACCGGGCGCTCGAGCATCCCCGGCTGGTGCCGAACGAACGCGGCGACGCGCGAGGCGTGGACCGGGTACTGGACTGAGAACTCGGCCAGGATGTCCGCCTCGAGCTTGGCAGCGCGTGACAGATCTGGAGACGCTAGCACCCCAGACGCACTGGGTGCGGCGGTGAACGCGACGGGTCGCGTCGACATGTACTCGCACCACTGAGCCATGTCCGTCGCCGGCCACTGTAGGTGCATCAGGCGGTTCGCCGCGGGGAGCCCCATCTGCCACGACCCCTTCGCCACGTCAGACGGGTTCTGGGCCGCAATGATGCGCACTCGGTGGCCGAGGAAGTGCTCGCCGAACATGCGCTCGTGTAGCAGCCGAAGCATCGGCGCCTGCACCCCGAGGGGCGTGTAGTTGAACTCATCGAGGAACAGCACACCGCCCGTCTCCCGAAGCTCGGCCACCCACGAGGGCAGCGCTGCCTTCGTCAGGCCATTGGCGTCGACCAGCGGCAGGCCGCGGACGTCAGCGGGGTCGCACGTGCTGCCGACCAGAACGTAGACCGGAAGGCCGAGGTCGCGCAGCGCCTGGATACGAGTCGTCTTGCCGACGCCGACACCGCCGGTGAAGACGGTGGGGATGCCCCACCCGAACGACGTGGGTGTGAACATGATGGCGCGGAGAATCTGGTCGATGTTACTCATGTTTCCTCGGTGTGTTGGCTGAGTACAGCACGCTCTGAGCCGGGTATAACACCGCGTAGCACCGAAGTAGCAAAATAATGCGACCCTGGTGTTGCCTTCGTGTGGGCCGTGGGTTACAACGGGAGTGCCTGGGATAAACCAGGCCAGAACGACCACAAGGCCACCACATGCACACCACGAACGCTACCGCCCTCCGCCACACCGCTTTCACCGCCGTTCCCGACCCGTCGGTCGGCATCCACCAGGGCATGTCGGTGCACGCTGTTCGACGGGCAGCGCGCACACAGGCTGACTTCGACGACATCTATCAGTCGGCGGCGCTCTGGCTTCTGGAGCAGCGCGCCCGCGGCAAGACTGGGCTCTCCCCCTACATCGCGATCCTGAACGGCATCCGCGCGCACTTCTACGGGAACGGGTACGTTTACACGGTGTCGTCCGGTGGGAAGCGGCAATGGCAAGCGCCAAACGTGGTGCCCACCGACACCCTCAGCGCGCAGAACGACACCACCGGGCGGACCGCCTACGAGGCGGCGCGGGTCGACCCGGACACCATCCGGTTCGAGCGGTTCGAGGCGGTGAAACACGCGCTGAAGATGCTGTGCGCCATCGTCGGTGAGGACGACCGCGCGCTCATCGAGCTCGTTCTCGAGACGGGGGACGTCACCCAGATCGAACGCGGGCAGGCACTCGCCACCGACTTCATGCGGCTGCGCAGCCGTGTTCGTCGGGCGCGCAAGCGCTCGCAGGGCGCCACCGTTGTCGTGGTGGACGCGGTCCTGGAGGCGCTCCATGACTGATCAGCAGATGTTGTCCGTGTCGAAGGCGGCACAGCTTCTCGGGGTACACCGGAAGACGCTGCTCAGCTACATCCAAACCGGGAAGCTGGAGGCCACGCGGTTGCCCGGTGGACACTACCGAGTAGACCGGGCAGCGCTCGAAGCGCTAGCGGCGCCCAGCCGAGGTGACCAGTGATCCAGATCGACGCAGACGCATGCTGGGCGTTCGCCCGCTGTGACACCGCCGAGGAGCGCGCGTGGCTCCAGAGCTGCCTCACGTTCCACGACCCGAAGGCGCTGTACTCGAAGGGGCCCTCGCAGGTCTGTCTTCTGAGCGCGATTGGTCGGTTCCCCGCTGGTCTCGCCCACATGGTTCGGGGGCTGGGGGCAGACGCCGGGATTCAGGTCAAGATCGTGCGCCCGGCCCCGTGGCGGGAGCCCCCCGACATCAGCACCGCCGAGGGCGCAGAGGCCGCTGGAGTGAGCTGGCTTCGGTCCTACCAGCTCGACGCGCTACGCCAGTGGCTGAAGGCTCGGCGCGGCCACGTCGAAGCGCCCGTAGGCGCGGGCAAGACGGAGATTCTGGCGGGCGCTGTGAAGCTCACAGGCGGGCGCTGGGTCCTCATCGCGCACTCGGCTGGGCTCGTCGACCAGGGCGCCGAACGGACCTTGAAGCGCACCGGTGTCCCCATCGGTGAGGTCAGCTCCTCGGGGGTCGTCACCATCGACGGAGTCCCGTGTGACGACCCGGCACAGGCGGTCATCATTCCGGTCACGCAGCAGTGGCTCCACCGCAACCTGAAGTTCGTGAAGGGTCGACCCATCAACGAGGCGTTGGCCGCGTTCTGCGCCAGCGCACATGGGCTGTGTGTGGACGAGGCGCATCGGCTCGGCGCCGACACGTTGTTCGAGGTCGTGATGCAGTTCAGCGGCACCAGCTGGCGTCTCGGGCTCAGCGGGACAATGAACGAGCAGGGCCCCCTGCGGGCGGCGCGTGCGATCGGCGCGATCGGCGTGATCGTCAGCTCGATCGACAACAAGGAGCTCATCGACCAAGGGCACGTCGCTGCAGGCAAAGTGCACATGATCCCGGTGGGACACCACACGCCGAGGGCGCAGACGTGGCAGGGCGTCTACCTCGAGACTGTCGTGCGATCTAAAGTGCGAGCGAAGGTCGTCGCCGACGTCATCGAGCGCGCAGCGAAGCCGTGCATGGTCTTCGTCGACGACATCTCGAACGGACACTTGGCAGCGACGGCCGTCGCCGCCCGCGAACGTGGGGTCAACACAGCGACAGTCGACGGCCGCGTTCCTGAGTGGGCCCGCAAGAAGACGATCGAGAGCCTCCGCCGAGGTGACTACGACTGCATCGTCTGCACCGAGGTCTTCCAGGAGGGCGTCGACATCCCCGAGCTCGCAAGCGTCATCGTCGCCACCGGAGGTAAGTCCGCGGTGGCTGCAATTCAGCGTATGGGGCGGGCGACCCGTGTCACCGACTCGAAGCGCACGTTCGAGCTCTACGACGTCTACGACTACGTGGTCGGCTCTGACGCCGACAGCCCCGCGAAGGACAAGTGGTGTGAGAACCACGCACGTGCGCGGGCGCGCGCCTACGTCTCGGAGGGCCACAAGGTCGTGGTCGGTCCCCTCGACGGTCCCACCGAGCTCTACCACAACCGCTGGAGGCCACGATGAAACCAGGAACCAAGGTGAGAGTGCGCGCGAGGGACATGGAGCTGCTGCCCTACGACGAGTGGCCGAGGTGGGTCTCGCACCGGGGTGTCGTCGTGGACGTGCACTTCTCGGCAGGCCGCGTCCTCGTGTTTCACCGCCGTGTGTGGTGGCGAGCGGCTGTGTGCCGCTTCTTCGGCGTCCTGCCCGACACCGCTCGTTCTGACGGGGAGGTGGTGTCCCACCTCGTCCGCGACGTCTCCTACCGCTAGTCCCCCAGCTCTTCGTCGCTCGCGCCCGCGGGCTGATCCGGCAGCGTCCCGTACTTGCGGAGGTCGTCAGCCGTGATGTTCAGGGCGTCGAGCGCCTGGGTGGCGATCTTGTTCGCGTTCTCAATGGTGGTCAGTGCGTCGGCAGAATCGCGAATCACCTCTACGGACTCACCGTCTGGGAGGCCTGTGAGACGCATCCGCTCGAGCTCCATCACCGTCTTGGCCAGCGTGACGCTACCCGTCTGCAGCTTGCCGATGTCCTGTAGCACACGCAGCGACCCGGACAGTTCGCGCATGGGGCCTTCGCCGGCAGCGGCCTGCGCGATCGCGCCCTCCAGCTGCCGCTCCACCAGAGAGTACACAGCCCCGATGCTCTGTGTGAGCGTCGAGATCCGCTCGATCGTGGTGCGCGCCGCCGTCTGCAGCTTCGAGGACAAGCCGAGCTCGGCTTCACGCGTCCTAGCGAGGTGTTGGACCGCCAGGGCCTCGATGTTGTCCAGGCCCGCCTCGCGCGCCTGTCGGACGCGCTCCATCTCGGCGATGGTCTCGACTTGATCCTGGACGAGGACGTCGACGATCGGCCCGTACTTCGGGCCCAGCACCTGCATCCACCCGAGTGACCACGCAGTCTCGACGACCTCGAGACGCACGCCGAGTGCCACAGCCACTTCCCGGTGGTTGCCGAACCCGACACTCCTGTAAGTGTCGATGATTGCTCGATAGAGGGCAGGGCTTGGGGTACCGGGTAGCGGAGCCATACGCGCGATGGTACACGCGGTGGCGACTCGACGCTACGCCGGTGTCACCGTGCCGTCGGCGGGGAGAGACACCGGTGCATCCGGAGTGGAGGAGCTACGCACGTAGGCGTCGGCGTCCACGACCGACTGTTTCAGCGTGTCAGACCAGCGCGTAGGCACACGGTGTTTCGGTGTCGACACGTTCCACACGCGTGCGGCGCGAACTTGTAGTGTGCGGCGCGACGGGGTGAGGCGCCTAGTTGGGCTTGTGCCTGACGTTGAGCACGCCCCACCGAAGTGGATGGCCTTCCACGCCAAGCGCCGAGCGGAACGCGGCAACGTCGTCACCATCACCGCGGCGCCCAGGTCCACCCACCGCTCCAGCTGCTGAAGCCTGCGGGGTCGCTGCTTCTTCTCGTTCGATTTCTTGCCCATAGATCAGAACCTCCACCTCTTCGGTGTGTTGCATCGCGTAGTGTGCGGCGCGCGCCGCGGTGGAGCGCGCCTCGGGGAGCAGGTCAGCGGAGCGGCAGGCCATGAAGTGGGTCGCGGTGATGTCTGACTGGCTGACCCGCAGGTCGGCGGTGGCGACCACCGTCAACGTGCGCAGTTTGCCGGTGCAGAGCAGCGCTGCAATCGTGCCAAGACGCTCGATGATCGAGTCGGCTTCGTCTGTGAGTTCGGGCTCCTCAATCTCCGGTCGCTTTGGCACTGTGATCTCCTCCATAGGTGTGAACGATCGTAGTGAGCGCAGTCGCTGCCGCTGCTACGTCGTCGTCCGCTGCCACTGACTCTGCTTGGAGTATAGCACGCACGTCGAGGAGCTCGGCGACTTCGGCGTCTATAGCGGCGATTCGCCCCCGAAGCGCGGACGCCTGTGTCACCGCCTGCCGATACGCACGCTGCGCTCGGAAGACCACACGCTTCTTCTGAGACTCGCGGAAGGCGGAGACATCGCGGTAGAGCACACCACGCAGAACCGTTCGCTCGGATGCGTCGATCCGCACGGTTACTGCGAGGTCGTCCTCAGCTGCGTCCCTGGCGACGACACACACAGTCGGTGTGTCCTTCAGAAGGACGAGGCAGACGTCACCTGCGCGGAGGTCGCCTTCAATCACACTGGCGTCAGAGGCGGATTACGCTGCTACAGCCGGAGAGCCGCATGATGAGCCGCTCCGAGTGGGTGACCACCACGATACTGCGGTGCTGCGACACTTCGACGAGGATGCCGGCGACCGTGTCTACTCCGTCGACGTCGAGGCCGTCGAGAACCTCGTCCATCCACAGCGTCCCCGACTCTTCGGTGCTGAAGCTGGCCAGCGCCAGCATGACAGCTAGGTCGAGACGACGGGCCTCACCCTGGGACGCGGCGCCGTACTTGGCGATCGGGCCGGCGACATTCACACCGATCTTCATCGAGGTCGCGCCGTTCTTCAGCTCGGAGGTCGACGTGATCTGGAGCACCTGCTCTGGGGAGACCAGTCGGTGCGCCCACATCTGCGCAGCCTCGGAGACGCTCTCGATCATGCTTGAGAGCAGCATGCCGCGGGCACCCTGCGCACCGAGCACCTGCACGCAGCCCTCGAGCACCTTCACGCGGCGCTCTTGCTCCCGAAGCTGCTCCTCCAGGTCGGGGCGGCGCTCCGGCGCGAGCTCGAGCGCCGCGGACGCGGCCAGAAGCTCGTCGGTAGCCGACTGAATGGAGTCTGCGTACCGAGCGGCGACACGCTGCGCGGCAGTGTGCGCGGACAGCGCCTCCTTCCAGCGTTGCAACGCGGCTAGCTTCACCCCGGCGTTGCCCCTGTCGGTGGCGAGCTTGTCACTGAGCTGAGCAGCCTCGTGCCCAGCGGCGTCTGCCGCCGCGACTTCGGCGGCGTGGTGTGCTGTCGCGTCGGCCGCGTTGTCGAACGCTCTCCCGCATGCCGCGCACGACGTCGAGGGCGCCCGCGGGCGTCTGCTGCGGTCTGTCGCCACTCGCAGCTGCGTCTCTAGCATGCTCAGCGACATGGTCAGCACGTGAGCCTCCTCGTCGGACATCGGGGGCTCACCCGGATGCGGGGGCACACTGGGCGCGCTGGACATGACCCGGTCGAAGGCGGCGTGCGCCAGATCGTAGCGCTGCTGCGCAAGCTGGTGCGCGTGTGCGACGGCGGCTAGCTGTGACTGGATCGGGTGAACACCCTGCTGTGCGGCCCGCAGGTCGTCACGTGCTCGCTCAGCACCGAGGTCGAACTGCTCAAGCCCACACAGGCGCTCCAGCAGGGCCTTCTTCTCGCTGTCGGGGGCGTCGAGAAACTCGGACACCGACCGCGCCGACGTCGTTCCGCGCGACGTCGTGAACACGCAGGTGCGACGCCAGTGATCCCAGGTGAGACCGAGCGCCTCTTCGAGCGCGCGCTGTGCGTGGGTGGTGGATTCGTAGAGCAGTGGCGCCGTGTCCAGTGTGCTCCAGGTCAGGGATGTTCGCCCCGCCGCGCTGCGCGAACGAGTCACCGACAGACGGTCGGTCACCACGCGGACGCTGGCCGCGCGTGTCTCGTCGACGATGAGCGACTCACCCCGGATGGTCTTGCCCCACAGGCACCACGACACCGCCTCGAGCAGTGTGCTCTTGCCGGAGCCGTTCGGTCCGCAGACGAGCGTCAGCCCCGCACCGATCTGCACAGGCCCCGACGCGCACAGCCTCGCGGAGCCACCGAAGTTCTCGGCCTCAACCGTGCGCACCCTCACTGGCCACCCCCACGCAGGTACGAGATGCTCTTCGCAGTGATGTCGGGGACCAGCGGGCTGCCCGAGAACTTCGCCGACACGAACGCGCCGACGGTCTCATCGAGGCCCTGGGTCTGCCGCGTGGCAATCGTCGCCTCCACCGTCCGGGCGCGCACGGACGTAGCGGTG
>Ga0129333_10004825_pt1 | contig 12625 bp, 9 predicted proteins | sample CPB6_08_DNA_FD_94474 | JGI IMG/M metagenome (GOLD analysis project Ga0129333, IMG submission 94474) | Freshwater to marine salinity gradient microbial communities from Chesapeake Bay, USA - CPBay_Sum_0.6_0.8_DNA | ecosystem: Environmental > Aquatic > Marine > Coastal | place: USA: Chesapeake Bay... | reverse complement strand
CCGGATACGGGTCCGGGCCTTCGAGGTGACGACCCAGTTCGACCATTCGGGCGCCGGGCCGTTGCGCGCACCGGTCACGATCTCGACCCGCTGTCCCTCCGTCTCCCGGGTGTGGAGCGGCACGAGGCGGCCGTCGAGTTTCGCCCCGACGCAGCGATGGCCGACCTCGGTGTGGATGGCGTACGCCACGTCGACGACGCACGCGCCGAGGGGGAGGGTGATCACGTCGCCCTTGGGGCTGAGGACGAACACCTCGTCGGAACGCCCGGGGTCGTCGTCGGAGGGGCCGGCGTCGTCCGCGTCGAGGTCGAGGAGGCGGCCGACCCAACGCGGTTCGCTCCCCGGGTGCTTGTACGCGTGGTGGGCCGCTGCACCGTGCTCGGCGATCGCGTGCATGTCCGCGGTGCGGATCTGCACCTCGAGGAGGCGGCCGGCGGGACCGACGACCGTGGTGTGCAGGGACTGGTAGGCGTTCAGCTTCGGCCGGTCGATGTAGTCCTTCAGGCGCCCCTCGACCGGGGTCCACAGTCGGTGCACCTCGGCGAGCGCGACGTAACACGCGGCGACGTCGGGCACCACCACCCGGAGACCGAGCAGGTCGTGGAGCGCGCCCGGTTCGACACCGAGTCGCGCCGCCTTGCGGTGCACCGACCAGCGGTGCTTGACCCGCCCCGAGACCTCGCCCGCCACGCCAGCGGCGTCGAGGTGCGTGCCGAGGCGGTTCCGAGCGTCCTCGAGCCACTCGTGGACCCCGCCGAGCTCGTCGATCGCCCGGCCCACCTCGTCGTAGCCGACCGGGTCCGCGACCGCGAACGCCCGGTCCTCGAGCTCGGCCTTGATCGCACCGAGACCGAGCCGGTGGGCGAGCGGCGCGTGCACGGCGAGCGTCTCCCGTCCGATCCGGGCGGCCTTCGTCGGTTCGAGCGCGTCGATCGTGCGCAGGTTGTGGAGCCGGTCGCACAACTTCACGACGACGACCCGGGGGTCGGCGGCGAGCGCGACGAACAGGCGACGCAGGCGATCCGCCTCGGCGAACGCGTCGGCCGCGCTCGGATGGACCGCGGCGACCTTCGCGCACCCCTCGACCATCGACGCGACGTCCTCACCGAACGTCTCGGCGATCTCGGTGAGGGTCACACCGGCGTCCTCGACCGTGTCGTGCAGGAGGGCGGCAGCGACCATCGCCGTCGACGCGCCGACGTCGACGACGAGCGCGGCGACCTCGAGCGCATGGGTCACGTACGGCTCGCCGGAACGCCGCAATTGTCCGTCGTGCGCCCGGTCCGCGAAGGCGACCGCAGCCGCGACGACGTCGAGGTCGAGCCCCCGCTCCCCACACAGGGTGCGCAACCGGTCCCACGACGCGGCGCTGAGTGGATGTGCGAGGGCTGTCATGACGATCTCCGACCGGTCGGAGAGGCTACCGACACCCTGCGGCGCGTCGGGTGTGGGCCGGGTGGCGAACGGGTAGACGGCGGCGACGCGCGGACCGTCCGCGCCGTCGGAGAGGTCCACCATGTTCATCGTCGCCGGTGTCGACGACACGCCGGGCGGTTCCGCCGCACTCCGCTGGGCCGCCGGTGCCGCCCATGCCCTCGGGGCGTCCGTGCACGCAGTCCGGGCGTGGGAGTACCCGGCGTCCGTGCCCCTTCCCGGTGCCCCGGTCCCGCAGGACTCGCCGGAGGCGCACGACAACCTCGTGGCGTCCGACCTCGACCGGTTCGTCAACGCCACCCTCGGGATCGCAGGTCGGTCGGTGCACACCGAGGTGCGGCGTGGGCCGGCCGCCGTGTCGTTGCTCACCGCGGTGGCCGAGCACCGGGCCGACGTCGTGGTGGTCGGCCGCCGCGGTCGTTCGCCGATCGCCGGTGCCGTGCTCGGGTCCACGAGCCGGGCGCTCGTCGAGCACGCCCCGTGCCCCGTCGTCGCCGTCGAACCGGGTGCGCCGTCACCGCCACGGGGTGGTCCGATCGTGGTCGGTGTCGACGGATCCGCGCACGCGCTGCTGGGCCTGCGCTGGGCGTGCACGCTCGCCCGGGCCGCCGGGGTGCAGGTCGTCCTCGTGAACGCCGTCGGCCCGCCCGACGGCGACCTGTTGGTCCCCGACCGGGTGCGACTGCGCGGCCTCGCCGTGCTCGAGGAGGCCGCGGCGACCATCGCCGAGAGCGGGGTGGACCAACGCTCCATCCTGCGGTTCGGCGATCCGCGGCTCGTCCTCGCAGACGTGGCGGAGGAACTCGATGCCGGACTGGTGGTCGTCGCGAGCCGCGGCACCGGGCCCGTCGCGCGGTTGCTCGTCGGCAGCGTTGCGCTCCACCTCGTCGGCACGCTGCAACGCCCTGTCGCCGTCGTCCCCACCACCCGCGCCTGGCCGTGACGGCGGGGGAGTTGCGGGCGGGGTCGGTTCGGGCGAGCATCCACCGATGGCCGCACCCACACCGAGCGACGTGTCCCTCCACCGGGACGGATCCGTCGCAACCGTCGTCCTCGACCGCCCCGACGCGCTGAACGCGATCACCCCGCAGATGCTCGCCGACCTCGGCGACGTCCTCGCAGTGCTCGCGGCCGACCCCGAGGTCCGGGTCGTCGTGCTCACCGGGGCCGGTCGGGCGTTCTCCGCCGGGGTCGACCTCAAGGCCCTCGGCGAACGGTCGCTCGACGGCGGCAAGGTCGGCGACATCCTCGACATCCCCGCCCGGCGGGTGACCGGCCTGCTCGCGGAGATGCCGAAGGCGACCATCGCGAAGGTCAACGGGTTCTGCTTCACGGGCGCGCTCGAGATCGCGCTCGCGTGCGACATCGTCGTCTGCGCCGAGGAGGCGAAGCTCGCCGACACGCACGCCAAGTGGGGTCTGCGTCCCACCTGGGGCATGAGCGTGCGGCTGCCCGCCGCAGTGGGTGCCGCACGCGCCCGGGAGCTGAGCCTCACGGCCCGCACCTTCACCGGGGCGGACGCCGCGGCGTGGGGGCTCGCCGCACGGGCCGTTCCGCTCGCCGAGCTCGACGACGCCGTCGCCGCGATCGCCGCGGAGATCGCAGGGAACTCCCCGGCGGCGGTCGCCGCAGCGAAGGAACTCCAGCGCGAGGTCGCCGGCCGCAGCGTCGCGGACGGGCTCGCGTTCGAGGCCGCTCGTGCGTACGTGATCCCCGACACCGAGGACCGGCTCGCCGGCTTCCGCTGAGCGGCAGGGGAGGAGCACCGTGCACCGACCGACCAACTGGGGTGACGAACCGGTCCACTACGACCTCGACGACGGTGTGGTCACCATCACCATCGACCGACCGGAGACCCGCAACGCCCTCGGCGCTGCGGTGCGGGCCGGCCTGTGGGACGCGTTCCGCAGGTTCGTCGCCGACGACACCGCCCTCGTCGCCGTGCTCACCGCGACCGGTGACCGGGTGTTCTGCGCCGGTGGTGACCTGAAGGAGATGTCGGCCACCACGCTGCGGGTCCCGCCCGCCGACTTCCTGCCGATCCTCGGTGACAACATCCACACCGACAAGCCGGTGATCGCCGCGGTGAACGGCGTCGCCTACGCAGGTGGGTTCGCGCTCGCGCAGATGTGCGACCTGTGCATCGCCGCCGACCACGCGACCTTCGGGGTCACCGAGGCGAAGTGGTCGCGCGGGATGCCGTGGGCTGCACCGCTGCCGTGGCTCGTGCCACCGCGCATCGCCCTCGAACTGTTCCTCACGGCCGAGCCGATCGACGCCGCACGGGCCCACGAACTCGGTCTCGTCAACCGTGTGGTGCCCGCCGACGACCTCGCTGCGACCGCGGCGGCCGTCGCCCGCCGGATCGCCGGCAACGCCCCGCTCACCGTGCGGGCCGCGAAGCGGATGGTGTACGAGGTCGCCGGCATGCGACTCGCCGACGCCTACCGGCACGCCGATGCGATCTTCGAACCGGTGTACCTCTCCGACGACGCACAGGAGGGCCCCCGGGCCTTCGCCGAGAAGCGTCCGCCACGCTGGTCGGCCCGCTGAGTCGACCCACCCGAGGCAACGGGCGCGCCGTGACGCTCCGGCGGCTACGGTCCGCCGCATGGCCGGACCGCTCGAGGGGATCAAGGTCGTCGAGTTCGCGACGACGGTGTCGGGACCGTTCGGCGGGCAACTCCTCGCCGAACAGGGGGCCGACGTCGTCAAGGTCGAGTCCCACGACGGTGACGTGCTGCGGGGGATCGGCGCCGGGACGACCCGTGGTCACATCACCGGGTACTTCGCGAGCTTCAACCGCGGCAAGCGGTCGATCGTCGTCGACGTGAAGGACCCCGACGGTGCGGAGATCGTCCGCCGCCTCGCCGACGACGCCGACGTGTTCATCCAGAACCAGCGGGCCGGCGTGGCCGAACGGCTCGGCCTCGGCCCCGCCGACCTGCACGCCCGCAACCCGGACCTCGTCTACGTGTCGATAAGCGGTGTCGGCGCGACCGGGCCGTACGCGCACCTGCCGTTCTACGACCCGATGAGCCAGGCGCTGTCGGGCATGGCCGCGTTGCAGGCGGACCCCACCGGCCGATCGCACCTCGTGCGCACCGTGCTCGCCGACAAGTTGACCGGCATGTACGCCTCGCAGGCGGCGCTGAACGGGCTCGTCGCACGCAGCGCCGGCAAGGGCGGCCAGCACATCGAGGTGCGGATGCTCGACGCCATGATCTCCTGGCTGTTCGCGGACGGGTTCATGCACCTGACCCTCACCGACGACGACATCCCCTTCCAGCCGAACGTCGTGCAGGGCTACGACACCGTGCCGACACGCGACGGTGCGATCGTCGCCACGATCGCTACCGACGCCCAGTTCGCCGGTGTGTGGCGGGCGCTCGGTCGACCCGAGGTCGCCGACGACCCGAAGTGGAAGACGGTGGCCGCCCGCTCCCAGATCTTCAAGGAGGCCTTCGACGCCTACGCGGCCGAGATCGCCACCTTCCCGCGCGACGAGATCGTCGCCCGCCTCCGGGCCGAGGACGTGCCCGCCGCCGAGGTGCTCACCCCCGAGGAGGTCTTCACCGACCCGCAGGTGGTGCACAACGGGGTCATCGAGCACGTCGTGCACCCCACGCTCGGCGGGATCCGGCAGCCCCGCCTGCCCGTCGGGTATGCGGTCACACCGGTGGAACGGCCACGGCACGCGCCGATGCACGGGGAGCAGACCGACGAGGTCCTCGCCGAACTCGGGTACGACGACGCGACGATCGCCGCGTTCCGGGAGCGGGGTGTCGTCGGTGGGTGGAGGCCGGGGGACGAGGTCGCCCGGCGATAGGGTCGGGCCGTCCGCGTCGAGGGGGTCCTCCATGTCCGCAACCGGTCGTGCCGCACTGTTCTTCGGGCCGAAGCAGCCCTTCGAGCTGCGGGAGCTCCCCGTTCCCGACCCGGCGCCGGGGTGCGTCACCCTGCGGATCACCCGGGCGAACATCTGCGGCTCCGAGCTGCACATCTGGCGGGGTGACGGCCGCCTCGGGGCGATGGCGTCGCCGACCGGCCGCATCCTCGGCCACGAGGCGACCGGCGTCGTCCACGCCCTCGGCGACGGGGTCACCACCGACTGGGCGGGACGTCCGATCGCCGTCGGTGACCGGGTCGCCTACCAGTACTTCGCACCGTGCGGCCGCTGCCGCATGTGCCGACGCGGGGTGAGCGAGGCCTGCCCCCGCAGCTTCGACGTGCAGCGCGGCAAGCCCGACCAGTTCCCCTATTTCAAGGGCAGCTTCGGCGACTACTTCTACCTGCACCCCACGATGGCGTTCTTCCGGCTGCCCGACGCGGTCACCGACACGATGGTCGTCTCCGCGAACTGCGCGCTCGCGCAGGTGATCATGGGCATCGAGCGGATCGGTGTCGGCCCCGGTGACCACGTTGTCATCCAGGGAGCCGGTGGCCTCGGCCTCTACGCCACCGCCATCGCGAAGGAACGCGGTGTGGCGCAGGTGATCGTGATCGACGGCATCGACGAACGGCTCGAGCTCGCACGCCGGATGGGGGCCGACGAGATCGTCGACCTCAAGTCGCTGCCCGATCCCTCCGACCGGGTGAAGCGGGTGAAGGCGCTCACCGACGACTGGGGTGCAGACGTCGTCGTCGAGGTCGTCGGCTCGTCCGCGGTGATCCCCGAGGGGCTGCGGATGCTCGGGTTCGGCGGTCGCTACCTCGAGATGGGCACGTTCTTCCAGGGCACCCCCTTCGAGCTCGACCCGGGACGCCTCGTCGCCCAGAACCAGCGGTTCGAGGCGGTGGCGTCCTACGACGCCGAGAGCCTCGCCGTCGCGATCGACTTCCTCGAGCGCAACGCCGGGCGGCTCCCGCTCGACGACGTCGTGGTCGACTTCCCGCTCGAGTCCATCGACGAGGCGTTCGTCGCGCAGGACCGGGGCGAGGTCCGTCGGGCCTCCCTCGTCATGACGCACTAGCCGGTCTCCGTCTGGCGCCGGGCGGTGGCCCGACCGGTAGGCTCTCCCGGCCCGTGGCGTCGGGACGGCGTCCGACCGGGCAGGAGCCTCCACCCCCCATGTCCTCCCGTCGGTCCTACGACCTGCAACGCGACCCCGAGACCGGCGGCCGCCATCTCGTGACCGACCTGCGCGGGCGCGCCCTGCTCGGCGTGCCGATGCTCAACAAGGGCACGGCGTTCACCACCGAGGAGCGGCGGACGCTCGGCCTCGAGGGTCTGCTCCCGTCGCGGGTGACCACCATCGACGAGCAGGCCGACGTGGCCTGGCAGCGCTACCGCACCATCGCCGACGACCTCGATCGCCACGTGCACCTGCGCGGCCTGCAGGACGAGAACGAGGTGCTCTTCCATGCCCTCGTCGCGCGGCACCTCGCCGATCTGCTGCCCCGGCTGTACACGCCGACCGTCGGCGACGCGGTGCGGGCGTTCTCGCGCATCCACCGCCGTCCGCGTGGGCTCGTCGTCACCGCCGACGACGTGATCGGCGGTCGACTCCCGACGTTGTTCGACAACCTCGACCAGCGCGAGGTCCGCCTCGCCGTCGTCACCGACGCGGCTGCGATCCTCGGCATCGGCGACCAGGGCGTCGGTGGTCTGTCGATCTGTATCGGCAAGCTCACGCTCTACACGGCAGGCGGCGGGCTCGCACCCGACGCGACGCTGCCCGTCGTGCTCGACGTCGGCACCGACCGGGCCGAACTGCTCGACGACCCGCACTACCTCGGGGTGCGTTCCCCGCGGCTCGTCGGCGACGCGTACGACACGGTCGTCGACCGGTTCGTCGAGGAGTTCCACCGTCGGTTCCCCGAGGCCGTCCTCCAGTGGGAGGACCTCTCGAAGGACACGGCGTTCGCCGTCCTCGAACGTCACCGTGACCGTGCGCCGAGCTTCAACGACGACATCCAGGGCACCGGGGCGGTCGCGCTCGCCGGCGTGCTGTCGGCGTGCCGCCTGAAGGGCGAGAAGCTCGCCGACCAGCGGGTCGTCGTGCACGGTGCCGGGGCCGGCGGCGTCGGCGTCGCTGCGGCGCTCGTCGACGCACTGCGACGCGAAGGGCTCTCCGAGGAGGAGGCCCGCAGTCTCGTCCTCGTGCTCGACTCCCGTGGCCTGCTCGTCGAGGGCCGTGCCATGGAGGCGTACAAGCAGCCGTTCGCACAGCGTGTCGAACGGGTCGCCGGTTGGGGTGGCGACGAGGGCGTCGACCTCTACGAGACCGTCGTCCGGTCGCGGGCGACCGTCGTGATCGGCCTGTCCGGTCAGGCCGGGGTGTTCGACGAGCGTCTCGTGCGGGCGATGACGGAGCACACGGAACGGCCGGTCGTCTTCCCGCTGTCGAACCCGACGAGCTCGAGCGAGGCGGTCCCCGCCGACGTGCTGCGCTGGAGCGGCGGCCGGGCGCTCGTCGCCACCGGCAGCCCGTTCGCCGACGTCGTCCACGACGGTGAACGCCACGTCGTCGGCCAGGGCAACAACGCGTTCGTCTTCCCGGGGCTCGGCCTCGGCACGGTGCTCGTCCGGGCCTCGACGGTCAGCGACGAGATGGTCGCCGAGGCCGCTCGTGCGCTCGTCGACTACACGACCGCCCACCACCCCGGCCTGCTGTACCCGCCCGTCGGGGAGCTGCGGGCCGTCAGCCAGCTCGTCGCGACCCGGGTCGCCGCCCAGGCGATCCGTGAGGGGCGCTGTCGGGACGCGCACGTGGCCGGACTCCTGCCCGAGGAACTCGCCGCGTACGTCGCCGACCACGCCTGGCACCCGGCCTACCTCCCGATCCGACCGGACGGTCCCGCGCACCACTGAGGCGGTCTCGCGTAGGGTGCGGGCCATGCGTGACGGACTTCCCGGTGTCGACCCCCGGGCCCTCGACGAGTACTTCGCCTCCCATGTGCCGGGGGCGGCCCCGCCCCTCGACTTCGAGGTCATCGCCGGCGGTCACTCGAACATCACCTTCAAGGTGACCGACACGGCCGGGAACCGGTTCGTGTTGCGTCGCCCGCCGCTCGGGCACGTGCTGCAGACCGCGCACGACATGGGCCGTGAGCACCGCATCATCTCGGCGGTCGCGCACTCCACCGTGCCGGTCGCGCCTGCGCTCGCCATGTGCGACGACGTCGAGGTGAACGGTGCGCCGTTCTACGTGATGTCCTTCGTCGACGGGCACGTCGTGAACACGAAGGAGGACGCCGAGACGATGCTCCCCTCCGAGGCGCAGCGCCGTGCGGTGAGCGAGCACATCGTCGACGTGCTCGCCGACCTGCACCTCGCCGACGTCGACGCGATCGGCCTCGGGGGCCTCGCGAAGCGGGAGGACTACCTCGGCCGTCAGCTCAAGCGCTGGCGCACCCAGTGGGAGGCGTCGAAGACGCGTGAGATCCCCGAGATGGAGCACGCCTACGAGGGCCTGCTGGCCCGGAAGCCCGAGCAGCGCCACACCGGCATCGTGCACGGCGACTACCGGATCGGGAACATGCTGACCTTCGTCGACGGACCCGACCGCGCCCACATCGCCGCGGTCCTCGACTGGGAGCTCTGCACGCTCGGCGACGTGCTCGCAGATGTCGGCTACATCCTGAACAACTGGATCCCCGAGGACGAGTTCGCAACGTCGGGCTACCTCGACCCGCCGCCGACCTGCGCCCCGGGCTTCCTCAGCCGCGAGGAGTTCGTCGAGCGCTACGCGGCTCGGACCGGGTTCGACGTGTCGAGCGTCGAGTACCACCGGGCGTTCAGCTACTGGCGTCTCGCCGCGATCGCCGAGGGCGTGAAGCGACGCTACGAGGAAGGCGTCATGGCCGACGACAGCTTCGACGTGGGCGCCTACGGCGAACGCGTCGTGAACCTCGCGCGCTCCTCCGTCGAGGCACTCGACCGGTTGGGCTCCGGGTCGTGACCACCCCCGCCGACCCCGTGGCCGACCGCAACACCCGGGCGGCGCGCGTCCGGGCCGAGATGGGCGGCGTCGACAAGGTCGAACGGATGGCCGCCGAGGGCGACCGGACGATCCGCCAGCACATCGATGCGTTCGTCGACCCGGGTTCGTTCCGGGAGATCGGCACGTTCTCGCGTTCGTTGCGCCCCGAGGACCGCGACCGCACGCCCGGCGACGGCAAGATCGGCGGTGACGCCACGCTCGACGGTCGGCCGATCACCGTGTTCGGTGACGACATCACCGTGTACCGCGGGTCGTCGTCGATCGTCGGCACCCGCAAGGAGCACCGCCTCTACAGCCGTGCCGTCGAGATGGGTGTGCCGATCGTCCACTTCGGCGAGACGGGCGGCGCCCGCATCCCCGACACGATGGGGGCTGAAGGGATCTCCGAGCCGGGGGAGCTGTTCACCTTCGCGGCCCGCCACCACCGGGTGCCGATGGCGACGATGATCACCGGGCAGTCCTTCGGTGGGTCGTCGTTCCTCTCCGCGCTGTCCGACTACGTGGTGATGGTGCGCGGGTCCTGCCTCGCGGTCACCTCCCCCCGGGTGTTCGAGGTCGCGACCGGCGAGGTCATCAGCTTCGAGGAAGTCGGCGGCGTCGACGTCCACGCCCGCCGCACCGGCCAGATCGACCTCGGTGTCGACACCGACGAGGAGGCCTACGAGGCGATCCGCCGCTGGCTGTCGTACCTCCCCTCGAACGCATGGGAGCCCGCACCACGGTCGGCACCCGCCGGTCCGATCGAGCCCGATCCCGGTCTCGTCGAGCTCGTCCCCCAGCGCCGCACGCGCGGCTACGACATGCGAGCCGTCGTCCGGCGCATCTGCGACCCCGACAGCGTGTTCGAGCTCCAACCCGAGTTCGCCAGGAACGTGTCCTGTTCGCTCGCCCGGCTCGACGGATGGAGCGTCGGGGTCGTCGCGAACAACCCGATGTTCAACGCCGGGGTGCTCGACCCGGAGGCGTGCCAGAAGATCATCCGGCACGTCACCGTGTGCGACGCCTACAACATCCCGGTGCTGTTCCTCGTCGACGTGCCCGGGTTCATGGTCGGCCGCCGGGTCGAGCACGACCGGATGCTGCACTGGGGCATGCGCATGATGCAGGCGCTGCAGCTCGCGACGACGCCGACGCTCACCGTGTGCATCCGCAAGGCGTTCGGCCTCGCCTGGCAGGCGATGAACGGCTCGCTCATGCCGTCGCTCGGCGTGTACTCGTGGCCGGGTGCGGAGATCGGGTTCATGGACCCCGACGTCGGCGTGAACGTGGCGTTCGGATCGAAGCTCGCCCGCATCCCCGACGCCGAGGAACGCGACGCCGAACGTCGCCGGCTCATCGCCGAGGTCGCCGAGGCGACCACGCCGTACGACGCCGCCGGCACGATGCGCATCGACGAGATCATCGACCCGGCCGACACCCGTCGGGTGCTCGCCGCCGACCTCGGTCGGCTCGCGCACCGCCGGGTTCCACCGCCCGAGTCCCGACCCCTGTCCTGGTGGCCGACATGCTGACGAACGACCCGTCCGACCACACCCGCGCCCACGAGTGGGCGGCGCCGATGCGACCCGCCCGGTCGGGCCCGCTCGAGGGTCTCCGCATCCTCGACGTCACCCAGGCGATCGCAGGGCCGTGGGCGTCGATGATGTTCGCCGACCTCGGCGCCGACGTCATCAAGATCGAACCCCCCGGTGGCGAGGGGCAGCGGTACCTGACGCCCTTCACGAAGGACGACGAGGTCCGCGCCTACGGCGGCGCGTACGGCGCGTACAACCGGAACAAGCGGTCGATCGTGCTCGACCTGCGGGATCCGGGCGACAAGCTGATCTTCCTCCGGCTCGTCGACACCGCCGACGCGGTGATCGAGAACTCGCGTGCCGGGGTCATGGACCGGCTCGGTCTCGGCTGGGAGTCGCTGCACGAACGGAACCCGCGACTCGTCTACGGGGCGGTGCGCGGCTTCGGTGACCCGCGCACCGGCGCGAGCCCGTACGCCGAATGGCCCGCCTACGACGTGATCGCGCAGGCGATGGGCTCCTTCGTGTCGATGAACGGCCCGGGGGAGGGCCAGGAGACCAAGGGTGGTCCGTTCATCGGCGACATCTTCCCCGGCACGATGACGGCGATGGCCGTCCTCGCGGCGCTCTACCACGCCCGCGAGACCGGGGTCGGCCAGTTCGTCGACGTGTCGATGGTCGACGCGATCACCGCATTGTGCGACCTCGGTGTGATCCGCCACACCTACCTCGGTCGACCGACCCCGCCGTCGGGCAACCGCAGCGACTACCAGGTCCCCTTCGACATCTTCCGCACGGCGGACGGGCAGTGTGCGATCGCCGCACCGACGGACCACCACTTCGCGCTGCTCGGCCAGCTGATCGGGCACCCGGACTGGGCGACGGATCCCCGGTACCGGCTCAACAAGGACCGGGTGAAGAACCGGGACGACATCGACCGTGCCGTCGCGCACTGGGCGCTCGACCACACCAACGCGCAGATCGTCGAGATCCTCGGCGGGAAGATCCCCGTCGGTCCCGTCAACCGGCCCGCCGACCTGTTCAGCGACCCGCACGTCGCCGCACGGGAGATGCTCGTCGCTGTCGACCAGCCGTCCGGCCGACCCGTGGTGCTCGTGAACACGCCCATGCGCTTCGCCGGGACACCGGTGGGGATCTACCGGCGTGCCCCGATGCTCGACGAGCACGGCGCCGAGATCCGCGCCGAACTCGACGCCCGGGACGCGGCGGGCTGAGCCGCCCCGGTCACTCCAGCACGCCGGCGATGACGAGCTCCGCGATGCGGTCGTCGTCGTAGCCCAACATCCCGCCGAGGATCTCGGCGTTGTGCTCACCGAGGAACGGCGGTCGTCGTTGAACCACCGTCGGCGTGCGTCCGAGCGCGAACCGGGTGCGTTCGACCAGGCAGCGGCGGAACGGGTGCTCGAGGTCGACGAAGTGGCCGCGGTGGGCGAGCTGGGGGTCGGCGAGGCACTCGACGCTCGACGCGACGAGGTGCGCGGGCACACCGCGCGCCTGCAGGGCCGCCTCCGCCTCGGCGTCGGTGCGCGCCCCCGTCCACGAGGCGATCAGCTCGTCGAGCTCGTCGTGGCGCCGGTGCCGTTCGGCGACCGGGAGGTCGGCGAGCTCCGGTCGGCCGATCAGGTCGGCGAGTGCCGCCCAGTCGCGGTCGTCCCGGCATGCGACCGCCACCCACCGGTCGGTACCCGCAGCGGGGTACACCCCGTGCGG
>Ga0129333_10004823_pt1 | contig 12628 bp, 9 predicted proteins | sample CPB6_08_DNA_FD_94474 | JGI IMG/M metagenome (GOLD analysis project Ga0129333, IMG submission 94474) | Freshwater to marine salinity gradient microbial communities from Chesapeake Bay, USA - CPBay_Sum_0.6_0.8_DNA | ecosystem: Environmental > Aquatic > Marine > Coastal | place: USA: Chesapeake Bay... | reverse complement strand
GGGCGCCGAAGCGTCGGCATCGGTCTGCCAGGCGCAGTCGCTGCGTGAGCCGTCGAGTACCGGAATCCGCAGACTCGTCCATTGCTGGCGCGCAAGCGGCGAGGTGGTGCAGCGCTCGGCGTGGGCCGTCGTCACCTTGGGGATCATCCCCATGTCGCCAAAGAACGCACGACCTCGAGAATCGGTGGCGGTGGTGTTGAACTGAGTCGCCTGATAGCGACCGAGTGCCGTTCGCAGTTCCTCGACACTGCGCGCCTGCCAGATGGCGAGGTACTGATCGACGATGCGCAGACCTTGCGGTGGTACGGCGAGCGCATACGCTTTTGCAGAGCTCCACGGGAAAGTTTCGGTGGCGAGTACCGGACCGTACTGCGTGGCATGAAGCAGGCGTTCGATTTCTTTGAGGCCAGTCGCCGACTTGACGGCGATCTTGATCGGGATACGCAGCATCGCGACGGACTTGCCATCGACGAGGTAGCGCGTCGGATCCGCCGGATCGAGCGCGAGCTCGAAGTACCCGAAGCGACGCGCCGTCGAGACCGTATGGGTCCAGGCGATGTGCTCGGTGTGGCCGATACCGACCAGCGGCGTATTCATGAGACCTGCGCCGACGACGTTGAGCTTGCCCGGGATCAGCAAATGCATGCGATAAAAGCGATTGATGCCATCCCAGGGGTAGTGCGGATTGGCGAGCAGGGCACCACGACCCGACTTGGTGGCCTGCTTGCCGAGGCCGTACGCGTTCGAGCCGAGCATCTCCGGGTCAGGCAGTGGGTCGTCGCGCGTGAGCGCGACCGTTTGAGGGAGATTTTGCGCAGCGGCTTGCGGAACTGGCGGTTTCGCGCCGACGATTCCTGCCATCTGCAGGGGCACTTGTCCGGCGTAGAGGTTGCGCCAGTAGTCGAGTTCGGTAATCGGTTGCACCCAGTCTGCGCCCCGGCAGCGGGCATCTGGCAGCTTATCGACACCGGTGTCGCGGAGGTAGCGATTCACGCCCGCCACGAAACCACCGAGCAGAGCTCGTGCGTCCTTGGAGGGCGTGCTGGGCGAGTCGGCAGGACCGGCCAGCAAGGCTTCGACTCGGCCGGTGTAACCGACCAGCCGGTGGTACGCATCGCTAACGACGTTGGCGTCTTTGTCTCCGGGGCCGAAATATTTGGCACGCTCACCGCGGACCGTCAGCATCCTATCCATCAACTCGCAAAGATTATCTTCGGCACTCGCATAGCCGATGCCAAGCCCGAGTCCGGCGTAGTCGCTGGCCGTGACGTGTGGCACACCATGGGCGGTACGCCGAATCTCGGTTCGCAAGCCATTCGCCGCGATCGCCGCGCCGAGACCCAGTTGCAGCGCAACGCCGCCCATGGCGGCGCAGGCGAAGACTTTGACGGCGCGATTCATGAGCGAAGCCCCCGTTTCGGTTTCAGAGATTCCAGGCGATGAGTGCGACGACTGTCAGCAGGATCGCGACGACGAGTCGTACGGCAATGAAAGAGAGGATCGGACGGACCGGGAAGACGTGGGTGGTTTCGATGGCGGCCCATTTATGGACCATGATCTGTTTGTCGACGACCGCCGAAACGCTGCGGATGAAATCGCGGCGACTGCGGTATCGGATCATTGCGACCACATGCCAGTGCTCGACGTTCGCGGGCTCGATGAACGAGCCGCTGCGTCTGGCGATGAAAACCGGTACGTTGCCGTAGCGCAGCAGCCAGGGGAAGAAGGCACGTGCATAGCGTCGATCGGCTGCGACGGCGCTGTCGCCGAAGTTCATGCCGGGTGGATAGGTCGCCTTGTCACGATAGTGGATGAGGTTGAGCATCAGGAACTCGCGACCGTCGTCCTGTGCCAGCAGTTTTTCGAGCGAGGCATAGAGTTCGGGATCGTCTCGATCGAGGCCTTGTTGCCTGACGAGACCGAGGAACGCCTGCACCTCGGCCGTCGATACGGGGGACGTTCGGCCTCCGTACCAAAAGAGGAAAATCGCATAGACGGCGACGAGCGCCAGCAACCCGATCATGCTGATTGCCATGCTCATCGACGAGTCGCCATGATGAATTCATGAATTTTTTGAGCCAGTTCCTCGCCCTTGTCTTCCTGCAAGAAATGTCCGGCGCCACGGATGAGGGTGTGGGGCTGATCGGCTGCACCCGGCACTCGTTTTTGAAACATTCGTTCGCCGCCACGCGTGATCGGGTCGCGGGTGCTGAATAGTGTCAGGAAAGGTTTTCGCCAGCTTTCGAGCACGCGCCACGCTTCTTCGTTGGCGATGCGCTCGGGATCGTCCGGCGTCGTGGGCACGAAGCGCGGGAAGAGTCTTGCCGCGAGGCGGTGGCGCCGAGTCGGAAACGGCGCATCGTAGGCGGCGATCTCGGCGGGTGCGAGTCCTTTCGCACAGCCGCTGGCGACGATTCGGCCGATGGGAAACCACGGGCTCCAGCGCGCAAAGGCGCGCCAGATCTTGAACGCCGGTGGCACGCTGCGTCCCTGCCCCGTCGGCAGTCCGCCGTTGCCGAGCACCGCTCTGGCGAAGCGATCGGGAGCATGGGTCAGCATGCGAAGACCGATCAAAGAGCCCCAGTCCTGACAAAAGAGCGTGATGTCGCGCAGGTCCATCGCCGCCAACCAGGCATTCATCCACAAAACGTGATTGCGATACGAGTAGTCGGCGGGATGCGAGGGTTTGTCCGAGCGCCCGAAACCGACGAGATCCGGCACGACCACGCGATGGCCGGCGGCCACGAGCGGCGGGATCATTTTGCGGTACAGGTAAGACCAGGTGGGCTCGCCATGCATCAGCAGTACGGGCGCAGCGTCGCGCGGCCCCTCATCGATGCAGGCGATGCGCAGTCCACCGACCTCGAGGTAGTGGGGCAGGTACGGAAAATCCGCGATCGAGGCGAAACGCGACTCTGGCGTGCGTAGCACGCGATCGGCGTGAATAACCGGGAGGATCGTCGACAGGGTCATGGCCGGACTGTAATCCAACGCTGGCGTCAGCGCGTCACCTCTGCAATCGATTGGCCATTCCGATCACTGCCGCGTGCTCAGCAAGGCGAGACCCGTGGTTAGTTCGAGCTGGTCGAGTGGCACACGATACGCGGCGAGATCATTGATCGCTGGATCGGCATTGGGATACACGAACGCCACGGCTTCCCGACGTACCGGATCGAATACCACTTTGAAAAAAGCCTGTGGAACACGCACTGGGCTGCGACCGATCACGTCATCCTGCATGCCGAATACGGGGCCGGTGATGATGACGAGATCGTTGCGCTCCAGAACCCAGTTGCGGATGTTTTCCTCGAGCCGCGCCCAGGCGCCGCGATTGAGTGCCGGATTCTGCGGGGCAATGTTCGACAGATAGAAACTCTCGACCATGGCCTGATTGCTCCAAGTGAGATTTCCGGCTGGAGCCATGTGCCCGCGGTCGTAGCCCGAGCCCGAATAATCCTCGAGCTCTGCTCGTCTGCCGGGAAGCAGGTCCGGGTCGGCGCGAAAGTTGTCGGTGCGAGCAACACCGCCATTGAGCGAGCCGAGACCGATGCGCTCGATGACCCACAGCGGCGTTCGCGAGCGTGGGTCATGACCGATCGCAAAGCCTGTGCGACAAAGAAAATCGGTGCCGAGCGAGGGCGTGCCGTAATCGAGAAAGGGTGGACAGCGCTGATTACCGCTGAACTGTGCCGGACGCGCCTTGAGAACCAGTGCCGTGAAACCTGCGGAAGGGGTCGGTGTCGACGGCGCGGAGGCTACCGTGGTGCCGCCCGGGTTGGTGCCCGTGGTACCGCCGGTGCCGCTGATCGATACGGTTGCGGGCGCCGATCCACCCCCGGAGCAGGCCGCAAGCAGGGCGGCGAGCAAGACGACAATCCACCGTCTTTGCAGAGATTCGATCTGCATGACCCGAAACAGCCTCCGACGAGGTCTTGGTTTCGGGCGAGATTAAGTCATTTCTCTCCTTGACGGGGGGCAGCACGCTTGATGGGGCGCTGCACGAACCTCGGAGGCAATCCCTCAGCGCGGACAATTCGCCGGGGTGGATGCGCCGCTCGCGCGCGCTGCGGCCACTTCCTTGCGAGCGGTCTCGACGTCGCTGCGAAACTCGGCTTCGGCCTGCAGGCGGGCGAATACGGCTGCAGCGAGCACGCGACCCTGCTCGACGTCGCTCGGCCAGTGGACGTTGCAGACTTGACGGCTGTCGCCGAAGTCGATGCCGCGGCGCATCACGGCGTCGGTTCGATCCGGGGCGACACTGGCGAGGATCAGGCCCCAGCCGAAACCATAGGCGCTGTGGCCCGAGGGATAGGAGCCGTCATTGCGCAGAGTTTCGATTTCGTTGGGCGTGCATGGCGGCTTGCCGTTGACGAGGAAAGGTCGTGGCCGCATGTACTTTTGTTTCACGGGGCGGGTCGAGAGTCCGAAATCTGCGAGTGACCGTCGCAGCAGCCGATAAAGGGCGGGCGTCGTCGCATCGCCGATCTCGATGCCGAGTGCGCAAGCGAACGAGTGGGTGACCCCGGGGAAAACGGTTGCTGCATCGATCTTCGCCTGCTGCTGACGCGACGAATCCGCACTCGCGAGGATGCGCTCGTTGCCTTCCCGATCACGTGCGGCGGCGGCAGAGCCTTCGGCGGGGGGTGGCGGCAGCAGATCGATGCCGGAAGGTATAGAGGCGGCCTGAAGGTAGCCGGGAAGCAGCCCGGCTTTGATCATTCTTTCGCGCAGAGCATCTTCTGCCGGATCGCTCGCCGCTACGATCGAGTTGCCCAAGGAAAAGATCAGCAGAGCAAGGAAAAATCGCTTCATGTTGAGTCTCCACTCACGCGCGGGATCGAAAAATACTGCGGGTCTCTGCATCAGGCGGGTGGGTACGCTGCAGCAAGTGCCGTGACGCGTACCGACACCCCGTTCAGTGCGGAGTTTCCGCTCAATGCATCGATGAAGGTTTCGTCGGTGAGATCGTTGACGCTGACGCCTGCATGCCGAGTGGCGATGCGCAGTTGCAGCCCCGGTCGATGATGGCCCCAGCCGTGCGGAATGCTGACCACGCCCGGCATCATTTCTTCGGTGACTTCGACCGGGATTTCGACCTTTCCGGTGCGCGAGTCGACCGCGGCGAGATCACCGTTGCGCAACTGGCGACGCGCCGCATCGGCTGGATGCATGAGTAGCGTGCAACGCTCCGGCCCTTTGACGAACCGCTTCGCGTTGTGCAGCCAGGAATTGTTGGTACGTGGGTCGCGGCGACCGATGAGCAGGAGGTCGGTATCACCGACAGTGGCGGCGGCGTCGAAGTGATGTCGAAGCCGGTCGAGATCGGCGACGAGCGGAGCGGGTGCCAGGTTGATTCTTCGATTCGCTGTTTGCAGACGAGCCGGAAGACAAGGCTCCAGGGGGCCAAGGTCGATACCGTGCTCGCTGCCGATCACGCGACTCAGGGTCAGTCCGCGCGAAAAGGGATTCCAGCCTGCACCCCGGCTGCCCATGCGGATGCCGAGTGCGACGCTGCGCCGCGGAGTGAGCCAGCGATCCATCAATCCCTTCAGGAGCGGCGGTTTGCGGCGCGGATCGTGCTTCGCAAGGCTCGCAATCAACCGATCAAAGATTTGCCAGTCGTGAAGGGCGTCTCGCGCTTTCGCAAAGAGGGGCGTCGAGTAACGCACGGTGTTGCGTATGGCGAGCACGTGAAAGATGAGATCGAAATGATCCCGTTCGAGTGCGTAGGTGGGCGGCAGGATCAGATGTGCGTGCCGGGTAGTCTCGTTGACGTAGAAGTCGATCGAGACCATGAATTCGAGGCCGGACAGCGCCTCTTCGAGGCGTCGCCCGTTCGGGGTCGAGAGCACCGGATTTCCGGCTGCAGTGACCAGCGCGCGGATCTGCCCTTGGCCGGGGGTGAGGATTTCTTCGGCGAGCGCCGACACCGGAAACTCGCTGCCGAATTCCGGCAGGCCGCGCACGCGGGTACGGCGCTTGTCGAAGGATCCACGCTGACCGAATCCTGCGGCCAAGCCGAGAATGTCGAAAGCAGGGCGTGTGAACATGGCGCCGCCCGGTCGATCGAGATTGCCGGTGACGATGTTCAACAACTGGATCAACCATTGACAGAGCGCCCCGAACTGCTGCGTGGACACTCCCATGCGGCCGTAGCAAACGGCCGACTCGGCGCGCGCGAAATCGCGCGCGAGCTCGCGCACTTGGTGGGGATCGGTGCCGGTTGCTGCGGCAACGCTCTCGGGCGAATAGGGGCGACAAAACTCGCGTACCTGATCGAGTCCATCGAGTCGATCGGCAAGCGCGCCGGGCGCAACGAGGCCTTCCGCGAGAATCACCTGCAGCATCGCAAGCAGCAGCAGTGCGTCTGAACCGGGCTTCACGAACAGGTGCGTATCGGCGATCTCGGCGGTCTCGGTGCGTCGGGGGTCGACCACGACGAGACGCCCGCCACGGGCTCGTAAATCTTTGAGGCGCCGGGTGACGTCGGGAGCGCTCATCAGACTGCCGTTCGAGACCACCGGATTGCCACCGATGACCAGCAAGAAGCGGGTGCGATCGAGATCCGGGATCGGGATCATGAGCTGGTGGCCGTAGAGAAAATAAGCCACGAAATGGTGCGGGAGCTGATCGACCGAGGTTGCCGAGTAGCGATTGCGACTGCGCAGCGCACGCAGGAATTTCGCGCCTCCCAGCAGACCGGCGTAACTGTGCACTTGCGGGTTGCCTACGTAACTCGCGACGGCATCGTGACCATGTCGCTGCTGGATGTCGACGAGGCGTGCGGCAACTTCATCGACCGCTTCGCTCCAAGAGATCTCCTGCCAGCCGTTTGCCGTTCGTCGTACCGGTCTGCGCAGGCGGTCGGCGTCCTCATGCACGTCTTTGAGCGCGAGGGCCTTGGGGCAGATGTGCCCGCGACTGAAGGCGTCACGCTCATCGCCGCGAATGGACAGGATTTCTTTGTCGCGAACGCGGATCTCGACGCCGCACATCGCCTCGCACAGGTGACAGGTGCGGTAGTGGGTGCGCTCTTCGGTGCCGATTACCGTGCTCATGGCAGCGTATTCTTGACGATTTTCCCGTTCTTGACGATGACGCGCAGGTTGCGCTCCGGGTCCTCGAGTAGTCGCAGGTTCTCGAGGGGGTCGCCATCGACGATCAGCAGGTCCGCCCAGGCGCCCGTCTCGAGGACGCCGAGGGCTGCACCACCGTAGGGGTTTCGTGGGCCGCTCAGAGCCAGCAACTCGGCATTGATCGACGTGGCTTGTCGAAGGATTTCGAGGGGTGTGAACCATTGCAGGCGTGCACCGAATTCCTTCGATTGCCAGCCGTACACTCGCGGTGCCCCGAACACGTCCGTGCCGAATGCCACGCGAACGTTGTATTGCTTGGCGAGTTTCATCATCCGGTCGAGCCCGATGGCAATCGCCGCTCCCTTGCCGGTCATCGGAAAGGCACCACCGAAGACGTATGCTTGCGGCGACAAAAATACGCCACGCTCGGCGATCAGCTTCATGGTGCCATCGTCGATGAGATGCGCGTGTTCGATACTTTTGACGCCCGCCTCGACCGAGCGGCGAATGGCAGTCGGCGTATACGCATGCACAGCCACGTACGTGCCCCAGTCCGCCGCCGCGCGAACTGCAGCCTTCAGCTCCGATTCGAGGTACTGGACGCTGTCGATCGGGTCATACATTGACGACAGTCCGCCGCCAGCGGCCACCTTAATCTGCGACGCACCGCTTCGCAGCTGCTCGCGCACCGCAGTGAGTACGGCTGCTTCGCCATCGGCGATCGCCCCGTAACCCCGGCTTTCCATGACGTCCGGTGCATCTCCAGCGCGCGCGGCTGCATCGCGACTGCGAAAGTCGCCGTGTCCGCTGGTCTGACTGATCATTGCGCCAGAGGGAAAAATGCGGGGGCCTTCGATCAGTCCCTCGTCGATTGCCTGCTTGAGACCAAAGCTCGGTCCCCCCATGTCACGGATGGTGGTGAAGCCGCGCTGCAGCATCGCGCGCGCCTCGACCGCCGCGCGATTTGCAGCGTAGTTGGGGTCCGCTTCGCGCAGCGCGGTGAATCCGAGCGGGATCGACGGATGCACGTGTGCATCGATGAAGCCCGGCAGCACCAAGCGACCACCGGCGTCGATGACGGTGACCGACTCCGTTTCGCCGACCGACGTTGCGCTCTCGTCCGCCTGCACCTCCACGATCTTCCCGTCGGTGATGCGCAGCGTGAGACGGCGCTCCGGACGCAGATTACGCCCATCGAAGATCCGAGCATTTTTGATGACCAGCCGTGGCGCGGCATTCGGTTCTGCGGCAGCCGCCAATACTGCTGCGCCGAGCAACAGGCTCGCCGTCAGCGTGCCGAGGACGCAGGAGGAGTATTTCATGGTGGAATTCACCCTCTCAGTCGACGATGGCCTGATAAACGAGTGCGCGCAGTTTCGCGTGGTCGTCGATCTTTCCGGCGGGCATCAATTGCGTGAGATAGACCACGATCAGATCTTCGTGTGGGTCCACCCAGTACGTCGAATGGTAAGCGCCGCCCCAGCCGAACTCGCCGAGTGAGCTGGGCACGCCTCGGCGACCTACGTCGGTCGTCATCGAGACGCCGAGTCCGAAACCTTCGCCGTCACGGTAAGCGACATCGCCGAGACCGTTGCTGATCATCAGTTCCACGGATTTGCGCGACAGCAGACGCTTGCCGTCCAAGCTGCCACCCGCCGCGAGCATTCGCAGGAAACGTGCGTAGTCGCTCGCCGTCGAGAGCAGTCCGGCACCGCCCGAATGGGCAACACCGTCGTTGCGGGTGTAGGCCCCTTGGGTGTTGATGTCGTCGCCGTCGGGCAATCGGTAAAGCCCCTTGCCAGCGCTGTCTGCGCCGTAGACGACGGCAAGTCGGTTCTGCTTGGCGCTCGGCAGATAGAAGTGCGTATCGCGCATCGCGAGCGGTTCAAAGATTTTCTCCCGAAGAAAGGCATCGAGAGTTTGTCCGCTGATTTTTTCGATCACCACTCCGAGAATGTCCGTGGCATAGCCGTACACCCACCGCTCGCCTGGCTGCGATTCGAGTGGCAGGGCTGCCATGCGTTCGACTACCGCCGCGACGGGTTCGTTGCGATCGGCGAAATACCAGCCCTGGATTCCGGCAGCCTTCCAAAGATCGCTGGATATGCCGGTGCCGTAGGCGATTCCGGCAGTGTGCGTCAGCAAGTCGTGCAAAGTGATGCTTCGTTTGGCCGGTACGAGATCGTAGCCACCGCCGTCGCGTGGCACTGCCACGCGCGGTTTGGCGAAGCTCGGCAAGTATTTTTCGAGCGGATCGGAGAGCAGCAACTGACCTTCTTCCTGCAGCATCAGGATGCCCACGCTGACCAGCGCCTTGCTCTGCGAGGCGATGCGAAAGATGGCATCGCGCGGCATGACCGACCCTTTCTCGCGATCACGCCAGCCATGGGCCTCGTGATAGACCACTTCGCCACGACGCATGACGAGCGTCACCGAGCCGGGCAAACGCTCATCCCTGACGTATTTGTCGAGTACGGTCGACAGTCTTTCGAGTCGCGCCGAAGAAATGCCCGCTTGCTCGATGCGCGGCGAGGGCGAGGCTGCCAGGCCCGGGGTCGGCGTCGCAGCCAGCAGCGCGCCGAGGCCTGTCGTCACGGCGGCGGTGATCAAGATGGCACGAAACTTCGTGTGCAACGGATGGATCATGATGTGTACCTCCCTTAAGGTATAGGCTAACGCAAGCTTCGCTTTTCCGGAGGGGGACATGCTCGGACTCATGCAGGATCGGCCGCTGCTCATCTCGCAATTGATCGAGTTCGCCGCCCGTCATCACCCGACCACCGAAATCGTCTCGCGTCGCGTGGAAGGCGACATCCATCGGTATACCTACCTCGATGCAGCACGTCGGGCGCGACAGGTAGCCAATGCGCTCGACCGGTTAGCGCTGCCGGTGGGCGAACGCGTGGCGACGCTTGCGTGGAATGGTTATCGACATTTCGAGATGTACTACGGCGTGAGCGGTACCGGGCGAGTGTTGCACACCGTCAATCCGCGTCTCGCAGCAGAGCAGATTGCCTGGATTCTCAACGATGCAGAGGATCGAATTCTTTGTTTCGATGCCACGTTTCTGCCGGTGGTCAAGGCGATTGCCGACAAGTGTCCGACCGTGCGCACGTGGATATTGATGTGCGATGCCGACAAGTTACCGACAGATAGTGGTATCGCGGGGCTCGTGAGTTACGAGGCGTGGATCGACGGTGAAAGCACCGACTACGCTTGGCCGGAATTCGACGAACGCACGGCGGCGGCACTCTGCTACACGAGCGGCACGACGGGTAACCCGAAAGGCGTGCTCTACAGCCATCGCTCGACCTTGCTGCATTGCTACGGCGCAGGTCTTCCCGACTTCATCAGCATGTCGGCACGCGATGTCGTACTGCCCGTAGTACCGATGTTCCATGTCAACGCTTGGAGTCTGCCGTACCTCGCGCCGATGGTCGGTGCAAAGATGGTGTTTCCGGGGGCGGCGCTCGATGGCAAATCGATCTACGAATTACTGGAGAGTGAAGGCGTGACGGTCTCCGCCGGCGTGCCTACGGTATGGCTCGCGTTGCTCAACCACGTGCAATCGGTCGCCGGTCGCTTCACGTCCATGCGGCGTACCCTCATCGGCGGTTCTGCCTGTCCTCCCGCAATGATCGCCCAGTTTGGTCACTACGGCGTCACCGTGCTGCACGCCTGGGGCATGACCGAGATGTCGCCGCTTGGCACCGTGTGCAACCTCAAACGCAAGCACTTGGAGCTGTCGTCCGAGGAGCAGCGCGCCATCATGGCGAAGCAGGGCCGCGCCGCGTTCGGCATCGACATGAAAATCGTCGATGCCGAGGGCAAAGAATTGCCTTGGGATGGCGTTAGTGCCGGCGATCTCCTGGTGCGCGGACCGTGGATCATCTCGGAATATTTCAAGGGCGCCGGTGGTTATCCTTTGGTGGCGGGGTGGTTTCCGACAGGGGACGTCGCCACCATCGACGCGGATGGATACATGCAAATCACCGATCGCAGCAAAGACGTGATCAAGTCGGGCGGTGAGTGGATCAGTTCGATCGACCTCGAGAACATCGTCATGGCCCATCCGGCCGTCGCCATGGCGGCTTGCATTGCCGTGCGGCATCCGAAGTGGGACGAGCGGCCGCTGCTGGTGGTCGTGAAAAAAAGCGGCGCAGACGTCTCGCGCGAGGAGATCCTCGATTTCTTCAAAGGTCGGGTAGCCAAGTGGCAAGTTCCCGACGATGTCGTGTTCGTCGATACCATTCCGCTCGGTGCGACTGGCAAGGTTCAGAAGATCAAGCTGCGTGAGCAATTCAAAGATTACAAACTCCCCGTCTGATCAAGGTTTCTTCTCGAGACTCTTGAGATATTCCGTATCCTCGAATACGAATTCCTTCCAGTTCGTCGTGTCAAAGATTTCGGGAACGAAGCGACGGGCCCCCGCCTTGACCACCGCGGGCAGGGCATCGAGGCTGCCGACCTTGCCGCCAAAGCCACGGGCTACGGTGCCGCCTGGTCGATCGCCCATGCCCATCCACGGCGCCCATTTGTTCTTGTTTTGCAGTTGCAGGTGCACAGGTGCCGACAGCACGGCGGGGTTGGCGATGTCGGCGAGGGGTGCCGACATGGTCATGAACGAATTCGTGTACGCCGTTCGGCCGGGATTGAGCATGTCGGGTCTGCTCTCGATCGACTGCGTCGCGAGAAACACGCGATCGCCGATGACCTCGATGGGCAGCAGCTTCGGCGTGTAACCCATCGCGAACACGCCCTCGCTCGTGTAGAGGCGCGGGACGGGCCCGAGTCTGAAGTGGTGAATGGCCGTCGTCTTGCCCGTGACGGGATTGGCGAACTCTTCGAGCGGCTCCTGACTGTCATACCGCGTGTAGAAGCCGACCTCGTATTTGCGCATCTCGTGCTGATCGTTTTCTTTGGGCTGCCAGTAGTCCACCAGGATGTTGTTCATGGTGAAAAAGGGCACGAAGTTGCCCTCGCCGAGATCCGCGTAGACGTTCAGTCGCATGAACGACACCACGGGATCGGCACCGAGGCTGCCGACCATTTTGACGTGCGTGCGCAATATGGTCAGGGGGTCGCTGAAGTCGGGTTGCGACCCGTTACTGGCCGCTGATACGGGCAGTGAGCCGATGAGGCCTGCGCCACTCAAACCAGCCGCTCCACGCAGCGCCGCTCGCCGAGAGATTTTCATGCCGACCCCCAAAGCTTCGAGGGCTGCAGGTTAGCCGTAGCGACGCATCGTCGCCAAGCGTAGCGAGGTGCAAGTCCGCAGGACGACCTCGTGCAGCGAGTGCTTCAGCCGCGTTCGCTCAGAGCCCGAGGGCCGACGCCACCGCGGCGCAGGTGATGCGACCGGCGCTGACGTTGAGTCCTGCGGCGAAGCCCGGGTCGGCCGAGAGCGCATCGAGTCCGCGGTCGGCCAGCAACTTCAAATAGGGCAGCGTCGCGGCGTTGAGCGCGAACGTGGAGGTGCGCGGCACGGCCCCGGGCATGTTGGTGACGCAGTAATGCGTGACGCCGTGAACGGCGTAGGTGGGTTCTGCGTG